>Ga0315284_10008289_pt1 | contig 14837 bp, 11 predicted proteins | sample YL17G09_16_MG_FD_203696 | JGI IMG/M metagenome (GOLD analysis project Ga0315284, IMG submission 203696) | Sediment microbial communities from Yellowstone Lake, YNP, Wyoming, USA - YL17G09_16 | ecosystem: Environmental > Aquatic > Freshwater > Lake > Sediment | place: USA: Wyoming | collected... | reverse complement strand
CATGCACATTATAGTTTTATGTTTTAATAATTCAATTTATAAATATAATAAATCTTGTATTTATAAATTAATTAAAAAATACACTTATTTAGATTATTTATAAATAATATATTTTAATATTTTGATATTTTATAATATCAAAATAAAAATGACAAAAAAATCTTACAGTCGTCGTAGTTATCGTCGTCGTAGAACAAATAAAAAAAATAAACCAACTAAATTAAAAAGTTATAAAAAAAGTTATAAAAAAAGTTATAAAAAAGGTGGAATGCTTCGTCATCTTGCTGCTGCTGCTTCTGCTGCTTCTCCTGTTGCTTATGATGATAAATCGGTTGATTGTGCTGATATTAGTGGAATGAATGGGTTATTTGAAATGGTCGCTACCGGAGATGTGAGAACTGCAAACGTTACTCTAAGAGCTCTTCTTCCTCCTGCCGATGCAGCAGCTTTTGATGCGTCATTAAAACGTGGTGACATATTAGAATTGAATAATGATGATAAAGGTGTTGGCGTCAGATGGTTTGGTGTGGTTATGGGTCGCGCTCCTGCAAGTCAAGAAGGTGGTGGTGTACTCGTGAGATGGTTTAAAGAAATCAAAATTTTTGATAAAGATGAAACATTTTCACTTGAACTTGATGAACGTCAACCGAACTGTGATTTTTATCCTTTTAATGAAATAATAGGAACTGTTAAATTTATTTAAAAACTTATCATCATTTCTTCAATATACTTTTTATCATATGCCGTAACATTCGTTGTTCTGTCCCAAGTGCTGTATGTCGTAATTACGCGCGAGTCTTCCACTATTAATCCAATGCAGTATTCAATGCAGTGCTCGTCAAATTTGAAAACGGGAGTATACTTTATGAGTTTCATATCTTCGTTATTTTCAAAAACAAGCATCATGTGATAGTAATGTCGCGGTTGTTCATGCGAAACCATGTGAACAACAAACCATATCTGGTTTCGGTAGTTGAAACCGCAAGTAGACCCTCGAATGTGATGAAAAACTCCAGGATATTCTGTCATTTTTTTAACAGAAACGCTTCTCAGTATATTTGGATTTTCTTCGTCGATTCTACATATTTGAAGTGGATTCCAACCATATATAACACGTTTTTCCCCTGCTATGTTTGCAAACACCCAATTTTTTTCACAGAGTGAATTTAAATCAAACTCGGGTTTGATTTCAAAGGGTCTTAATATGTTGCCATTGCCATTATATTTTCCATGAACAACTCCAATGGCATTGTTTGCATGCAATCCAACCCCAATAAATAACAAATCATATGATGTAGCGGATTCATAAAAAAATCTTACGTCCTCCACTCCCAGATACCGAGTGTTAGCGTATTCAATGTCAATTATTTCATCATCTTTTTCTTCTTTATTTATAATACTGAAATCATTATTCAACTCCATAAACTTGTTTAACGAGATAATGTGCGGGTCACAATCTTTATACCTTCCATCAGAATCAATTGTATAATTTACCATGCGCACATTCATAATGTATCCACCGGTGTTGCCATTGCAACTGCGTTTTGGAAGAATGCTGCTTGAAGACGAGTAAAAACGAACATTTTTTCCATTTACTTCATGGTCTAGCGTAAAGCTGATATCGCATTTTACCGCCGGAACTAATTTCAAATTATAAAATTTCATATTTCGAAATAAATTTGAAATAATGACACCGTTACTACAATTGTTCAAAACACTAATAATAGATTGTCTGATATTTGTTATATTTTTATTCTCAATATAATATGCAATGATGGTGTGTTCATAATCACACTTGTGTGTGTAAACATCATTTTCTAAAAATAAATATTCATCTTTTTTTGAACCGCATTCATTTATCGCATTTTTTGCAAGTGTATAAAATAAATATGACAAATTATGCTTACTCGTTTCTCTATAATATTTTATAATTTCATACAAATTTTCAACCCGATTTGGAAAAATGTTATACGCCATTAACCACGCGTCAAGTGCTTCGGGCATTTTTCCAAGGTCTTTATAACATGTTCCAATTTTATAATAAGACTGCCAAATTTCTTGATTCCATCCACCTAATGCAATTCGTCTTTTATACATTACAATTGCTTCATCATTTTTGCCCATGTCTTTAAAAGTATTCGCTAAATAAAAATGGTACCTGTCATTTTTAGGATTTTCGGCTATTCCTCTGGTAAGTAATTCCACATCACGAACATGTTTATTACCTTTTGACCCGCCGTCGCCAACATCATTAATAAACACCACGTTCTTTTCAAAAGTGGCACGAACGGTGTCTTGTGGAAAATCCATGTACTCGTGAGTTAAACCCAAATAAGAGTAACGTCCGTTGTTTTTTGCAATTCTTACATTTTTATAATAAAAATCATTTGAACCCTGCAAAATATAGTAAACATCAACTGTCAACATTTTTTTTGAAAATGCGTTTTCATTCGGATGAAACACCATATCAGCATCTAATAACAACACATAATCAGACATCCCATTACACGCTTGCAATGAAAAATTGCGATTATGAGAGAAATCTTTAAATGGTTCAACAACAACTTTTCCAGAAATATTTTTACTTTTGAAATACTCCACAATTTTATTAACCGTGTCATCTGTTGACCCAGTGTCGCATATGCAGTAACAGTCTATCCACTTTATTACAGAGTCAAATAACCTATATATGATATTACTTTCATTTTTTACAATCATATTTAAACATATTGTCGGGTCCTTTTTTTCCATGATATTGTGTTAGTTAGTTGTTAGTTAATTAACACATGGATAAATGTTTAAATTCATTTTAATTATCATTTATAAGTTAAAAACTATAATTAATTATATTCATAGTTTTTAATAAATGTGTTGTAACTATTGTAACTATTACATGTCATATTTATTTTCATATAAAAATTTAATTGAATACGAAAATAAAGACAATGTCATTATTAATATACAAGAACCACTCCAGGCTTCACAACCGCAAGAGTCGCAACAACCGCAACATATGACAGATGCACAGTCACTGACAGTATCAACATTAACGACAAATTCGGATGAATTTAAATTCCTTTTTTTGACACAAGAAAAAATGTGTTATGAATTGCGCTCAGAAAATACAATTTTGAAAAATCAATTAAAAATGAATATTTCAACAAATAAAAAACAACTACAAGAAATAAAAAGACTAAAACTAAAAATGTGCAAGCTAGAATCAGCAAATACAACATTTGAAAAGGTTTTAGGTTATTCTAACTATTCTAACAATAACAATGGAAACAATGGAAACAATTTTGCCCCTCCACCACCCCCTTTTCCACCTCCTCCTCCCCCCCCTCTTCCTATGAATACTGTTATCAAACAAAAAGTATTGCCGGCTATGCCTATGAATACCGTCTTGGAAGAATTCAAATCAAAATTTAAACCGAAAGATTAACCTAACCTAACCTATGGTTGTCATTCGTTGGGTTAGGTAATATTATATAATATTATATAATATTATATAATACAATACAGAATGGTAATAGATGTTTCTTTGAACTCGGTTGATGATGCAACTCTTGAATACATGGTAAATGTGGCACAGTATGAAAAATACCTTCGAAAAAATAATATTGATTATGACACAGGATTCAAGAGAGATTTAAAATTTTATCGAAAAAGAATAATTTCTATAACAAAAGACCTTTTTAAAGATGAATTAAAAAATGTAACATTAAATGGCGCATTCAACATGTACATGAAGGCGTGTATTTCTCATTTAAAATTTGAAGACCAAAGCGAAACCATCCAAAAATGTTACGTGTGTATGGGAATTGTGGCAGGCGAACCAACCGCGCAGCAACAGCACTGCATATGTAAGAACAACCTCGACGTGCTAAACGCGTTCGAGTTGAGTAAAGCCAATGAACTTTGTTTCAAACCAAAAGAAGTAAAAAAACTCACACTTGATACATATGTTATCAAAAAATCATCATCACAAAAAAAAGAACCGGTTGTTTTCCCACAGCAATTCAAATTCAATCCAAAAGACCCATCATTTAAGTACAAGGGTTTGAAAAAACAAAAGAAAAAAGAAAAACCCACCAAACCCACCAGTACCAGTAGTATTGACAATATTGTTAATGCTACTAATGTAATCAATTCAGAAGAAACAAAATAACAAAAAAAAATAAAATTAAATATAAAAAATTAATTATAACTATAAATTAAATACAATTAATGCCACCTAACAAAAAAACAAAAAGTTTTCGAAAAAAACCAAAATACATACAAAAAGAAGTAAATTCAACAAGTTCAACAAGTTCATATTTAGATGAATCATTCAAAAAACTTTCATGCGGTCCAACACAAGAAAAAGATTTCACCTGTTACACCACAAATGCAATTATAAAACTTAGAGACAGTTGGAATGCACGTCATCCAGACGCGATAATTAACAGTGACGACGTAAAAGTAATATGGGAATCGCTTAAAACGGCATTAGGAAACGTGTGTAATAAGGAATCCTGCTGGCTTCGACAACTCTTCAACGAAGGCGCATCTGCCACAAAAGATTTATTAAATTACTTTGCACCTGAAAGCCCGAAAACATGGAATAAGAATCCAAATGAATGGTTGTCTAGTGTTGACATTACAAAAGTTATGAAACAATACGAGGATGCATTTCCTTTTTTTGAATTCATTGGTCCGTCACCCATCGATTTTGATAAAACTCCAAAAGGCGAGCCGTCATGCATTTACGAAGAATTGTGCAATTTCGACATAAAAACATACTTGAATCCAGCCAATAATAAAAGTAAAATTGGAATCATTTTCAATACTGACCCCCACTACTTATCCGGTTCACATTGGATATCTCTCTTCATCAACATGAAACAACAATTCATTTTCTTCTTCGACAGCACCGGCGACCCGCCGTCCAAAGAAATAAATAAATTTGCCAAGAAAATCATGAAACAAGGAAAAGAAATCGGAATGAACTTTAAATACATTGTAAACAATAAACAACACCAAAAAAGCAACACGGAATGTGGAATCTATTCACTTTTTATGATTACCAATCTTTTAAAAGAAACCAAAACACCAAACGACTTTTTGTCAAGCATGTTTACAGACAAAGAAATGACACAATTTCGGAAAATTTTCTTCAATCATGAATCAGTATAATTCATTCAACTGGAGATGGGACTATTATATTTTTTTATACACAAATAATATATAAAAATATGAATACTTATTTATTCTTGAAAAACAAACCTATTAAAAATACTTGGAAGAATAAAAATAAATATATGACATTCCAATTAGTAATGGTAATATTTCAACATTTTGATTCAATATATTTTGCATAATAAATGAAGCAGAAATAGGATATCCAAAAAATGCACTGAATATAGACGTCATTCCAATTATCAAAATAATATAATATTTTATAATATATTATATAACATTATGCATATTCGAAAAACAAAAAAATATAATCGCACATCGCTTCCTGCGCGTTATATTCCAAAACAGCTATCAAACAAGGATAAAAAGCGCCAACTTGGAATGTTGCTGAAATCACGGAAATTATACAAGAGCAACAAATATTACACGCGGAAAAATGTTCCCTCTTTCAAGAGTAAAAAATCGTCTCATATAGAAAATGCCAAACGAATTTACAACGTTGACAACGTTACTCCAAGCAATGAACTAGCACGTAAAACCGGATGTTCTTTAGGCGCACTAAAAAAAATCGTGCGTAAAGGCGAAGGTGCATACTATTCCTCCGGTTCAAGACCCAACCAAACACCGCAGTCTTGGGGTCTGGCTCGTTTGGCAAGCTCCATTACCGGCGGAAATGCATCCGCTGTTGATTACGACATTTTAAAAAATGGATGCAGCCACACTAAAAGAGCATTCTTACTAGCAAAAAAAAAGTAAAAGAAAATAAATAAATAAAATATAGTTAATAATTTTATCTTCTAATCGATGCCAAAGATATTATAAACCGCCGCATTTTCCTTCTATATTCATAATAATCAGGGTCATCCGTGTCTGTTACGCTCTCCAACCGTTTCAAACACTCGTAAAAATGTTTGCAACTTTCAACCGTAATTAAAGTTGCTCCGTTGTCATATATTGCATTCATTTCATTTCGACACTCTTGATGGTATTGCGTGTAATAATAGTCGTATGACGACAACGTCATATAATTCAACACGTTGCACATAACGCCGAGAATTTCTACTTTCATATTTGATAACCTCACATCCTCACAATCCACTATTTCAACACCAATGTTATTATCCATGTCATTATCCATGTTCATTCCAATAAGTATTTGAATATATTTAATATAAATAATAATTTAAATTCTAAATCATTATTTATTATATTTTATTTCCTTTTTTTGTCGAATCAAGTTTTTACCTGTGACCGCCACGACCGCGAGTGCGAGGCGCATCATCACCACCGCGCGACCTGAATGATGATGGTGCGGCAGGAGCTGCAGCAGATGACGCCGTCCTCCTCAAAACCGGCACATATGCGTCACCATCACTCTCCTCTTCATCGTCGCCACGACCACCCTGCTGTTGCGATGAAGACGACTGGCGCGCGTCATTGCGCGTCTCGCACATCAACTTGCCGCCAAACATGCCCGTCACATTCGTCGCCTGGCAAGAATGCTGGCCGTTTGCAACATTCGACACATCAAACTCCACGTACTCACCTTGAACCAAAAACCTGTACTGCTCCTCTTGAACTTTGACATTTGAATGATGCACGAAAACCTCGCTTCCAACCTTTAGCTCGCCACTTCCACCACCGCGAACTACGGTTAGAAACCCAAAACCAGTCTTCATATTGAACCACTTTACACATCCCGCCATCTTTTGTCCACTCACTGCTGTTGCCATTGTATGCTTGTTGAATTGCTTAATTGCCTTTCTTAACATTATTAGCGGGACATCTTTAAGTATCTTTGAATATATAATTTATTACACTTTACAAAATATACCCCCCACGAAGCCGAAGTACAAGATGGAGCGTGCTCTCTTTTTGCACGTTGTAGTCGGCCAACGTTCGCTCATCTTCCAGCTGTTTTCCGGCAAAAATTAATCGCTGTTGGTCGGGCGGAATGCCCTCCTTGTCTTGAATTTTCGTTTTCAATGAAGCTATCGTATCGTTCGACTCTACTTCTAGAGTAATTGTTTTTCCAGTGAGTGTTTTTACAAAAATCTGCATCGTTGTATTATGTATTGTATATTTATTTATTGATGTCTCTCTAAATAATTTTCATAAATATTTATCGTATTACATATTATTTAAATAAAACAAATTGATTTCCAATGATTTGTCCATAACATTTTTTTTCACTAATAAATCTATTAAATGCGTGTATTACACCATATTTTCCATAACTTCCTGGACACCATTCAATAAATATATCACCATTTTTATCTCTTTTAGTTTCATCTGTATCAACAGCGTCATCACCAACTATAATACCGTTTGGTGCTAATTTTTCCCACCATAAACATAAATCTTCATAAACATATTCATATTGATGATTACCATCTATATAGACGAAATTTAAATTATCAGGAATCAGATTACAAGCTTTGTTAGAAAACTCTCTTATTAATTTAAATCTATCTCCAAATTCCTGTGTTAATTTCATGTTAGTTTCATTATAAAGATTATCTCCGGTTACATAGTTAATTGAGTCAATATAATTGTCATAACTTATATAAGGGTCAACTGAATACAAAGTTGATGTTTTATTAACCGTTAAAATATATTTGGAAAATGTTCCTCTATCACAACCAATTTCTACAAATTTACCATTCTTGATATTTGCCAATAATGTTTTTACTAATTCAAATCTATCTGGTAATTTTTCAAAATAACATAATCCTTTCGGCCACTGACATGAATCTAAATATAAGTCAAATATGTTTGGTTCTTTCAAAAAACATCTCAAATAAATGTGTTGATCATCATCAGATATATTATTATTGTATAGTTCTTTTAATGAAATATGATAAAGTTCCTGTAGTTTTATCATTAAAGTGGCCGACCCAGCAAAAAAACTTCCAGTAAATCTTTCAGGAGCATTAACAAGTGTGTGTATGGTATCTTTATCTTTATTATCTAATTTATTTCTTAAACAAAAACTTAATTTATTTGGATTAAATTTGGTAATGTCAAGATGGTTAATAGGATACTCAGAAGGATTATTATGTAATATAGAATTAAAATATCCAAAATCTGACCAGCAGATAAAGTCATCTCTGTTTATTAAATTATTGTTAATTGCATAACAAATGAAATCTATTTTACTATGATTAATTGCATTATAATCAGCATATATATTTTCAGGGTTTCCACAAGCTATTCTGTCTTTTACTAAATTTATATATTCATCAGACTGCATAATGTCATTACTATTATCTAATAGCTGCCATGCGTGAATATGTTTAGTCATCCAATCATTATTAATAGGTATAAAGATAGTATTATTATGTAAAGAATTGTTATATATTTCTTTAAGTTCCTCAATATATTTATCATCTATAAATACTAACATCTTGGTGTTATAATTAAAATAATTACTAAATGATAAAATATAATCTCGTGTAGTTCTTTTATATGCTGTTGACCATTTTTCTCGATTAATATCTAAAAATGCTGAAACAATGACTAATTCCTTTGTATTATGAAAATGAGGTGCTTTTGATTTCATGTCAATATAATTAATATTATCGAATGTTATGTTATCAGAACTATTATTAATCTCAGGCATAAATACATTCAAAAATTTATTCATAACTTTATCTGGTGTATATTCTTTATAAGCATTCCAGTCATCTCTTGAATTAACGATATTTTTTATATCTTTTAAAATATTAATTAATGATGTTTCTGAATCAAATATTATTGCCTTTTCACCTAATATATCTAAATGACAATTATCTTTATCGCTTCTACAAGTAACAATAGGTTTATTAAAAGATGAAAACTCTGCTATAGCTAAACCAAATGTTTCCCCATCGCTACGAGCATGAATCATACAATTACACGTATTAATATATTTTACTTTCAAGTATGGGTCAACAATTTTGTCTAGATAAATTATTTGTGGATGTTCATAAAATTTGGCTGTGTTTACAAAAACAAAATATGTAGTATTGTTAGCATTATTAAGAAAGTTAATTATTCCTGTATGAGCTTCTTTAATATCAAATTGTTCATAACCCCCTATTCTGCCTATAACAAAAGCATTATCAGGTAAATTTAATTCATGTCTCATGTTATCATTATGAATTGGTAAATCAATCATATAAGGAATAGCATCAATATCAGGATATTTACTTTTTTTAACAATATAATCTGAAATCGCAGAATACTTATCACCAAATGGTTCAATATCAAAAACAGCATGTATTAAATTTTTACAATTTTTAACCAACTCTGTACAATTTCTTTTTCCACCACAAGTATTATAAAAGTATTTAATATTTTTGTCTGATATTATTCTATCTATTTCATTAAAATTTTCTACTCTATATACATCAAATCTATTGCTGAACCTATTAATTACTTGATTATTGTTAGCGTGGTGATGTTTATTATAAAATATAATACTTTTACATTTAAAATATTTTTCGGCATAATCAGCATAAGAAAACATCATTGTTGTAGTGCCTCTTTCTGATAATCCATTATCATAAAATCCCATGACAAAATTGTAATTATATTGTTCTTCATTTTTACTTGATAATTCATGTAAACTATTAAATATATTTTGGGTTTTACCAATTATTTTATCAGCTAAATTTTTAAAAAATGTTTTATTTTGGTCATTTAATAAAATATCAAACCATTGTGGTGTAATTATTTGTTCTTCAAAAAATGATTTATATAATTCTTCATCATTATCAACTTTTATAATATAATCAACCAATTCATCAAAGTTCTCAAAATCATTTGCATTTATAAATGTTTTTGGATTATAATCTTTTACAACATCCGGATGCCCCCAATAAATAGGAACACAATTAGATTTAAAAACATCACAAATTTTCTCTGTAACATATCCTTTATACATTGCGCTTTCAAACGCCATAGCAAATTTATAACTGTTATTGTGTTCAATCTTACCAGAGCAGTTAAAACCAAGAGGAACATTGTAACCAATATTATTTAAATATGAGCCACCACAGTCTACTTGTTTATATTTTGATAATTTTTCAACAAATTCTTTACGATTATTTGTTAACCCAGGACCACCTGCAATAAAAGAGCAAAATTTTTCTCTGTTGGGAATCATATTTTGATTATTTCTTCTCTTCTTACATTCTTCAATTAGTAGTTTGTCAAAATAACACAACCATAATGGAACTCTTGTGTTGTCAAAAGAATTTTCATCAAACGTCAGATTAAAATCAGCATCATCTCTTTGTGGATATGGTTCTCCTGAAAAGAAAATTTTTCTTCCAGCTGTATAATTTTTATGTGAAACCCCAAAAATACTATAGAATAAAATATCAGGATTTTCAAATGGATTAATAATTTTAATTTCATAATTATTACCATATTCTCTTAATAAATTAGTAAAAAAATTGTTATTCAAGTCAAAACATCCACCAGAGTATTCTTTTTCCCACCAGTCACAAAAAGAAACTGTAAGAATTTTAAGTTTTTTATCATTTGATGTAGTAAACTCAAAAAAATCATCTATATTATTACTTTGTATATCAGTTCCATATTCATTAATAATTTGACAATGAACCAAATTTACATTTAAAGCACTATAATTAAGTGTATATCCAAAAGCTTGTGGATTATCACTAGCACATTTTATTGAACAACTATTGATATAATTAATATTTTTTTTTGCGGCATTTTTACTTATTATGTAAGCAAAAGTTGTATGATATTCTTTATATAAGTCCTTGGAATATACATCTATTTTGAAATTATCTGTTGGAAAAACCTTACTAGTATTATATTCACCTAAAGCTAAATGTTCTAATTTTTTTTCAACAAATAATTTACAAACATCACCCAAGTATTTTTTAAAATTATCGCAAAATGTAATATCATCTTCAAGTACTACATAAAAATCATTTTCTTTATCGTTTATCAACTTATTCCATAAGTGTATATGACTTAAAGCACATCCTACTACACCTTTATTACAATTGAAATCATTTCTTTCAAATAATGAAAATAATTCAGATGAAGCATTTAATGCTTTTCCATCAACTGCTTCAACAAAATTATAACTATCAATTCCGGAAAGTTTTAACTGTTTTTCCATGTTATCTCTTCTGTCTTTTCGTCTTTTTAGATTTACAATATAAATCGGATATGTCGGGTTCAATCCCAACATTTTCATGTTGGATATTTTATTTACTATTCGGTTATTTTTAAAACAATAGTCACCATCTGGACCATTATCACAAAATGGTGTTTTCGTCAATAGTTCCCAGTTGTTGTCCTCCAAAAATTTAATAGTTTCATTAGCCAATGGTGCCCCTTTATTATATTCTATTATTTGAAGCTCAACAATTAGATATTTTGCATGGTTAATAATGTCAATTGACCCTTTTATAATGTCTAATTCACACCCTTGAACATCAAATTTTATCAAATCTGGAAGTGGAAAATTATTATTTTTAACAACTGTAGCTAGTGTTGTAGAGAATTGTTCTGTAAATTTATTTTCTGGATATAATTCATTTGATTTTTCATGTCCAACTTCTTTGTAATAAGAGTTTCCAGCCGGATGTTCAGAATTCTCGTAAAATTTTACAATTTTGTCATCAGTGTCACTCAAAACTCCAATGTGGTATTTATAATGATGTTCTTTATACAAAAACTCTGCACTTTTTATAGCGTCAAAAACAATAATGTCTGCACCATTCCATACTTTTTTTGCTTCTTTTGTCCAATTTAAAACATTTGCACCAATATCATAAATTATTTTCGGTTGAAAATTATATTTTAATTTGTTTAAATAATTTATATGATTTCGCGGAATAGTGTAGTTATTATGTAAATCATAAATGCGTTGATTATTCAACTCATTCAACCCCAACACACTTTCCCATTCTTTTGCCCGATTTTCCCACGAACATGACATTGCATATTTCTTTCCATTTATTCTAATTTCCACCTTTCTCTCTTCGCTCAAATTCATAATACTTTGAATTTCGGTGCCAGGAATTACCTGAATTCCATATTTTCCAATCGTATCATTGAGACCGGCCAGCGGATAATATAAACACACAACTTCGTGCACCAACATCTCAAGTGCAGTGATACAGCTCGTTTCATAAAATGTATTTGTATATAACCAAAATTCTGCTTTCGATACCAAGTTGTGCAACTGTAAAGTATTTAATTTTCCATGATGTTTCACACTATCACCATAATTATTTATAATAGTCTGAATTTCCCCATCTTTTTTACTGTTTGTATTTGGAAATGCATCATAAGATGATATATCCAGTGTTGCATCCGGCATAAATTCAAGTATTTTATCCCACAACTTTAACATCACATCCAATCCTCTGTAACTGCAAGATGTCCAGACAAATTTATTTTTTATTTTGTTATGTGATAATGATATGACACCATCCGACGATGCCACTACAGGAACTAATATTCCATTATTAATTACGGAAACTTTATCTTTTAAACATGGGTGGCTTTGAATTGTATTTAATTTATGCCATGCCGTTAAACATATTACTCCGTTGATGTATTTATTATTTTCTTCAATTATACTATTTACTGGAACATCATTAAAATTATTTAAAAAACCAGTACTGTCGTGTGCAGACAAGTATAGCTGATGACAATTAAAACGAGGAAATAATATGAAAAATGATACATACCGAGACACAATAATTGTGTGAAATGTTTCAACATCTAACAATGCTTGCAACTTGAAACGATTCACATATGTTACGTTTCCCACAACTTCATCTGCAACATCGCCACTTATTATTATCTCGTATTCTCTCGGAAAATTCTTAGCCAAATATGCAACCGCCTTTTCAGCTCCTCCAATTGCATTATTGGAAACGTATGTATCATTCCATAAATAATCCATAAATCCTGTATAAATCAATATTTTTTTACTAGTCAAACATTCATCAATTGACGCTTTTATTTTTTTTATGCCATATTTATCGTAAGTCTTCATAAATTCATGGTTGCCATCGGATAACGGATAATTATTGTCAACAAGAAAGTCCACATATTCTTGAAACAACGAATAAAATACTGGCTTATCTTCTTCTTTAACGTGTTCAGTAAAAAAATGCAAATTATACAGAATGTTACTTACGAACCATGCGTCAAATATTTTACATTTCTTCGTAAAAATAACTCTATACATGTGTATTCCTCTATCATAATCGCGCATTTTTTCACAAACAATGATAACATAATATGGCAAATAAAATTCTGATATACTTTCATCTAAAAATAATTTATTATTTAATCCATCTTTTAAATAAGAGTTTTCATAAAAATCACGCAGCACGCCATAGTATCCATATGCAACGTTGTATAATCCCGAACCAGAATAGTATTTTATAAGCTCATAATAACACTCCGCCCTCTCTCTGTCATACTCTGCAGACTTTACTAGATAAAAAAATCCCGCCTCTTTATTATTCAATTTTTCATAACATGTATAAAGTTTTAAACAAGACATATATTTCTCTTGAGCCCACCCGCCATTTTCAAGTGTCTTTTTATACCATGAAATAGCGCTTTCATATTTATCACAATCATAATAACTATTTGCACAATAGTAACCGTACCTAATGTATATGTTATCTTTTGCATCAAGAGCATCATAGTATGCTTTCTCCAATATAATCGCATCTTTCAAATACTTGTTACTGTCAAGGTTTCTATTTCCACTTCTGCCAGATACAACATGGTAGGGTCCTTTTATAATTTCAGTACTTGCGTCGTTAATTTTAGAATCATTAGAACAAATGTATTCATGCAAAACGCCAACATATTTCCATCGCTTGTAATTATTCACAATTTGCGGTCGTGTGTAACTTCCAAATTGCAAACTATAAGAATCCTTTGTTAATTCTGACAATGTTAATGTGCCGCATATTTCGTCATCCGCGTCAAATACTAGCAAGTATTTGCTTTTTCCGAATGCATATTCCAACGCCTTATTCCGATTATGAGCAAAATCGACCCAATCGTCTTCATATAATTCACCCGGAATGCCGACTTCTTTAAAAAATTCGGTAATTATTTCACATGTTTCATCTGTTGAGCCCGTATCCGATATAACCCAATAATCAAATTTAATTTTTTTCAAGAGTTTAGTCAATGTGTCTTTTATAATATGAGACTCGTTCTTCACAATCATGTTTAAACATAATGTATACTCTTTATCTTGTTCTTGCTTTTGTTGGTATTCCAGAACCATATTTACTTTTTATAACATTTATTTGTTTATTTTTAAGTAATAATAATATTTTGATAATTATTATTTATTTTTTATTTTATAATATATTATATATATATATATATATATATATCAATTATTTAATAAAACATAAATATGGCTGCCGTAGAAGAGGAGAATGCCATGGCTTATAGAATTGGGGTGAAAGATTTGCTAAGACTTCGGGCTGACAAAAGAAGCTTTATTGCTGATAAAAACAGGGCTATTCGTCTTGAAAATAACGATTTAAAAGAAAGGATTCTAATAGCTATTCAAAGCTTTTTTGAAGAGTTTTGTGGTAACGATAATGGTGGCGACTACATCCTAGCTATTCTTGTAACTGTTA
>Ga0315284_10008287_pt1 | contig 14840 bp, 13 predicted proteins | sample YL17G09_16_MG_FD_203696 | JGI IMG/M metagenome (GOLD analysis project Ga0315284, IMG submission 203696) | Sediment microbial communities from Yellowstone Lake, YNP, Wyoming, USA - YL17G09_16 | ecosystem: Environmental > Aquatic > Freshwater > Lake > Sediment | place: USA: Wyoming | collected... | reverse complement strand
CAAAAAAATAACCTCGTTCGGAATTACCCTCATTTAAACCTCCTCTTCTAATTTCTCAATCGCCATCTCCCGAAGCCGTTTCATCTGTTTCATCATATCCAATTTAGGATAGTTGTTCGTTAGAAAAAACGGGGTTAATTTCTCATCTTTCAGAACAGATACACAAATCATATAACCATCAGCGTTTTCTAGAACTTTTTCTAAATCAGATACACCAAATTTGTTTTCGCTTTCCATGTTTCCTCCTTTATAGTATTGTTTAATCCGGTTTCTCATGCCATTCCTCCTTCAATGTAACGCATTACAGAACGCGCTATATCTTCGGGTTTAATTAACAACATGCACTTTGGTACGTCAGCTACCTTATTCTCGCAGTCTGCTAACTTAGATTTCCAACATCCGTCGTAAGTAGCACAAGGTAAGCAGCCGTTTACATATATGAACTGATGATTTGGATAGAGTTCCCAACGGGTCCCTTCTCTTGCACCAGCTATAACAACGCAGGGCTTTCTGAACGCGGCCGCTACGTGCATTGGTAATGAAACACAGCTAATAACTCCTTTAGCAAAATATATTAAGCGAAACAGTTCTCGCAAATTGTCCGTTTTACCAACCATATCTATAACACCATTTAACGGTTTATGACCGTGTGGTTTCAACCCAATCTGGACTAAAGTGATTTTATCCTTTAATAAATCTACTACTTCCTGATAAAAAGGATATTGCTTTAGTGTATAGTCGTTTTTAGTACCCGCGTTGATTATCCAATAATCTCCGGTATGCCCTGTTTTAATCGAAAGCGGCCCCAACCATGACTGCTCAGATTGCGATAGAAAGATGTTAGGAGCGATAGAAGTCTGCGGTATCTTTATCTGCAGAATACGTTCCAACCATTCTCTATGTCCTTCTGAGAAATGAGACCCAGCTTCACCAGAAAAATTAATAATAGGATAATGCATATCAATAGCTAAGACATCATCTATATAACATACGAACTTGCTGATTAAATCAGTCTCTCCTTGATATATCCTACCAAACAATGCGTTGCTTTCTGCTTGCGTAACTTGGCTGAATTCGTGATTAATCTTCTGATACTTGTTCTCATCATAAGTCAAGTGTGTTATATAAGGGTTGTTCTGGAAGATATCAGGACAAGGTGACCTTACATCTACCATATATTTATTGGGATAAGCCAAAGCTATATCTCGAATTGCGTTTGTCATAACTAAAATATCACCGGGAGCCAACCTATTTAATAGCAATATTTTTCTAGCATCCGAGAACGGTCTCGTTACATTTTGTAACGGTTTAACTTGCACTTCTTGGGCCACTTGGGCTTGCCCGATATGTAAATAATCATTCAATTTTTTTTTAGTATATACTTTAGCCGGATGAGGTAATCCACCTTTAATCATAGTTTTCAATACAGGATTAGCCTCTAACGTTGTTTCATCAAATAACTCGGCTTTATAATCAAACAACCTAGAAACTTCTTCTTGTAAATTTATACCTAGAAATCTATCGTCAAAGAATCCGCCTTGGTCAAATCTGATAGCCATTCTATAATCACTAGAACAATATACAAAAATGCCATCATCTTTTAAGTGATGATGAATTCTAGCCAGAATTTCTCTAATCTCTATAGCTGGAACATGTTGCAATACATATACTAGATAAATAACATCAAACTTGTTGGTAAGATTAGGAGGCGTAGCGGCTATAAATTTGGGGTTATTTACATATTTAACTGCTTCATTTAACATATCAAGTGAAGCGTCTGTACCCCAAACTGTAACAGCTGGATTCTGTGTTAATATTTCTTTCGCTAAACGTCCTACACCGCAGCCGTAATCTAAAATAGAGCCATTAGCTGGGCAATACTTTAATATTTCTTTGGCAAACAAAGGCGTCTCTACTTCCCATCTTGTTTGCATCGGAATACCGTTACAATCTCCAACAACTTCATGCTTCCCTTCCTCGAAACTCGAAGGTTTAAAAAGTCGATGCTCCATATTATCCTTTCTGTTTAAAAACCGTAGCCTGCTCCATAATCCGTGCGTAGCCAAATTTGTCCGTCATAAGGAGAGTCTGGGTCGCTAGTTCTAGGTTCTATAGATACTAAATCCGTAAATACTCCCGGAGTGCCTGCTGATTTTGCTCGTCTCAATCTATTATTTACATATATTAAATCACCCAATGCATGAGTGCCGGAAACAGGGTCTGCTCCTCTATTATATAAACGAATATCCGCTAAATTCTGTTCGGCTAAAATACTCATCACTGGATAATCTTCATTAAATAAATAAGCCAAAACTCCTGCCCCGTAATGAGGGGCTACACCACTGCTTTCTCCGTCATATGTAATTTCTCCATATTTACCCACGTTAGAAGTAACCTGATAATATATGCCTTGAGCATCTATTCTTACGCGAGGCATAGTGTCTGAATTTTCAATGACCGCGCCTCGCAAGGTGGCTCCAATTATGGTTCCACCAATCAAAGTATCGCCTGATATTGTAACTCCACCAATAGTACCAGAGGTTGCTTGGATTTCTCCTTTGAAATATGCCGTTCCATCATTTAATATTTTAAAATTAGCATCCGAAAATACTTGATTAGCTGAACAGCCGTATATGCCTGTGTTATTGATTAATATTCCAGCAGAATTTACAGTACCGTCTCCTACGGTGTCGGAAGTTCTGATGACAGAAGAAGTATTCAAATTCCATATTACACTAGTAATAACTCCACTACTAAAAGTAGGAGCTGAGCCATCTGAAGGAAGATTGACCACAAGCCCTAGTATATCATCATAGACACGAATACCATCTTTATCTAAAACTACACCGTTAGCTCCAAGGCCTGCTGTTGCGCTAGTCTTGATTGTGCCAGTAGTGGTAGCGTAAAGATTATCGGCTGCAATAGTCCAACCACCAATCTCTCCACCTGTGGCATAGACTGTGCCGCGTACTGTTAAATTGTTGAATTCTACATCGCCAGAATCTCTTAACTGAAAGCCTAAGGACCCTGCTGTAAAATTTCCAGATTCTATAGTATTTGCCGTAATTCTTATATTTCCAATTCTAGCTTCGTCAATTCCGAATTTTGCTAATTGACTGCCGTGCGCATTATAAAAGAACAATCCAAAAGGATTAAATTTTGCTAGTATATTTCCGTCAAAATCTTTGATTAATACTTTATCGCTATCTAATGATAACGTCCCTGCTGAATTCTCTATTTTTAAACTTTCACTGATAGTGATTTGGCCGAACAAGGTTTCAGCCAATAGAGGATTCATGTTGTTTCTTAACAATTCTACCGTTTCTTCTTCAAACATACCATTCGCATCACCAAACAACCTATATTCTTTCTGATTAACTATATAAGCATTCCAAGAATTGTCCTTCGTATTGATGATTAAATTAGTAGCTCCGGGCATCGGGACTATAATCTTAGCAACCGTCAATTTCTCTGGATGAGGAGCTTGGTCTATTAAAATTCTATTTGAATATAGATTTACAAAAAAGGTTCTCGTGTAATCATTAAAAGGAATAGTTATAGTGGTATCTTCATCTAATTCATAAATTCTTCCGCCAGTACTGCCTTTACCAGCGTGGACAATAACATTGGCAGAAATAGGCGTAGTCTGTTCAACGTTTAATCCTTCTAATATAGTATCTGGTATAGATTCATTCAATACCTCTTGCAAGGCCTGAATCAATTCTGCGACTGATACGTCGCTAAAAGTCTCCCTTTCCATAGTAACCGTGCCAGCTAAAGACATCTGGTCGCTATATCTAGGAACTCTAGTATAGGATGTAGTCTTATTAATCTCCCGTTTTACGAGACTATAAAGGTCTTTATACGTTACTTGGCCCACTTGATTTCTCCTTGACTTCTATTTCTATACCCCAGCCTTTAGTTAAATCCTGAAAAAAGGCTGTATCAAATTTTGCTCCAATTCCTTCTTCTGTTCCTATCTTTAATACCGCGTGGCAAAAGGAACAACCACGGAAGTCAGTAAATTGATATTGTACTTCGGGAGCTATCACCTCTCTGAAACTAGCCCATCTAGCATCACTATGCCTCAAAAATACCTTTCCGAATTTCACCTTCTGGAAATTGCAATGCTGTATATTACAATTGAGAATCATGGATATTTTATCATCAGAACCTATAGACGCATTGTAAAAATTTGTATTGGAAAAATCTTCTCCTACACGATGGAAATAGCTGATTTTAGCATAACCAAAATCCTCACCTTTAATTGACACATCTTTAATTAGCTCAGATATATCAATGCCATTCTTTATATGGCGTTGAATTTTTTCTCTTAATTGATGTGTCATTGATTGAAGCATGAGAGCCCTCCGGTGAATTATCTTAGATTAACTATTGTTCCATCAACCTCATAAGCACCAATAGCAGAATTTTTTGCTACCGAGCAATTGATAGTAGGACAGCTAGAAGCATAACTATAAGCTGCGGTGTTTCCAGAAGAAGTATAGCAATAATTCTCCTGAGTTCCGCCTTGAATAGTGACAGTGGGATAAGGAAAAGCCGGTTTCTCCCATATAATTACATATGGCCAATACCACGGAGTATAGGGTCTTTCAACAATAGTTTCTTTCTCTTTGATAATCAGCACTACCGAAACTGACCTAGCCTTCTCATCTTTTTCCTGTCTTTCAGCTATTCTATCTAACCTACCTTCTTTTAAATCATCAATATCCATCTTCAGTATCTTTTTCTTTTCTTCCAAATCTTTAACATCACGTTTAGCATCAGCAATTTCTTTCTCTAAAGCCTTCTCTTTTTCAAGAGTTCTTAACACAATCTTTTTTACTTCATCTACCTGTTTCTGTTGTAAGGAATCCTCGGCTTCCTTAAATGCCTTTTGTATCGCTTCTTTGTTCATTTGTATTTCCTCCCAATTTCTGAGCATTGGAGGGCTCTCATACATATAGTTTGGGAAACAATCAATACACGTTGGAGACATTAATTTAGTCATACTATGCCGGGTATCTCGCTAATATTAATTCGTATGCACCTTTTATATCTTTCACCGACTGCACAAAGAAATTTGTGGCCGTATTATTATATGGGTCTATTAATCTCACAGTGTGGCCTACATTGATAAACGGAGCATATAAACATTGCACCGTTACCTTTCTATGGTCTTTGTAGAATTCTCTCAAATACGCTTTGGCTACTCTATCCGATTCTTCTTCGCTAAATAACGTCTTATCATCAATCTTCATTAACTTATAGACTCTATCCCCTAAATGGTCTAATAAACCATCTGGGTCATAAATTTCAGTGTCACTTTCTAAAGATTGAGTAACCTGTTCGTTTATTAAATGGTCTGTATTTAAACCAGAACAGCCTGTAAATGAAGTTGCTGTTAATCCTGTATATATAAACTCATCTATATTGATATAAGCTGTACCTGCGGGGTCAAATCCTCCAGTAGATTCTACGTTAATTGTATAAGTTTCTCCAGAAGGCGCAGCTTCATTTATATTGACGATAGCCGTAGTATATGTTGTCCTAATCAATTTCGCTTCTCGTTTTAGGATAATATCACTATAAGCCGAAACTTCTGTGAAAGCGACAGGCCAGCATCCCGTCTGTATTACTACACCATTCATATCCTTCTTCTGTCCGTATTCTATTTTTTTTATCTTCTCTAGAATTACTTTTAAATAACGAGTCTGGAATTCTACTCCTAAATCGTCTTCTTCTAAAGAATGAGAAGACCCACCCGTTAACTGTATATTGTGCGTTTTTTCACTAATCTCGTAATAGTTTATATTATCTAAAGAATATTGAATCGTCACTCTCATATCGATATCTATTTTAATATTAGGGTCGGCCTCAGGTTTAAAAAATCCTGCTATGAAATCTACTGCTTGAATATTATATATAGCTCCCAAATCAACAATAGCATAATTGTAACCCATAGGAGGCTCTGCATAGAAAACTGTCTGTACCTGCGTATCCCATCTCCCATCAATTACCGAAGCTATATCCTTTACCGCTGTTACAACTGACCAATATTCAAATGTTCCCCATACTGCTATTTGCGCTGGATTTTTCACAAGCGTTTTGGATATTTTAAATTCAGCATTGTCATAATCTATAATAATATCACTAGTGGAAAAATTGACCCAATAGGAAGCAGAGGCAATACTTTCTACAATACCATTTTGTTCATTCCCCGGAACACTTATGATACCATTGCCATAATCTACATATTGGCAACTAGTTGGAACTGTATATACAATTTCTCCTACTTCATTATAAAGCACAATTTCTTCTGTAGAAATTATATTCATATGTGCCAACTTCACTTTATAATAGTAGTACGAATGTACTTCAGTTGAACTAGTTCCGCCGCCGCCCATCTATTTTCCTCCACTAGTAGTAGTAGTTTCCGTACGCGTAGTTGTTTCTACAGTTACAGGTATCAATATCTGGTGATGTGCTTTATTATCTATAGGAACCGCATTAAGATATAATATAGGCACAATAGTATCCGATTTAATCTTCCCTACACCAGAAATAGACGAACCATATACCCAATGGCCTGTTTCTTCTCTTAATACCGTTAAATCCATTTGTGTTGCTATAGCAGAATAAGTATTACCTGTAGTCTCAAAATCTATACCGTCGTTATACATTATATTCGTAGGATTTTGATTCTTACAATACATCAATACTCTAGTATATAAATCGTCATCTTCTAAATAATTAATTGATGTGGTTAAAGCCAATTCGTAATCATATGTCGTTCTTTGAGAAAGATAAGATGACCAAATCTTGTCATCACCTTTAGTTCTTATGATATAATTAGGAGCCAAATATTCTAGCAATTTCTTTAGAGCGGCAAATCTATTTTCAACAGCCCTAGACCTAAAAGATATAGTATTTAATTCAACTCCTGTAGCCTGTAAAGTGCTAAATCTATAGTCTGTATTACAAGTAACAATTGAAGTTAAAGCAATAGGGCCTGATAAAATTACACGTCCATATCTCTTATCGATATAACTGATAGATGTTGCCGGCACCGTAAAATGCCCAGCATTGAGTGTTGTCAGCAAATTACTATAAGATAAATACCATACTTGTCCAATTGGATAAGTGTAATCATATTTTGCATAGCTTCCCGTCAAATGACTTTTTAATGCGTAATCCCCAACTGTAGGGATGCCCGTAAACGAAGTGGCCGTTATTCCCGTCCACGAGAACATGTCTCCATTAACATTGCCTTCTCCACTAGCCGGGAATCCTTCAGTAGAAGTCACAGCCAATATAGATGAACCCGCTGTATAATCTGCTATTAACGCGGTCTTTATTGTGATATCTGATGGACTATAATTTGGAGTTAAGGTATCCTGTCCTAATTCTTCTTCTGTAAAGAAACTAGTTGTTAAATGATTGTCAATTACTGCTTGAGCCGAAGTTTCGCCAAATAAGTATCCCCCATATCCATCTTCTAAAGTCAGTATATCCTCTATGATATCTTCTATATACAATCCTTCCGGATAAAAGAAATAGGTAGACGCCACAACATCATAGTTGTATCGCACATTTAAAGGAGCTCCCAATTTTAATTGCCCTGTGCTATAATAAATAGCAAAGCCATCGAATTGAGGGTCTGTAGTGCCATCCTCTTTATTCCTGATAACTATAATAGGTACAGGATAATCCGAAATTGCTTCATGAGCAAAATTTAAAATTTGAGCCATATTACTATTAGGAGACGGTAAATAACTAGGCGTCAAGATTTCATTTTTAATTTCTATTTTAGGTGCCTCTGCTATATAGTCTATATCTAGAAATTGTAAAGCTGAGATGTAGTCTAGGCATTGCAAGGCAATTATTCTGCTGCCTGCATCTTTGACGATAGACCTCTGATTTACAAATCCATAAAACTTCTTAAATTCTGTTGCGTCGTTTTGATACTGTTCTATTAATTCTACATTATCTCCGACTTGTACTTGATTCGCCCCACCTTCTCCAAATATACCTTCTGGATTCATTAAAGTAAAAGTAGCAACAGCTGAACCAAACTCTTTACTATAATCTATAGACCAATCCATGACATAACCTGTATAATCAACAGAATTAATTCTAAATACGAATTTTATATCAATCTGTTGGCTTGTAATTGCATCTTCTATTTTCTGAGTTAAAGCTCTGGCCATTTATTCCTCTATCCACTCAAATGTAGCTTCCAAATCGTAGACATCGTCCTGTCCTGTTAAATGAGAAGATTTCAATCCTATGAATCTACCTATAAAATTGGTTCCAGTATGACATTCTATTTTTAGATATTCATTATTTATAATATAATTTTGTATCTTTGTTTTATAAGTACCATCATCCTGATACCACATGAACGTTAATTGATTTCTGGTATATTTAGTTTCGGGAGTTATATAAGCTTTAGAACCATCGGCCAATTGCACCGTAGTTTGATTACTCTGATAATCATAGCTCAAAGTATCATTTGGGCGAGGTACCGTTCCATCAGCTATCCAGCTCCCAGCACTCTCTTGATAGTATATATTCCAATAGGTTCTTGCCATTAGGCCCCCGCGAACCCTCTCATACTAGAAAGGGCGAATTCATCTTCTAAATTTCTCTTAGTGGAAAAATAAGCTGAGGCGGGTAAAATATAGGTTTTAACATCTGCTCTCAATGCCACTAGATTTCTATTAACTATCTCCAATTGCTTATTAGAAACATCTATTTTTGAAGCGACTCTATTTTCTGCAACTCTAGTCTCTACAGAGGTTTGTGAACTCTTCTTAGAACTAGCTATAAAGGTCATAATCAATCCTGCTGCCATTAAAGCTAGCCCTATACCGGGAATTAAAGCTCCCATTCCCATTAGTCCTCCAGCCATAGCTCCTGCTCCGAATACACCTGCCGCAGCCGCAGACCCCGCTCCCATCGCTAAAGAGCCTACCCCAGCGGCAAAACCTCCTGCTGCCCCCATTCCTCCACCTCCAGTCCTTGCACTTTGCGCCAGCGAATAGGCTGTAAGCATAGCTCCAGAGGCATACCCCATTTTTTGCATACCAGTAGGACCTGAGGTCTTAGGAGTTTTTAGAGATTGCCCTAATACACTACCACCTGAAGCATAGGTAGACAGAGGTCCACCTTGCATACCAAATACCGGGGTCTCACCTCCTACCCGCGGGCCGTATAAATCCCCACCCGCACCGGGATAGTAAGTTCCAGTAGGGTATTCACCTCTATAAGCTCCTCCACCTGCTGCAGCCATAGCTTGAGCTTGCGCTATGCCATCTTTATGACCTCGCACGATGAAATCATATACTGTAGAATGCGCAGCTTCAATCTTACCACCTAATCCACCAAGCATACCCTTAACCTGCGTCATGCTAATACCAAAAATATCTCCCATACCTGTAAAATTAAACAAACTTTCAGTTAATCCAGCTGAAACCTGAGAGATAAATGAATCGCTCATCGCTTTTCCTAGATTAGTAAATATACTCTCAAAATTAGAAGTGCCTTTAAAAAAGTCTTCCAATCCACCTTGAAAAGTAGAAGCTAAAGATGAGGCAATTTTTTCTACTTGGGCATATTGCTCAACAATGATAGCTGATTGAAGTTCTAGAATTTTTAAAACTTTTGTTTCACTATCATACAAATATTGATTTGCCGCGACTAATTCCAATTCTAAACGTAATTCTTTTTCTTTGCTCTGTACTCCACTAGCTCGCGCCGCAGCTAATTTTATATTGTCGGACCCTTGTTCCTGTGTTTTTAATAAATCCGATTCTATTTGTACTCTCTTCTCGGCTAACTGGTTGAGAATTTGTTCTTTTTTAGTCTGTTCTTCTGCTCCACCCAAAATTGCGGTATTATACTGATATTGCGCAGCCAGATACTCTAAAACTTGTAATTCAGAAGCCCCTCTTGCTTTCATTATGTTAGCTGTACTTTGAACTTTTCTTTCTGCTTGGTCCGCAGTATCTAGGGCTTCTTTAGCTATTTTTGCGTTTAAAACCTCTGCAGCTATTGCATCTTGGTCCACATTATAAGCCGCTATTTTTGATTTAATCTCTTTTCCAAGCGCATCTGTAGCTATATCATAAGCTTTTTTAGCAGCGGCAAGATTTTTAGCAAATAAAGGAACAGCCGTCCCTGCTTGAGGAGGTTTTTGCTGCGACAGAGCTTCATATTTTGCTATAGCTCCACCTATATCTGGTCTCTCCACCAGAACTCTAGCTTTCATTACTGCACGTACTGCAGCTGCTTCTGATGCTGGAGTAACTGTTGCTCCAACCGGAATGGCTCCTCGTAATTGTTTTAAAAAATCAACAAAGAAGTTTTGACTTTCAGGAGTTTTAGCTTCTGCTGCTCTTTTAGAATATTCAGTACGTAAATCAATCAATTTTTTTAAATTCTGTATTTCATTTAACTGAGTTTCTACACGGGACAATTCTATAAGATTAGTCCTTAATGCACTGTCTCTATAAGCAGCGTCTATACTAATCGCTTTTTGCATAGCCAATGCCCATGCCGTTAAAGCACTAAGCATTCCTTTCCATGCACCCGTTTGCGCAATCGTTGCCGACAGACTGCTCCAAGAAGATTGCATTTGCTTAATTTTTACTTCTACCGTATCCTGTTTAATATTGAAATCTCTAATTGCCTCACCGGCAGATTTATACGCTGCAATCATAGCCTCTAAGCTTCTAGGATATGCATCCATCAACGAGAAAAATGGAGCCATTTGGCGACGTGAGCCAATAGCCACAGCCAATTGATTCTTTTCGCTTTTAGTCAAAGTGTCCCATTTAGACGCAATATCATCTAATACAGGGCCGATATCTCTGTAAACATTAGTTGCTTCCATAGTAGCTTTGCCACTTGCATCCATATAAACTGGTATTTTAGCTACTTGCTGTACTGCGTCTTTACCTGTTGTCAAAACACGAGTATACATCATCTGGAGGGAATTAGCCGCCTCACTACCGCTCTTTCTAGTTACTTCTATAATAGCCGTAAGATGACCTGCAAATTTAGCCGTAGAAATGCCGAAAGTTGCCGCAGAGGCTCCCGCCGTTTTAAAACCTTCTCCTAAATCTTTTGCTGTAACTGCAAATTTCTTCTGGACCATCATCCATTGGTCTACAATCATCATGCTGTCACTTGCACTTAAATTATAAGCCCGCATAGCGGCCGTCAATTCTTCTGCCACTTCAGTAACAGTCTGTCCTAATACTTGCGCGCCAATTGCAGCTGAACGTGTCATTTGTATTGTATCTTCAACTGACAAACCTTGCTGAGCAAATAATTTAGCTGCTCCCAACATATCCTTCAAACTAGTTCCATATACCGTAGCTAAAGTAATGACAACGGCTTGCAAACTCTTCAATTGCGCTTTCGTCAATTCACTAGCTATAGCAATTTCGGCCATAGCGGATTCTACTTCTTTCCATACTTCCATACTAGCTTTAAAACCTTGAATCAATCCAGTTACAGCAGCTCTCAACGCTAGCCAGACTGGAATAGTCAATAAAGCTCTACCTATCAAAGCTCCAAGATTAATACCGGCAAAGATACTCGATTTTCCAACTTCTTGCAAACTGGCGGATGTAGCTATCAAACCATTAGCGCCATCTTTCATAACCATATTAAGCTTAAATTGTTTTCCACCCAATTCTGTGACGGTAGCACTATATTTCTGCCCTCTTTCAGCACCCCTACCAAACCCTGTAGCTACCTCATCGGAAACTTTAGCTATTTGCCCCAATTGAGTTCCTGACTTAGCCATAGCCATATTAAGCAGACTCATTTGTTCTTTACTAACTTTACTGGCCTGTGCAAGTTCTCCCATGGTATTGAGAGCTTGAGTGGCTCCAGCTTTCTGTAATTTAAATAAGATTAAAAATTCTATAGCTGTCATTTTATTGTCCTTTATTCTTAGGTTTCGACCTAAAAATAAACTGACTCGTGTATTGCGGTGTTTCAGCCGGTTGCTTTAACTTCGTTTGTTCTCTCTTCTTATCTTTAGATTTCCATAAAGAATAAGCATCTTCGTAAATAAAATTTTCCAATACTATATCCCCTATTTCTCCTAAATAAATCTCTGCGAATAGATTAGAATAGAAAGCCAAATAATTTAAAAAATTCATCTGGATAGGAGTGAAATCAACAGTATTATAAAACAATCTCAATCCTAGATTCTTATCTATGCTGTAGAGACCTTGATAATAATTGCTTTTTGCTAGATTACGTATCTGCTTAGTAATCGCATCAATATCTATCATAGACTTTCTGTGGCAAGTAATAGAGAAATATGTCCTGTGGCTCGGTTAATCAGCATTTCGTCTTCTTGTTCAAATAAATCGTAAGTAGGCCACACCCGCACCCACTTATCTTCTACTAATTTCTCAGTAGTCAAAAATGTAACATAAGTATATAGATATATCAACAACTGATTTTCTAAAGAAAATTCCAGTAGTACTGCTTTCTTAACTGTCAATTCACGCTGAGATTTTTCTATAGTTTCAATTTCATCCTTATAGGCCTTCAATTCCATATCCGATTTATTGTCTTTAAGAGCTTGCCCTAATTTTTCTTGCAATAATCTGCGCTTAGATTCTAAGGCCGTAAAATCATTGTCTATAATATCTATATCCATTCCTCTTTCTTTATACAATTTACGCAAATCGACATCTAGTTTATAAATGTAATTTCCTTCGGAATCTTTCTCTTTCAATAAAGCAAAATATTTTTCTACTCGTTTTTTAGCCACTTCCTGTTTTTCCTTGAAAGTAGGCAACCTTACATGATATTTAATATTATCATAATCAAACTCTATAGTATTATTCTTAATTAAAGATTCTACGAAATTCTTATTTATAGAGTCTTGCATTTCATCGGCTAATTTCTCAAATTTTATTTTTTCCTCTTCTAAACTCATACCCGCTCCTTTCGTACATAAAAAAAGAGAAAGACCCGTTAAGAGTCCTTCTCTTTGGTTTTAAACTGCATTACATTGATTCCTAGCCCATAATTATGAGCTATTAAAATATCTCGAAAATCCCGAAAAGTCTCATATACCAATTCCTTCAATTCTTTTTTTAATAAATCGGGATTAGGTATAGAATTGGTTTTATTGTCCGTAAATAATTCAAAGCGTTTCATGGACTTGCCAGCCAATTTAGACGATTGGAGTCCAATCAATTCTTCTAAATAAGATTCCGTTATTCTTAAATAGTTCTCTGCCATATCATACCTCCGCTTACAAAGGGCCGCCGGAACCAGACATGGCTCCGACGCCCTTGAATTGTTAAACTAGGTTACGCCTGTACAAAGAAATCTGGGTCTGCGCTGATAATACCCTCTTCTCCTTCAAGAGTAACTCCTCTAGTAATATAATCACTCAACGGTGTTCCAGCATCTACTCCGACTGGGGTCAAATTTGTAAACTTATATCCCAGTTTAAAAGTAGTTTTAGCTGCGGAACTATAGAGCTTAATCTTCAATGTAAGATTATCCAGAAAATCTCGAGCATCGATTCTGCCATAAGTAGAACCTACACCACGTAAAGCTCGTTCCATAGACAAATCATCGACAATCCTTCCTAATGTTATCCTTACTGTTCTGTCTCTGGCTCCTCTAGATACCACATTCTCATTACCGATTTCATATAAGTCTGTTCTATCATATGTAACATCTACTCCTACACTCTGCAATCTATAGCAATATTGATTAGTATCTAATTCTATAGTAGCCATCTTAGCTTCTAAAGTTCCCATATCACTATCATTATTAGTAAAAGTAGTCTGCCCTCCAATATAAGCATTAGCCGAATAGTATACTTTAATTATATCCCCAGCAACGGTGAGTATAACTGTTAATGTATTCGGAGCAAAAGTATAATCAGTTGTATAAACTAATTCAGTTGTAACACCTGTAGAAGGTCTATAACGCACTACTCTGAATAAATATTTACCCGATTCATCAGGGTCACCAGCTGAATTTGGATTAGTTACTTGAAACGTTTCATTGGCTCCACCACTAGCGGTGAATACTTTATAAATCAAATATTTATTGTTATTTTCCAATAGTGTTTCGTCTTCACCTATTAAATCCACGGTTCTTTCAATCATTGCCTGAGGGTCACCTATATTAAGACCCCAGCCAGCTACCCTAAGTTTCGGATACCAAACCGTTCCGACAAAAGTCCCATCATCATCAGTCTTATATCCGCAAATATCCACCATAGAGGTCTTAAAACTTGTAGCCAAATTGATAGGTGTTAAATCGTTTCCACCTAGAGTACTGCTATTAGCCAATTGCTGCCATAAAGCTGGATTACCATATTCCAATTGCCGCATTGTTACACGAACTGAAGGAATCTTCTTTAACCAGTCAATAGTGCCATCTCTCCCAACTTCTTTTAACTTTTCTCTGTTTAAAGTGACAGCAGCCGTTAAATCCTGCACCCTGTCTAATTGCGCTGGAGTAACGTTACCATTATAAGCAATTATTCTAGGTTGATAATAACTCGAATGAATTAATGACATTTTTAATTTTCCTCCTTTGAAAATTAATTATATCTTTTGCTAAACCCTCCTCTGGTTTTCGCAATTTTCTATCATTGATAAATAAAACATCAAAACCGAATTTATTGAAATCTTTTTTTCTCTGTTTTATATAATTTCATGTGCGCGTACCGGCGTTTACATATTCATAAGGGTCCCAACTTTCTAAAGGGCTCTTAGTTACATTCGCCAGAATTTTTAAATTTGACTCAGAAAAATAATTCACCATACTTACTGAAAGCC
>Ga0315284_10008286_pt1 | contig 14840 bp, 16 predicted proteins | sample YL17G09_16_MG_FD_203696 | JGI IMG/M metagenome (GOLD analysis project Ga0315284, IMG submission 203696) | Sediment microbial communities from Yellowstone Lake, YNP, Wyoming, USA - YL17G09_16 | ecosystem: Environmental > Aquatic > Freshwater > Lake > Sediment | place: USA: Wyoming | collected... | reverse complement strand
AAATCGTATGCCAAAATCACACGATGCTAGAAAAGACAAAAAGAAAGCGCCCCAGAAAACAGCTAAAGAGAAGAAACAGGCAAAGCGAGAAAAGAAGAACAAATAATTTGCTGTTAGGAGGCTGGGGGTCAGGCTTTTAATCTTGCTGTTTTTTAGCTTCCTCTCCTTTATGAACGCTCCTCTACCTTCTCGGCAAGAAACCGTCCTTTTGCCCTTCACAATTCTTTCACATCAGCCTCCTATCCAGACTCCGGTACTGTATCGCCTCAGAGATGTGGGGGGTGAGGATAGGCTCTGACCCTTCCAGATCAGCAATGGTGCGTGCGACTTTTAATATCCGGGTATATGCCCGGGCTGAGAGTCCGAGCTTGTCAATGGCGGTTTCAAGCAGTCTTTTGGATGCCTCATCGATCTGGCAGTACTTTTTCAGGTGCTTGGAGGTCATCTGGGCATTGGAGTGGATCTTCTTGCCTGCAAAACGCTCCAGTTGAATCTTCCGAGCCTGGTTTACCCTCTTTCGGATACTCTCAGACTGTTCACCTGAACTCTCACTTGCCATCTCCTGGAACCTGATAGCCGGGACTTCAATCTGGATATCGATCCGGTCAAGGAGAGGACCGGAAACTTTTGCACGGTACCTCTGGACCTGGGGAAGGGTACAGGTGCACTCCCGGTGACGGTCAGCATAGAATCCGCAGGGGCAGGGATTCATGGCGGCAACCAGCATAAAGCGCGAGGGGTAGGTGAGGGAACCCACGGCACGCGAGATGGTGACCCTGCCGTCTTCGAGGGGCTGCCTCATCACCTCCAGTGCGTTCTTTTTGAATTCAAGCAGCTCATCTAAGAAGAGCACACCGTTGTGAGAGATGCTCACCTCCCCTGGCCTGGGTATCTGCCCCCCTCCAATCAGCCCGGCATCAGAAATGGTATGGTGGGGAGAACGGAAAGGCCGGATGGCAACGAGAGAGGTGTGAGGATCAAGGAGACCGGCTACGCTGTGAACCTTGGTAGTCTCTATTGCTTCTTCAAAGGACATATCCGGGAGGACGGTGGGAAGGCGGCGAGCAAGCATCGTTTTGCCGGCGCCAGGGGGGCCGATCATGAGGACGTTGTGTCCTCCGGCAGCAGCAACTTCAAGGGCGCGCTTGGCATGCTCCTGCCCCTTTACCTCGGAAAAGTCTACCGGATAATCTGAGGACTGGCTGAATATCTTCTCTACATCAATCTCCGTGGGCTTCAAGTCAATCAGCCCTTTTAAAAACTCAACCACCTGGGAGAGGTGCTCAACCGAGAGGATATCCATCCCCTTTACCACTGCCGCCTCCTCGGCGTTTTCCTTCGGGAGGATGACACCGCGAAGTCCCTGCTCCCTTGCCTCCAGGGCAATGGGCAATGCACCCCTGACCGGCTTAATCCTGCCGTCCAGAGAGAGCTCTCCGACAATAACAAAGTCCTGAAGCTTATCGTGCTCGATCAGCCCCGAGGCAGCAAGAAGACCGACAGCGATGGGGAGGTCAAAGGCTGCACCTTCTTTTTTTACATCTGCAGGCGCCAGATTGATGGTGATTCTCCTGCTCGGATATTCATATCCTGAATTCTTGATTGCTGACTTTACCCGATCCTTGCTCTCCTTCACTGCCCCATCAGGAAGCCCGACCAGGGAGAAGACCGGCAGCCCCAGGGCAAGGTCCACCTCTACCTCCACCAGATAGGCATCGATACCCAGTACTGCCCCGCTTTTTACTTTTGCTAACATGAATCCTCCAGGGAGAAATAGAGATAATCAGAGATAACAAGATTTATTTGCCTTGGCAAGCAATTTTACATAGAATAAAGTCTGACAACAGGGTTCTTCGTTGCTAAACATTTTTTCGACAATTCTAAATCTTGCTTCACTGCAAATTCAGAACTCTCCGCCTGCGGCGGATCAGACAGCTGAATTTGCGGCCGTTACGCTTCGATAAGAATTGTTACCGAAAAAATCTTGGTACGCACTCAGAACCCATTGTCAGACAAAAATTTACTTTTGCAATTGCACAAAGGGGACACTATGGCGAAATTAACCCACTTCGATAAAAAGGGCAGGTCACGGATGGTAGATGTGAGTGACAAGGACGTTACCCTGCGGGAGGCAGTGGCGCAGGGAACCATCTCCATGAAAGCAGAAACCTTTGCCATGATCATGAACAAGGAAATGAAGAAAGGGGATGTGTTTGAAGTGGCGAGACTTGCCGGGATCATGGCTGCCAAGAGAACCTTTGAACTCATACCCCTCTGCCACCCGTTGAACTTAACATCGGTGGAGATCTCCTTTCATCCTAATGCGAAAAAAAACCAGGTGAAGATTGAATCAAGGGTAAAGGTAGAGGCAAAAACCGGTGTGGAGATGGAAGCCCTGATTGCGGTGTCAGTTGCAGCCCTCACCATGTATGACATGTGCAAGGCTGTGGACAGGGGAATGGTGATCTCTGACATAAAACTCTTCCGGAAGTCCGGCGGGAAGAGCGGCGTGTATCAGGCGGAAATGTAATTCAATCTTCACTCTATTTTACTTACAAAAATGACTTGAGAATTTCCTGGGGAAAATGTATACTTTTTTTAGAATTCCTGTCACAAGGAATGAAATCCCTAATCACAGAGGAGGATCTATGAATAAGAAATGTCTATTAATTGTGCCAGTGCTTTTTCTGTTTTTCCTGGGTGTAACCCAGGTGTGGGGTTCACCCAGTTATGTGAGCAATATCCCCAACGGTTCTGTATTTAATTGTACTAACTGTCACCCCACAGGGGCCGGCCCCACGAATCAATTTGGAAAGGATTTTGCGAGTCATAATTATGCCTGGGGAGCCAGTCTGGCCGCTATCGACTCCGATGGCGACACATTCACCAATGGAACGGAACTCCAGGACCCGAATGGAACATGGGTGAAAGGGCAGCCTGCTCCTGGCAATCCGGCCTTAGTCACAAATCCTGGTGACGCTGCAAGTAAGCCAGCAACCACCTGTTCCGTCTGGACTGATGTCATTGCGAAATATACTGACTATGTGAGCGGCCTGGCTACCTGGGCTGAGGTTATTGATTGTTACACCCAGTACGTAGCCGCTCATTAATAAATGAGAAATTGATAATCCGGGAATGACCCGGAAAGGGAGATATCAGGTTAATCATGGTATGAGCAAATAGCGAACCATAAGGAGGTCTTTGAGAAGGCAGGGGTCAGGAATGACTCCTGCCTTTTTTTACTTCTCCGTGAGAAATATCAGGGTAACATCATAAACCATTTTTTGGTTGACAAAGGGGAATTTTTGGATATAGTCTTTACTTCATTTTTGAAGCTGATATCTTTTTTTTATTCACTCAAGAGGCTGATCCATGAAGAAAAAAGCGAAGAAGACAGAGAATAAGATGCAGAAAAAGATAAAGCAGATGCTTCTCAAACTGCGGGACCAGGCGATAGAAGAAATTGCAGAAAAACGGAAAATGGAGAGCGTTGACCTGAAGACCGAGATCGGTGATTTCTACGATTCAGCCGACGAAGAGAGGGACCGTCAGCTTCACCATATCCTTACTGACCGCGAGCGGGAAAAGATTTTTGAAATAGATGAAGCACTCCAGAGGATTGAAGACGGTACCTATGGAACCTGTGAGGAGTGTGGCAAGAAGATCCTGGAGAGCCGCCTCCGGGTTATGCCTTTTGCCCGTCTGTGCGTAGCGTGCAAATCAGCAAACGAGAAAAGGAGTGAGGGAGCACGGAAGTATGAAGAAGAAACCTTTTACCGCGATCTGAGCTTCCCGGAGTTTTTTGAAGAGGGCGAAGAATAAAATCCTTTTTTCTGTAACGTCTCTTTCCCGTTTCACTCATTCTGAGTCTTTTTACAGGCCCTATGTCATACCGCTTTCACTCTCATTAACCCCTTCTAAACCAGCGAGGGCATACCACCAGTGAAACAGATTATCCTTGGCACTGCCGGGCATGTAGATCACGGCAAGACTTCCTTGATCAAGGCATTAACCGGCGTCGACCTCGACCGGCTGAAGGAAGAAAAAGAGCGGGGAATTACCATAGAGCTCGGCTTCACCTCCCTCACCCTGCCGGGCGGTGAGCGCCTGGGGATTGTTGACGTCCCGGGCCATGAGAAATTCATCAAGAACATGGTGGCTGGCGTAGGGGGGATCGACCTCGTCCTGTTCATCATCGCTGCAGATGAAGGCATTATGCCTCAGACCAAAGAACACCTTGATATCTGCACCCTCCTCAACGTAACGAACGGCCTCATTGCTGTAACCAAGAGAGACCTGGTGGACAGAGAATGGCTCCAGATGGTCCAGGAAGAAATACGAGAATTTACGCACGGTACCTTTCTCGAAAACCGGCCAGTCGTTCCTGTATCGTCGGCGACCATGGAGGGGATACCAGACCTTCTCTCCTCCCTGGACGAAGTGGTGAAGGAGATGGCAGGCAGGAAAACCGGCGGGATCCTGCGCCTGCCCATTGACCGGGTATTCACCATGAAGGGGTTTGGAACGGTAGTCACCGGCACCCTCGTCTCCGGAGAGGTAAGCGTTGGAGATACCGTGGCGGTGCTCCCCCCGGGGATAAAAGCAAAAGTAAGGGGGATTCAGGTCCATAACGAGAAGGTTGAAAAGGCTACAGCCGGCTTGCGGACTGCCATCAACCTTCAGGGGATAGAGAAGGCTTTGGTTGAACGGGGAAACGTCATGACCCTCCCTGACCTCCTTCACCCCACACGGCGGATTGATTGCCATCTCACGCATCTCGCTCATGCCAATAAACCCCTGAAGAATGGTTCTCGGGTGAAATTTCACACCGGCACCGTGGAGTGTGAATCGCTGATCACGCTGCTGGACAGGAACGAACTTCTTCCCGGCGAGAAAGCGTTTGTCCAGGTACGGTTTGCCCGGCCCATCGTTGTCCTGCCGAACGACCGGTTCGTTATCCGGAGCTCCTCTCCCCTGACCACAATAGGTGGAGGAGCAATCCTCGACCCTCTCCCCCCGAAGCACAAGAGGTCATCCCCTGAAGTCTTAGAGGCGCTCAAGATGATAGAAACAGGCAATAGAGAGAAGATGATCGAGACGTACCTCCAGGAATCACGGCTGAGCGGTATGAGCATCCAGGACCTCGGGGCACGGGTCGGGATTCACCCCAAGGACCTTTCTTCAACGGTACAGAGGATGGTCGAAGAAGGAAAAATCGTCCTCTATGACCAGGATACCGTCAAGCTCATTTCCCGTCCCCACTTTGAAGGGCTGAAGAGGGTCACGCTCAAGGAGATGAAAAGTTACCACGAAAGCAATCCCCTCAAGAAGGGGATTCTGAAGGAAGAACTCAAGTCGAAACTCCCCCGGGTGGTTGATGCCAAATTCTATAATCATCTGATCACCTGTCTCAGCCAGGAAGGTTCCATCCGGATGGAGAAGGATAAGGTGTGGCTCTCCGGGTATGTCCCGCTCCTCGAGGAGAGGCAGAAGGAGATGCGGGAAAGGATTGTGAAGCTATACGAGCAGAGCAGGCTGCAGCCTCCAACCGTAAAAGATCTGGTTTCCCGGCTTTCCGGAAAGGAGGAAGAGGTAATGAATATCCTCGGGCTTCTTTCAGGGGAAGGGATTCTGATAAAAGTGAAGGAAGACCTCTTCTTTCATGGGCAGGCGATTAACCGGCTGAAAGATCAGCTCGTGGATTTTCTCCTATCAAAAGGTGAGATCGATGCTCCTCAGTTCAAAGAACTTAGCCAGGTATCCAGAAAGTATGCCATCCCTCTCTTAGAGTATTGCGACTCTATCAAGCTTACCGTGCGGGTGGGAGATAAGAGGGTATTGAGGGAAAGGAGAAAATAGGTTCCGCTACAGGGACAACTCTTCTGAGAGCTTGTCAGCGAGTTCTCTTATTTCTTCATCATCAGCGGTCATAGCCATGATCCGCACTTTGCTCTTGAACCCCTCCTGAATCTTCAGGCTCTGATTGCTGACTTTTGCCTTCAGAAGATCCAGAACCTGTTTTACGATCTCACCGTCCTTATAGTCGAGCATGAGAAAGAGGGTGCTGAAGTCATCAGGGAGACCATACTCCTTGAGATACTTTTTTGCTGTGCTGTTGAACTTGTCGGTTCCATGATACTTGCGGAGGGCACTGTGCGCTGCCTGATGTTCCTTGGTCTCTTTTTTCCCGGCAAAGAGGGCATCAGCCTGCTTGCGGTACTGCTTGCTCAGCCATTCAGACTTGGGAGATTTCTTCCGGAATTCCGGTTTCTCCTGGCTGACGTGCTTGCTCCGGTCCTTTAACCTGTCCCTTTCCCGCCAGCTCAGCTTCTCCCTTTCCTCGTCTTCTTCATAGGGGGGCATACCATTACTCCTTGTCAATATATTACTGTACCAGCTGCAATTCAGATCCGCCTGCGGCGGAACTTCAGACTAAAATTCAGACACCGGACTCCAGACCTCAGACACCAGACTTTTCTCTCTATAGTTTTTATGTAATTTCTGAGCATTCTCTCCTCTTCAGTCTATGGTCTGAAGCCTATGGTCTCATGTCTGTACTACTGTCTATGGTCTAATGAATCACCGTGTACCAGGTGACCTGGAGGAGTTTCCTCCCAAGACCTCCCTTGCCTTTATTACATCTCTCTTGATCTGCTCTATCAAGACATCGGCATCGGGGAAGGTCTTTTCGTCCCGGAGCTTTTCAACGAATTCAATTCTGAGGTTTTCTCCGTAAATCTCATCATGAAAGTCCATGATGTATACCTCGAGCGACAGTGCCTGATCCCTGAAGGTGGGGTTGGTCCCGATGTTCAGAACTCCCGGGAAACGCTTTCCCTGAAAGAACACCCAGACAGCGAAGATCCCTGATGCAGGGAAAAGCTCTTTATTCGGCTTGAGATTGGCGGTGGGAATTCCCATGGTCTTGCCCCTTCCCTTTCCTCTGATCACCGCTCCTTCAAGGGCATAAAAGCGGCCCAGAAGGCGAGATGCTTCCTGAACTTTCCCGCTCTGGATATAGGCGCGGATGGTCGTACTCCGGACTTCGACTCCATCCAGCTTAATGTTATCCAGAATCACCGTCTCGATGCTCCACTTCTCTCCCAGGGTCTTTAAAAGCCCGGCATTTCCTTCCCTCTTCATGCCGAACCGGGAATCAGGCCCGATGAATATCTCGCGAGCCTTGAGCCGCTCATGGAGAATCTCCTTCACAAAATCAGGGGGAGACTTCAAGGCAAACTGACGGGTGAAGTCTTCACAGATGAGGATATCTATCCCGACGTCCGCAATGATCCTTCTCTTCTCATCAATCGTGGTAATGAGAGGAAAGAATTTTCCGGGCTGAAGAACCTTCAGGGGGTGGGGCTCAAACGTATAGACAATGGAGGGAGCCCCCAGTTCAGCACTTCTTCCAATTACCCGCTTAAATATCTGCTGATGGCCCATGTGAACACCATCAAAATTGCCCAGGGTTAATACTGATTGTCCGATTTCCTCTGCAAATTCTCCGGACCCCCGATAGTATCTCATCCTCTTTCCTTACGCTTTCAACAGCTTCCCGAAGGCCTCAGCAATCACCGTCCCATCATTTCTGAAGACCTGCGCCTGCGCATAGATCAGCCTTTTCTCTATCCTGGTAACTTCGCCGACTGCTCTGATCTCTTCCGATATCCTGGCAATGTTCTTGAACCTCACCTCCAAGGAAGCAGTAACTGCCTTGATCCCCAGCTCCTGGGTAATTTTCGCCATAAGTTCATCCAGAATGGTGGAGATGATGCCCCCGTGGACAATTCCCTTCCACCCTTGAAATTCAGGCGAAAGGGTACATCTGGTTTCGATTCTCCTCTTCTGGGGGAATACGTTGAATTTAAGATTCAACCCCCTCGGGTTTCTGTCCCCGCAGGCGAAACACATCCCATCATCTACCATCAAGAAGGGCTCTGAGAAATTTTCATCCACGAACAATCCTCCCCAAAAGTTACTGCAATACAGACAATGGACTTAAGACTTTAGACACCAGACTTTTCTATATAGGAAATTAACCCTTGCAATGTTCTCAAACCTTCTTGAGATTTTGACCATAATTCTTCATATCTAGTTTGTATCTAAATATCTCAATTCCTTTGTAAACCTGATGTAGTAATCCAATTCTGCTAATGATGACATAGCTATATATAAAAATTGCAAGTATTCCTTCCTATTCTTCCTGGCAGAGCCCTCAACTATATTTGCCGGTACTGATACAGCTGCTCTTCTCATCTGAGAGGTCAAACCCCAAATCTCACTCTTTGGAAATTCTTTCGTAGTCTTATATATCAAGAGCGCCAGTTCATCTGTCAGCTGCCATGCTTTTATCTTTGTATAATCTCTGGCCATTTACTCCTCTTCAGTCTATGGTCTGAAGTCTATGGTTCCGCCGCAGGCGGATCTGAATCACAGAGCAAAGTCACTCTTCTGTTGACAAGAACGTGCAAAAAATACTATAAATACTATAAATGAAACGTTTCTCTTTGGCAAGAAAAGGGAGAGCCGAAGTGGCGGAATTGGCAGACGCACTAGATTCAGGGTCTAGCGAGGAATTGCCCTCGTGGGGGTTCAAGTCCCCCCTTCGGCACCAGATATTAACCTGCTTGTGGATTTTAACCACACCCTGTCTCTGGGCGGGATACCCTGTTCCGGATAATCCGGGTTTTATCTGACAGCCTGAAACGAGGAAAGGATACTACCGCGACGGACTGCAGGAAGGACCGGCTTTAGAATCCCTGATTTTTTTCCGTATGATATCTTTCAAAAACTGCAACGCTGCCTTCCCGTCTTTATCAGCCAGAATGACTTCCAACTCCATCTGCTCCTTTTGATCCAAAGAGATGGCTACTATCTCTTTTCCCATGATCGATCATCCCCTTTCCTGACATTCTCCTACGGTGCTGTCTCTCCTCCCTTTTCAACTCCCCGGGTAGTTGCGAGATAGTCTGTAATGATGGGGATCTCTTTCTCCGGTATGACGCCGCTTGCATAGGCAGCCATTCGCTCAACCGTCGTTCGCCAACCCTCTCTATCCTTCTTGACGGCATATACCCTGTCCAGGGTATGACAGCGAGAGCATCTCTTTTCAATCAAAGTCTGGGGGGAGCTATCCTGGGCCACGCATCCCGCCAAAAAAACTCCGAATAACAACACATACGCATACGGTTTCTTCAGCCTTACTCCCATGGAGAAATGTCCTTCCGGTCCCGTGCGTCCTTACAGTCCAGGGGCAGCGGCAGGTCCCATATCGCCTATCATGTACATCTCAATCTGCTTGGCTTCAGCAGCGTTTATGTTGCAGGCGGGCTTGTTTGTCATTCTATCCAGAATCTTTTTTAAGTCCGCTTTAGACCGGTGTCCTTCGTTAATTTTACTGGCTACATGACATTGTGAGCATTTCTTCTCGAACAGTGCTTTGTTCGGATCCTCTTTTTTCGTTTCCCCGGCAAAGACAGGGCTGCCAAACACAACGCAACTGAAACACAGGCCAAGAACTATCACTACCATTTTCTTCATCATTTTTCCTCCGCAATAACCTGAACAAATCATTTCTTATTCCTTCTCCTTTTGTTCTCAAAAAAGGGGAACATGCCTCAAGACCTTTTCTCTCCTGGTCAGCATAAAACTTTGCACTTACATGCTCCCTTCATTTTCTTCTTTATTTTTCTGATGTTCACCCGTCGTCTTCCCTCCTTTCCTCCAGACAGCTCCTTTAACATTTCAGGTAAATCTAACATAACTCCCTGTAATATTCAACTTTGATACATATGCAATTTAGACAGTGCACTTCAGACGTTAGACTCCAGACCTTTTTGGCCTTTCCTCCCTACAGTCTGACGTCTAAGGTCTATGGTCTCCTGTCTGAATCACAGAGCCCTCCCAAAAAGTACTTGACAAAAAAAAGGTGAGGCAATATATTTTATTTAGATTCCAAAATATTAATTTATGAACTATTAGGTGCATAGGATATCTACCATAACACGTTATAACAGGGATGCGGCCCTGAAACACGGGTTGTGCTTCCATGAGTTACCGCGAGGAGCAATGAACAAAACACCATCAAGGAGGCAACGACAATGACTGAGAAAAACATAGAGATGAAAGAGGTAGATGAGATCGGGGAACAGATGATCAAGGTAAAGAACTTCTTCATCGAGTTCTTCAACAAAGTGGTCAGAGACAACGGGCAGGTCCTGGGGTTTGATTTCGGCATATCTCAGCTAAAGGCTTTAGCGGCCTTCCACGAGGATCAGGAGTACACTATGGGGGAACTGAGTAAGAACGCCTCTGTCACCATGCCCAGTATGACAGAAATGATTGATGGCCTGGAAAGGGATGGTATTGTGGAGAGGTGGAGAGATTCTGAAGACAGGAGGGTGGTTAAGGTACACCTGACCGAAAAAGGGAAGGAGATGCGCAGAAAGTTCATGATGAGGCGAAGGAACGAATTTAAAAACATCTTTGGAAAGCTGAGCAAAGAGGAGAGGGATGATCTGGTGAACGCCCTGGAAAAGGTCTCCACGATCCTCCACAAGGTTAACATCGGTAATGGAAAGGATTGAAGGGAATATCCATGCGACAGATAGCTATTTACGGCAAAGGAGGAATCGGAAAATCCACGGTTGCATCCCATCTTTCCTACACGCTGGCGGATCGGGGCCTGAAAGTCCTGCAGGTAGGATGCAGTCCCAAAAATGACAGTACCCGTTCTCTCCTGAAAGATTTTCCCAGCACCATTCTGGACGTCCTGAGAAACAAAGAGTTCGATTACGATTTGGTAGAAGCAGGTGAGATCGTTTTCGAATCACCGCTTCCTTTTAAGAACGGGGGGAAGGTGTACTGCGCCGAGAGCGGAGGGCCGGAACCTGGTGTGGGGTGCGGCGGCAAAGGCGTCGTGGAGGCAATCGAAACGTTAAGCCGGTTGGACATATTCAAGAATTACAACTGTGATGTCGTGATCTATGACATCCTGGGCGATGTGGTCTGCGGAGGTTTTTCCCTGCCTATCCGCCAGGGCTACGCCCAGGAGACCTATGTGGTAGCAAGCGGGGAACTCGAGGCCCTCTACCAGGTTACCAACGTCTCCAAGGCGATCAAGCGGTTCGAGGTTCGCTCAGGTGCCAAGCTGGGAGGACTCGTCATCAACCTGAGGAGGGTGAAGAACGAACTGAAGATGGTCAAGGATTTTGCAGAAAAGATTGGAACTCAGATTATCGGGATCATCCCCTACAGCCAGCTCATCAAGGAATGCGGCGGAGAGGGTACTACGGTCTTTACCTGTGCTCCGGACTCTGAAGAGGCAAAGCTCTACCGGGAAATGGGAGACAAGGTCTTTAACAACAAGAATTTGGTAATCCCCAACACCATTGATTTCGAAGACCTCTACGAGTGGTGGTTGAAGTACTACGAATAGAAAAGAGGAGAAGACGATGCGACAGTTAGCCGTATACGGCAAAGGCGGGATTGGGAAGTCTATGGTCTCATCTCACATCTCTTTTGGCCTGGCCAATAAAGGCTTGAAGGTAATTCATGTGGGGTGCGATCCCAAGCATGACAGCACCCGTCTGTTGCTCATGGGCAAGATGCCCAAGACCATTCTGGACACGCTGAGGAAAAAAAACTTTGCCATCCAGCAGGTCACCAGAAATGAGGTGATTTTTGAAAGTCCCATGAAAGTGGGGGGTGGAGGGCGGATCTACTGTGCCGAGAGCGGTGGGCCGGACCCGGGACTAGGGTGTGGCGGCAAGGGAGTGATTGAGGCCATCGAGACCCTACAGCATCTCAATGCCTTCAAGGAGTTAGACCTGGATGTGGTGCTCTACGACGTGCTCGGCGACGTGGTGTGCGGCGGGTTCTCCATGCCGATACGGCAGGGATATGCAGAGGAGACGTATATCGTGACCAGCGGAGAAATTGAGGGGCTCTTTGCCGCCTCCAACATCTGCAAGGCCATCTCCAGGTTCACTTCCCGTTCCGGTTCAAAGCTGGGAGGGATTATCGGCAACCTGAGGGAACTGAAGAACGAGGAGGATATCCTCACCAAGTTCGCTGAACTCCTGGGAACCCACGTTGTGGGGTTCATACCGTACAGCGAGAAGATCAAAGAGTGTTCAGGCAAGGGAACCACCCTCTTCCAGTTAGCGCCTGACTCGAAAGAATGCGATGCGTTCAGGACGCTGACCGATAATATCTGGAACAATAAAGAGCTCTCTGTTCCCAAGTCCATCAACTTTGAAGAACTCTATGCATGGTGGAAAAAGCTGGCAGGTAAGGGCTCCGTCTAACAGCCCGAATACATTACCGCAAGAGCGGGCTTCGCGTTTATGGAGGTATCACGATGTCAATGTCACTGAAAAGTTATGAACACTGCTGTTCTTCGCTCCAGGCCCTGGCAACGCTGGGCAAGATAGAGGGGGTCATCCCCCTGCTCCACGGGCCGCAACCCTGTGCCTATCAGACCCAGATAGGGTCTATGACCTGCCGCCCTTCCCGGCTGGTTACCGCCGGGACCCTCATCCAGAAGTCAGAAGTAGTCTTTGGCGGAGAGGAAAACCTGAAAAAACAGATCATCAATATCTACCGTCAGTACAAACCAAAGATTATTGTCATCATCAACACCTGCCTGCCCCAGCTCATCGGGGAAGACATCAAGGGGGTAATCAGTGAGGTAGAGCAGGAAATCCCTGAATTGAGGGTTACGTATTTTGACAGCGGATTCAACTTCCCCAAGTCATTGCCCCTGGGTAACGATGTGGCGTGGACTACCCTCGTCAAGCTCCTTAAGCCCATGGAAAAGGTGAAAGGCTCCGTTGGCCTGATAGGAAGGTCAGGGCAGGATGCCGGTGCCTTCACGCCGGTAGATACTTTCCTCAAAGAGGCGGGGATTACTACCTTTGCCTTTCCAGCACCCCACCTGACCGAGCTTGAGAAGATCGCCCAGGCTGATATCATTGTACCGATGCACGTCGTCCCCTACCTGACCTGCAAGGAGTTGAGCGAGCGCTTTGGCTCACGGGTGGAATATGTTGAAGTCCCTTCCGGCGTCAAGGGAACCTCCGGTTTCCTCCGGGGTGTTGCTGATATCCTGAAAAACCAGAAACTTCATGACCTGGTTGACCAGGAAGAAGAGAAGATGCGCCCCCGTTACGAGGCGATCAAAAAACGGTTTGCCGAGGACCCGGTGAAGGTGGTGATTGCCTACGGTCCGGCAAGTGAATTCTCCATGAGTAAGATTTTAGCCGATTTCGGGGCAGAAGTGATCATGATCCCCTCCATGAAAAACAAGTTCGCCCAAGCGGAGAAGGAACTCCTGAAGAAAAAATACGGCGTGACCATCTTCGAGGATGATTTCGATACCCTGGAAGACGTTTATGAAATGTTTAAGCCTGATGTGGTGTTCTGCGAAGTCCAGGGGAGAGTAGAATTCATCCCCAAACTCATGCCCAACTTCTGTAACATGATGTTTTTGACTGCCTACGGGTATGATTTCGCCCTCGATATCGGCGAAAATCTCCATAAAAACATGAAGCGAGAGGTATTGGCTACCTGGAAAGATATGGTAAAAAGATACGGAGGTGAACTTCATGCTTAAGACCAACGATGCAGCGGAAAGAGCACACGACCTGATAGGCGCCCGTGAACTGAAGATGAAGGAAATCCATAAGCCCTCTGCCTTTGAAGGGGCTCTCTGGACTGCACTCGGGATCAAGGATGCCATGGTGATCTTCCATGCGCCTCCCGGTTGTTTCATCAACCAGTGCCAGGGTGTCCTGATGCACGAGTACGTCTTTGACCTCTATACCACCTCTCTCACCTATGCGAACGTGATGCAGGGCGCTGAGGGCCGTCTGGAAGAGGTGCTGAGAAAGATCGTAGCGAAAAAGCCAAAGCTGATCATCATTGTCACCTCTCCCGTTGCGGAGATTACCGGCGACGACATAGAAGGGGTGGTAGAAAAGGTAGGATACAAGAACTGCCTGATCTTTCATCCTCCCATCGGCGGGACGCTCCACGAAGGGAGAGACAAGTCGCTGATCACCCTTACTGAACTGATGGATCCGAAGGCGAAAAAGGTTGACAAGTCTGTTAACCTGATTGGTTCTTTCTTCGGGACATTCAACTGGAGGGCTGATGTCTTTGAACTCAAGAGGATGCTCTCATGCATCGGGATCAAGGTAAACGCCGTCCTCACCGGTGGTACCCTGACGCAGGAAATCATCAATGCACCCGCCGCCTCTTTAAATATCTGTGCCTACCCGTATGACTGCGGAATAAAGGCAGCAAAGGTGATGGAAAAGAAATTCAATATTCCCTACCTGGCAAACCATGTGCCCATCGGCTTCAAGGAATCGGCTGCCTGGGTAGAAGAGATTGCCGATTTCTTCAAGGTGGATGCCAGTGCTTACCTTAAGGAAGAGATCATGTCTGCTTACGATCTGATCCAGTCCTTCATGGTCCTGCCCATTACCTTTGAGTCTTCCGTGGCACTCTCTCTCGACAATAACGACACCTACGCCGTCGGGATAAGCAGCTTCTTTCAAAGAGAACTCGGCATGGAAATCTCCATGGCCGCAGTGGAAACCAAGGCAGCAGCAGAGAAGGTCAAAGAGGTGTGTGACAACGTCTTGGTCTCGCCCACGATCGACGAGAAGAGGGAACAGTTCCAGGAGAAGAGCCCCCTCATGATTATGGGCAACTTTTACGACATCAAGATTGCAAAAGAACTCGGGTTCTCAAACTACCTCTTCGCTGATATTCCGACCATGGGCCACCAGACCACAGAGGCAAATCCCTTCATGGGTTTCATGGGTGCA
>Ga0315284_10008285_pt1 | contig 14841 bp, 11 predicted proteins | sample YL17G09_16_MG_FD_203696 | JGI IMG/M metagenome (GOLD analysis project Ga0315284, IMG submission 203696) | Sediment microbial communities from Yellowstone Lake, YNP, Wyoming, USA - YL17G09_16 | ecosystem: Environmental > Aquatic > Freshwater > Lake > Sediment | place: USA: Wyoming | collected... | reverse complement strand
TTGGTGCGCCGCATCAAGCCTCAGGTGATCGTCAATGCGGCGGCCTATACGTCAGTCGACAAAGCCGAGCAGGAGGAGTCCGCTGCATTGCAGATCAATGGCATCGCTCCGGCCTTGCTGGCGCTTGAAGCCAAGCAGCTCGGGGCCCTTTTTGTCCATTATTCGACAGACTATGTGTTTGATGGGTCTGGCTGCCACAAGCGGGTCGAGGACGAACCGACGAATCCTCTCAACGCCTATGGCCGGACCAAGCTCGCAGGGGAGCAAGGCATTGCTGCCGTGGGTGGGACTTCGGTGGTGCTGCGGACGTCTTGGGTGTTTAGCGACCATGGTCAGAACTTTGTGAAGACCATGCTGCGACTTGGTGCAGAACGGGACAGTTTAAAAGTGGTGGCTGATCAGACTGGGGCACCCACCTCGGCTGCTTTCCTCGCCAGGAGTACGGCAGCGGTCATTAAGGCGGCGTTGAGCGCCGGCGACCCATCGCGTTTTAGTGGCCTGTACCACCTGACCTGTGATGGCGAGACGACCTGGCACGACTTTGCTCTGGCGATATTTGCTGAAGCACGGCGCAGTGGTGCTAACTTGCGGATCACAGAGGTTGCGCCCATAAGCACAGCGGAATATCCGGTGCCTGCGCGACGCCCATTAAACTCACGCTTAGATAACAGTAAGTTCCGTGCGGTATTTGGGACCCAGCCAGTGCCTTGGGAGCAAGAATTGCGCCTGGTTATCGAGCGACTAGTGCTTTAGGTGTAACAGCTTAGCCGGTATCAATAAGCCCCCCGAAATTAAAATACTCCCCTACAAGATGATCGATCGCCGGGACGGAAGCATTGCTAAATGTGGGGCTTAAAGCACTGCCCGACCTTTAAGAGGCCGGTTGCGGCGGAACCGACTCATAAAACGTACTCCCAGGGGTAATCGCCCTCCCCCGCAGTATAGACAGGCCACTCAGACCACCGCGACAACTTCCGTGAATAGAACGGATTGTCCGTCAGCACACGGCCCCATTTCCTGTACATGTAACCGACCTGCAGTCGGTCCAAATCTTCGCCCCGAGTCAGCCCTTCGTGGTGGACGGCAACCACATGCGGCAGCGTCCAATTCACCAAGCCAAGCTTCTGCAAGCTGAGGCACAAATCAATGTCCTGACCAAGTGTCGGCAGCCGTTCATCCCAACCACCCACTTGCGCTAAAGCCTCGAATCTCACTAGCATCAGCGCACCGGTTACAGCACCCACACTCCGCGGTTGACTGAACCACTCAGAAGTTGACGCTACCCGTGACCGCCTCAATGGATGTGCAGCCACGATTTTAACCCCAGGTGCCGCAAATAGATGCTGCCAGGTACCGTCTGGATACTCCAGCAAACACCCGACAGCTCCGCAATGCGGATTGGCTGCTGCAAACGCTACCATCTGGAATATGGTTAGTGGGTCGCGAAGCTCTATATCGTTGTTGCAAAAGATGACCCAGTCGCGAGCATCGCTCCCTACGCCAGCGAAGGCCTTCAGGGCGGCATTGTTCAAATATGAAAAGTTGAACGCCACTGGACATCGCAGTACAGACACTGAGGGGTGCCGGACCGTGACTTCGTCAAGACCTCGGAGCGTCGAGGACTCGGTGGAGTTGTTGTCAACCAATACCACCTTCATTTCTAGCCCACACAATTCCTGAGCTAGGATCGAATCCAAACATCGCTTGGTAACGGTCCAATTGTCGCGAAATGGAATCACGATCAAGCCGCTTCGGCCACTAAGGGAATGGGCCGAGTACGACTTCACATCCTTGTCCGCAGCAAATTGAGCCTCAGTGCGACATTGCAACAAGATTTCGGACGGATCGGCGCGCATCCGCTGGGGCTTCCTCAGCCAAGTCAAGGCCCGGAGCAGAATCTCGCAGGCTTTAAGGAAAATTTTGCATAGCAGCTTCCGGATACCCATACCTATCTTGCCTGCCGGCAAGCGGACCCTGTCACCATTATGCCCAACTCGCGGGCATCGTGTGGCGGCGAAAAAATTCGCGACACAGTGATATGAACGCTGTTGTAATCCTTAACGACCAAGTCAAATGACTCGCCCTCATGTGTAAACTTGTGCTCCCCTGAACCAGCTATTGTCACGTCTACAGGGCCCGCACCCAAATCAGGTCGCATCGATGCCAAGGTCAGCACCCTCAACTCTCCAGCTGGGCAATCTGCCAGCTTAAGGTCACAGGTCTGGCCACACCAACGCACCCCGCCAGTGAAGCCGGGAATAGATTCCCAATCGTAAAGTCCCGACGACCAAGTCAGTGGCATGCTGGTGAACACCGGAGGCCATTTTAGCATGATCGTGATATTTCGGCCATTGTCATAGGAATATTGCGGCGCTTGGTACAAGTCAGGACGCTCGCCGAGTGAGCGTATCCGTACCGGTAGATAGTTGATGCCGCTCCCGGCCAGGATGCGACCTTCATTCGATCCATTGCGGCTGTCTCTATACCCATACGAGGGGGTTCGAGTCGCAGCGATTTCGTAGACCGCAAACTGACCCACCCGTTCCGGTAGTACATAGGACATGGTGCCCATTGGCCTAAGCCATCGCACTTTCGGTTCAAATCCATGTTTCGCATCGGCTTCGTATTGAAATCCGGCCAGGGAAAAAACCCGGAGCCCCACCGCCCCCGCAGCGAGAAACCCGACCGCGGCCAACACGCCCAAGATCCTGACCACCCACATGCCAGGTGAGACGACCCAGGGGGCGGCGTCATTTTGAGCAAGCGGCGCCTCCCCACCAGATAGGAGGCCATTAGATTTGCTCGAACCTCCACCGAAAAGCCAGCCGGCAAACAACGCATGCACAAAAAATGTGGACCGAATGAAGTCGACCTCCTGCACCAGCAGTGTAGGTGTCCAAGCGGCCATGGCCAAAAACAGCATATATGCTGCTCGCAGACGATGTGCGGAGAGGGCTATGGCACAGATCATCCATGCAACAAAAGTCGCGCAGATGAGCAGACCTTGCAGCGCACCCAATTCGAACAGGGTCTGTACAAAGAAATTGTGCGCCGTATCCAAAACGAGTTGAAAGCCATGGGATGCGGCCAGGTCGGAAAAATCCCGGATCCATGTCCCATACCCGTGACCCACCCAGATGTGCTCTTTAATCCCGTCCCATGCGACCGCCCACATCCGCAGGCGTTCGTCGGAATAGACGGACGACCCCTTAATCCTGTCGGCGCCAAACCCTAGGGCGACAATAGCGACTTTATAGGCGCCGCTAAAAAACAGGGCAACGCTACCACCAGTTATAACTAAAGCTCCCGACACGATGAGAGCTCGGACTGTTCCTGACTTAGCTCGGACCCACAGCCAACGCACAAAGACGCCACTCAATATGGCGCCCGCAAGAGCGAGGCAAAGCAACCATGCGCCGCGCTGTTGAGTCTTAAGCAGTAGGTAGGCCGTAGCACCTAGAACCAGCGCGGCGGGTACCTTGATGAAGGTCGCATCATAAAATAATAGGTAGGTCAAAAGCAGCGTCAAAGGGACAAGGTATGGCCAAACCCAGCTTGGATTCTCCATTAGCATCGTCATGCGTTCGAGGCCAAAATATGAGCCGAACACCCAGGTTGGCATCACCGTGGAAATCCCGTTGAAATATCCCCATAACGTCACGCCCACATAAGCGAGGCCCACGGTGAGAATAGCCCGCGGCACCACCAATGCCCCTCGCCCCCAGGACAGCGCATAGCTTCCGGTGAAAAGAGCGATGGCCGCCAATAGGGTCGTGGCCGTACGGACCGCCGGGGTTAAACGCGGATCAGCCTGTGTCAAACACTCTAGCTGCTGAACCCAGCCCAGCATTTGCCCACAGCTATTCGCAAAAGTAGGAGACCCCCACAGGGTCAGGCCAGCCCGCACTAGCGTCAGCGCCGTAAGACTGGCCGTCGCCATCACACAAGTCCGGGCGATTCGTGACCGCCACACTTGCCGAAGGCTTACCCCACTCCATCGCGATGAGGCCAACAGCAATAAGCCGATGCTAAGAGCGCCGCTCAAAAGCTCTGGCACCAGGGGCAGGTTCAGTGACGGTGCGGCGTTGACGAACCAAAGCGCGGCTAAAAATAGCGATACGACAATGTATGTTGCCGCCAGCATTGAACCGTGGCTCCCACTAAAATGTTACATGCGCGCTGGTAGTGTGACACCATTAGCAGGCATGGAACCATATAGCAATTGTTAATCCGATACGTTATGCTCGCGGAGAGCAAAGTAGCGCCCACAGTTTGTCAAACTTTAGGTCAATCCAAATTCGATGTCGACTGGTCTTCCGCCAATACTGTCTGCTAGTGGGGTGTCGGTCAACTTCCTGATTCCGTCTCGCCGCTTTGGCAGTTTTAAAGAGTATGTCCTAGCTCGACTCAAACGCGAAAAGCTTGAGCACCGCGAATTTACGGCTCTCCGGGACGTTTGTATCAACCTATATCCTGGCGAATGTATCGGTTTAATCGGCCATAACGGCTCGGGCAAATCAACTTTCCTCAAGGTCATCGCCGGAATCCTTAAGCCGACCTCTGGCAATGTGATCTCCACAGGGCGAATGACTTCTCTCATTGAACTTGGCGCAGGATTCGACTCAGAATTGACCGCTGCCGACAACATTTACTTGTCGTGCACTCTCATGGGTATTACCCAGCGGGAAATCAAGAGCAGCATCGACTCTATAATCGCCTTTGCCGAGCTCGCAGGATTTATTGACTTCCCCATAAAGAACTATTCGTCCGGCATGACGGCTCGGCTTGGTTTCGCTTGCGCCACGGTGATTGAACCGGAAATCCTCCTAGTCGACGAAGTCCTGGCGGTGGGGGACGAGCGCTTTCAGGAGAAATGCTTTGCGCGCATCCGTGAGCTTAAGTCAAAGGGCAAAGGTATCATCATCGTCTCCCACGATGCGAATGCCATCAAGGCCTTTTGCGACCGCGTTTATGTGTTGCATCATGGCGAAGTGAAATACGAAGGTCAGGTCGGACCAGGTATAGATAAATACCGCGAACTTATGAAATAGATCACGCGTACTAGGGACGGATTTTGCAGTCAGGCAACAAAACACAGTGGCTCACTCTCGTATGGCTTCTGATCAAGCGGGATCTGACGATCCGCTATCGCGGCTCGGTCTTGGGTTACTTATGGAGCATGTTAAACCCACTTTTGACCATGGCTGTTATGACCATGGTGTTCTCCTATGCCATGCGTGTGCAGATGGAGCACTATCCTATCTATATCCTGTCCGGCCTCCTATGCTGGAATATGTTCGCCCAAAGCACCAATCAGGGTGTCAATGCCATCGTCAGCAATGCTTCGTTATTGAAGAAGGTCAATGTGCCTTCGTGGGTGTTCCCTACAGCCGTCATTGGTTCGGCCATGGTGCACTCTTGCTTTGCGTTTGTGCCCTACGGCATCATTGCATTGGTGACAGGGTTTAAATTTCGCCTGGGTCTTATTCAGCTGCCATTTGTCTTGATCTTCTTTTTCATTTTTATTGAGGGCATCGTACTCACGCTTAGTGCTCTGAATGTCTTCTTTCGCGATGTGGCGCATGTCTTGGAACCCGTGTTGCAGCTGGGCTTCTACGGAAGTCCGGTGCTTTATTCAATAGAGTCGCTGCCAGAGCGATTCCGTTTCGTCGTTAACCTCAATCCAATCACCCATTTTCTAGATGGCTTTCGTTCGGCGCTCTATATGAGTCCTCTACTGACTCCAGTCGACTGGGCCCAGATGTTATTGATCGCATCTATTTCCATCGCCGTTGGGGCAGCTATTTTCGGTAAGTCGCGGCACCGATTTTTGTATTACATTTGATGGAGGAATCTTGTGTCGCCCGTAAAGATTGCCATCTTAGTGCTAAACTATAACGGACTTCGCCATCTCCGCGGTCTGTTCGACGCGGCGCAATTTCTCCGTGACGAGCCGACAGCTGTGGTCGTGCTGGTGGACAATGCGTCCTACGATGACAGCGTTAGATTCGTTCGAGAGCAGTATCCATGGGTCAAAGTCGTGGTCAATCCGAGCAATCTGGGCTGGGGCGAGGGTTATAATGCGGCGATTCGGCCGCTCGTGGCGGCCGGAGAGGCGTTCACCCATTATTTGTTTCTCAATAACGACGTGATACCCAATCGCGCGTGGTTTGAGCGGCTTCGAGATGCCGCCGCGACAGCGGGCCCAGAGGTTGGAGAAATTGGCTGCCGCGCCGTGTTTAAAGAGAAGTTTGTTCGCGAGGTAATCTGCGAGGCTAAGCCTGATTCACTGTCGTTAATGCTGCTAGCAGCCACCAACCATTCCAGCTCGACTGCAGTGGAGCTCGGTGCAAACGAAGGCCGCCTTATCTGCACTCAGCCTCGCTATACTGCGCTTCCAAGGTTTACCACTCCCTATCATGGCCCCTTCCACGCCTGGTACGCGATCGAGATTTATAATAAGACCGAAGCCGCGATCGATGTCACAGTTCCTGACAATTATGTCACTTCTGTAGAACATGTCAGCGACAAGTTGCAGAAGTGGCTGCTGCTTCCAGCCACTGATGGGAAAAAAAACCCGACCACCATCAATCTTGTGCCGCATCAAAAAGTGATCGTCCTGCGCGTCATACTCGATCCGAGCGAACTCCAGCAATGTATTCAAAACAGTGGCAGCAGCATAAACGCCCGATTTGAGGGCTACGACATGCATTGCTATGAGAGCGTCAATACGCCACAAAATCATCGTGACGTTGTCGGCGCATGCGGAGTCTGCAAGCTGGTAAAACGAGAGGTCTACGAGGAGCTCGGCGGCTTCGACCCGAACTACTTTATGTACTATGAAGACACGGACTTTTCTCTTCGCCTGCGGCGGTCCGGGTACAAGGTCAAAATAGTCGAAGCCGCGATTCTACCCCATGTGCACGCGGGATCATCCAATGCCGTGTCGCAGTTCTTCGAGCGTCAGGTACTGTGGAGTCTGCTTTACTTTCACTACAAAAATGCTGGCCTCTTTCGTCGACTTGTAACCCTGTTGAAATTCATCAACCGTGCCCGGATGGAGCGCAGGGAGGAGGATAATCCGCTGTCCCGCCCCATGGAGCTGGCGCTGAACAAGCTAGGTTGTCACCTTGGACTCTCATACTTTCGCTACCTGAGGGGGCAATAGGATGTCGGACATCAGGAGCAACGCTCAACCCCTGCCGTCATTCACCGAGCAAATTGCTTATGTCTATGATGATTACATGGATACGTTGGGCGGGGGCGAGCGGTCGGCACTAGCTTACGCCCTGGCACTCAAGACGCTTGGCTTTACGACAGAGATTGTCAGCCGGCGGCCGCTGCCGCCAGCCGAGGATATTCGCCGAGTGTTCGGCGATGAATTTAGCGATATCACCATGCGGCACGTTAAGTTTGACGCCCTCTCGGCGTACTTAAGGTCGAGCGAGCCGATGGTCTTTGTCAATCACACCTATATGAGTTTTGCCCCAAATGTGGCGAAAATTGGCATCTATTCGCAAATGTTCCCGGGGCATTCGATTTCGAAGCAGACGCATCCATCGGAGTGGCTCGGCCTAAGCACCTATCAACTCATGCTGTCGAACTCCACATTTACCAAAAACTATGCGGACACCTACTGGAACTTTCCTGCGGCCAAGAGCTTCGTACTCCACCCACCAATAGGCTCGGAATCTATTCGAACGGCAGAGTCCTTAAGCAAGGTTGCACCGGTTAAAAAGCGGCAGTTTGTGACAGTCGGCAGGTTCAACCCAGGCAATCACAATAAAAATCAAAAGCTCTTGATTGAGTCTTTTATCGCGGCCAGGGCGCAATACGCAGACCTGCGGGATTGGCGACTCATCTGCGTCGGCAACGTCAATCAGACGCCTGAGGCGATACGTTATTTTAATGAATGTCAAGCGCTTGCAAGTCGACACCCTGGCATCATTCGTATTGTTCATGATGCCACTGTAGGTGATCTCGGCGAGTTGTTGACGGAGTCCTTTGGCTACGTTCACGGAACGGGCGCTTTTATTCCGCCGGGACAGCAGCCACATCGTTGTGAGCACTTTGGACTTAGTATCGTCGAGGCCATGGCCCATGGCTGCATTCCACTGGTCTATGCCCGGGGTGGGATTTTCGATGTGTTAAGGCCAGGCGATATGGGCATCCCCTATATCACTCCCGAGGGTCTGATTGAGGGCTTTGCCGAGATTGCTGCGATGTGGGATCGGCCAACGATACGGACCACTCAGTTGGAGAATATCAAGGCAGCCATCAATCTTGGCCAAGCAAGCTTTACCCGTAAGCTCGCGGACTACTTGACGCTCGCCCTGGAGGGTGGCGGTAGCAGGTAGCCATGCTCGATCCATCGGTGATAGACACGGCGTATACCGACCACGAGACCGACACTGCTCCAGTTTTTTGGCAAGTCACATCTTAGGAAGCTATTGTCCTGCGCGTTAGATTGGTTGAGTTGATAGCTCGTATACATTTTGTGGCCGATGACAGACTCGATAACTTTTTTGATCTCGAATATTGAGGTGGGCTTGCCGGCAGCAAGGATGATCGGCCTGGAGGATGCCTCCGGGTGGGTGGCAAGAACCTCACTGGCTATGAAAGCACCTATATCGTCGGCTGGCACGTAGTCGCGCAAGGTGCTGATGTCACCGAAAATGTGGCTCACTCGACGAATAGCGCCGTTGTAAATCAGAGTGGGGATGAGGCCCATTCGCTTTTGCGGCTCGATATAACCGTAGATAGAGCTTGGTCGGTAGATACGCTTCGCCACGGCCGCAGGCAGCAGATGCAATTTCGCCTCTTGCCGAGCTTTTAAAACGCCGTAGGGTCTTTTCGGGTTAGGGGTTGATGCGTTGCCAACATTGTGCTGGCCTTCGAAGAGCCCCCCGGCGGAGCTGACATGAAAAAATGCCAACCGCCCCAGTCCAGTCACGTTGGCGGCGAGTGAAGCGACCATATCAACGACGAGTTCAAAACTCGTCATCTCGAGCTCCACCTCGGCAGACGAGGCGGCAAACCCAGCGCGCCCAGCCGCCCAAACGACCGACATGCGGCAGTCATCACCGCTCAGTTCAACCAGGCGATGGGCGATCCCGTGAAGATCGCGGCTAAAGGCATCCCTTTGCCCCCATGACACAGGTGGGGTCGAAACGCATTGAAAGCCACGGAGCGTCAAATGATCAAAAATAGCTCCGCCGACGACGCCAAAGCCAAAAAGCGCTACGACATGCGGCTTTCCGACTTGACCGTCCCGCTCCGTGAACAGAATATTCACGGCATAATGCCTTTCTGCGTGAAATACTCTTTAGCGCTGGCATCGCTCGAACGATCGATCGTGAAAAATACCGGCTTACCCTGGGTATGAAGATGAATGCCGATCACATACTCCAACATCACCCCGATCATGAACAGGGTCAGCCCACCAAACAGTAACTGTGATAGGAAAAGTGACGTCCATCCTTGGACTGGCACCGCCACTGGGTCGATCATCCGCCTGATCAGGACGAACGCACCAAACAGCATCGTGAGCCCGAGGCTTAGGACACCTACCAGCGCCCCCAGGCGCAGGGACTTAGTCTGTGACGAGGTGAGCATGCGTCTCGCGTGTCCGATGAGGCGATGCAGGTTGTAGCCGCTTTTACCGTGAGCGATAAAACGTTCGTCTTTGAGTGGCAGCTTGATCTGATGAATACGAGAGGTGAACCAAGACAAGGCAATGTCCAGGTAGGTTTCGTGTGAGCACACGCTTGCCGCAGCGCGAGCTATGGCACCTCGTACCAGGCGAAAGCTATTAAAATATGAAATATGGGGGTTGCCGGTCAATGCGACCATAAGACGCTTGAAGTAGACCGATCCCAAGTCGCGGGTCTTCGATTGGTGCACCGAGGCCTCGGGCTTCGCATAGACGATGTCCCGGGTCTCCTTCAACGCAGTGAGGAGCAGCTTGATAAAATGTTTCGGGTCGTGCTGCAGGTCCTCATCGAGGGTGATGATCCAGTCGCCTGAGGTATGAAGAATCCCGGCGATTGTTGCGGGGTGTTGGCCAAAATTGCGGGAATGGGTAAGGATATGGACCCATGGATAGTTGGCCTGCACACGCTGCAACACTTGGGCTGAGTCATCCACGGCCGCATCATTGACGAAAATACTCTCGATAATCCGTACTGGGTACCCCTCAGCTTCCCACTCGTCCTTGACCTGGCTGATGGCTTTTACGAGCGCCTCCAGGTAGTCAGCCCCTGCATAGACGGGAGTGACGGTTGAGACCCGAATAATCTGTTCCATGCTGCCGCCTAAAAATCCACTAAGACGTAGGATTGTGGTGCCAATTAGCCTTAAACTATAGTAATCTAGCCGATACTAGTCGCGCCGTCGACAGCGCTTTTTGGAGATATTCAGGGCTTCATCGAGCTAAGGCGCGATGTTGGAGAGATGGCGATGAGCCATGGGTATCGAGAGCTAAGACGCCTGGTGCAACAGCTTGAACAAAGACCAGCAAGTGCTCATAATTTTGCCGAGCTATCGATCCGCCAAATGGTAAAACACCTAGCAAGAGCCATATGGGTACGAAAAATTATTAGGGGCCGCCGCCAATGCTAAGAAAAGTTGTCGCCGTCTTTAGGTCGGCGATCGTGGGCCCAAATCTCGCGCAACTAAGTCGTTTCACGAATGCCGAGATCGGGACTTTGTCCCTCCTGCTTTCGGAGGACCCGGTGACTCAGGCGATTATGGCGAGCGGCGCCGCCGCTGGGTCCAATCCGGCGCCGGCCGCTAGGGACCCAGCAGATCTGGCAGCTGTCGATGGCCCCGGACTGCACGCGGTTAGGCACGAGCTAGCTAGTCTAAAAGAACGGGTTGAGGTGCTGGAGCGCCTCTCTGCCCGGCAATCTCATGCACGGCCGAAGCGCGGTGCCGAGCACAATGATCTAACACCATGACCTACGTGACCTAAGAATCACATTTTGGGGGACACTTGTTTCCAGCAGATAGGCGCGTGGAATTGCTGAATCGATTTATTTTTGTTGCACTAGCAGCGTGTCTTCTAGTGCTGTCATATAACCTAGCGGCTCACAACTTCCTTCCATTTGATGCTGCGTACAATTTTCTAACCTATAAAAATCTCGCGGACTTTGGCCAGTTCGAGCATCGCTACGGTCTCACGGCGATTCCGTTTAACCCAGTGGTAAGTACCGGCCCCACGGTGAATGGTGTCATCTCGCTGGTCTACCGACTGGTCGGGCCGAGCGAGGGCGTTTATGTGGGCACCGGCTTGGTAAGCGCTCTGGCCACGGGAGTACTCGCGCTGTCGTTTTTTACCTTAGGCGGGACTGGGGCGGCGGTCATTGGTTCGGCAAGCCTCGCCCTCATTAGCTATGTCACGCCTTACCTCACGCTGGACGGCACCCTCTTTACCGGGCTAGGTGAATTTTATGCGGTGGTGCTCACGTGGCTTGGGCTTATATTCATTTGTCGTCCATCTTCACTCTGGCGCGTGGCAATTGGCGGCACCCTTCTGGGCGCCGCAATACTTACCAAGGTAAACCTCATTGTCGGTATTGCCGCACCGGTGGCGCTATGGGCATTAACCCTGATATTGGACCGTGGGACGCTGGGCATCAAACGCGTCAGTTTATGTATTGCCCTGGTGGCTGCGGCAATAGCCGGGCCTAGCTTCATCTTCAAAAGGATATTGCCGAGGGCGCTTCTGACCCCAGTCGAATTACAACACTTTAAGGACAGCGAAATCGGGTACCACGATAGCATTCAGGGCTTCGCGTTTTATAATGTCCACAATTTGGGCGAGTATATTCAGTCGAAAAATCCCGACAAATTGAACGACATCAAGACCAACCTGGACAGCAAGGTTGCGAACCTACGAGTGGTGACCGGTGGCACATCTAACATGGTGGCCATAACGGGAGCTTTCTTGGCCGCATTGGTGTTAAGCGCTTCGCCGTTTGTCCGGCGACGATATCCGTATATTCTCTATATTGGCGTCTTCTCGCTGAGTATTTTTACGTGGTGGTTCTTCTGTAATCACGCCAATTGGTATCGATACCTAAGTCCTGCGGCATTGGCTTTTGTGATTATGGTAGCGGCGCTGGCGGCCACATTGCCGACCCTTTACTCTCCGGCATCGACCGGGAGCGAGACAAAGGGGCTGGCGCGCCTGGTGGCGCTGCTCGTGGTGGGCTTTTCTATTTGGAGTGGGGTTGAGAGCTGGCACATAACGGACCAATACGCCGGACATTTCGACAACCAGCGCCGGCTTAAGTCGATCATCGACAGGATGGCCGAAGCCACGAACCCGATTCGGGACGGACTGTTTTTCGGGTGGGGATGGTTCCAGTCTCCCGAAGTTCGGGCGGTGACCTCCCTTGAGTTTCTCAATCTAGAAGACCAAAAGGATATTGAATATGCACTAAAGACGGATCGCCGGTTGTTTATGGCTACTGGCCCGATCAACTTTTCGGTTGCGAATTTGCCGCAGTGGCTTAACGAACATACCAAGTCAAAGGTCTTTGAAGAGGATGCTTGGCGCATTTACGAAATCGATCGATCTAAGCTTAAACCGTTATAGACCTGTAACACCTACTTCCGTCCCGGCGCCGAGGATCGATAGGCGCAATTAAGGCAAGATTCTATGTCGCAAATCACCGCTCCACTTGTGTCGATTGTCATCCCCGTATACAACGCCGCGCCTTTTGTCGGGGCCACGATTCAATCAATTATTGCCCAGACCTATCAGAACTTGGAAATCATCGCGGTCGACGACGGATCAACCGACCGATCGGTCGAGGTGATCAAGGGCTTTAGCGATTCGCGGCTCCGAGTCATCGCGAGTAGCGAAAATCTTGGCCCTGCGGGAAATTGGAATAGGGCTCTTCGCCTGGCACAGGGCAAATACGTTAAGCTAATTTGCTGTGATGATCTCCTGGCCCCGGAGTGTGTCGCTCGGCAAGTTGCCATTTTGGAAGACCAGGCCAACGCCGATGTAGGACTGGTAGGCTGTGCTACGACGATCGTCAATACCGTGGGCAAGCCCATGATGGTCCGAGGATACCCGGGCGGCGCCTCGGGGAAATTTCGGGGGACAGATGTTATTCGCAGCATTGTAAAGTGGGGTAGAAACCCAATCGGCGAACCAGTGTCGGGCCTATTTAGGCGCCAGCTTGGCGCCACGGTCGGCGAATATCGGGGCGAGGCCGCTTACGCGATTGACGTCGACTTTTGGGTCCGGCTGTTAGCGGTAAGCGATCTCTATATTATTAATGAGCCGCTGTGCTCGTTTCGAATCTCAACGACTTCCTGGTCAGCCAGTCTGGGGCTCAACCAATTTCGGGACATTGTCAGATTTTTGCGCAGCACCGCCGCAGAGCATGCAGGCTTGATACGATCCTTCGACTTGATGAGCGGCATCGCAATGGCGGCAGTCAGGACGATCGCTAGGGTGGCGGTGTTTAAGCTTTTTGCTTGAGAGCGCTCTAACGGTCAATGTGTACCGAACATATTTTTCCCGCAAGCTTGTTGGAGACGATCCACTGATTCACGCGCGCCTTGTAGGCCGGATCGCGGACCTCCCACAGCTCCCAACCTTTTGGTGATTGCCCCGAATACCCGTTTAGGGTTGGGACGCCGCGCACGCTTGAAATGAGCATGGCATCGAGTTGGAGCTCCCACACGGGGTAGGGTGTCTTCGCGTCCGCTGTAATATAAAACACGTCGCAATCTACGCCCAATTGTTGGCTAAAAGCACTGATCCGGTCCCACTCTCCGCCGACGGAAAAGCCGGTTGACTTGCCGAGCTGCTCGGCAAAGGCAAAAGCAATCACCCCGATGAGTGCGACGGCAGAAAGTAGGCCCCGGATAAGACTGCGGACCCGCATCAGTCGAGTGATCTGCTGATCAACCACGAAAGCCAACGCTGCGCTGAGTGGAATCATTGTCACCAGCACGAAGCGAGCCACAGCTCTGATGCTTCGGGCGCCCGGTATGGTGTGGAACACGATCCACCAAGGGCTGTCCGGGCCGTGAAAGCGCGTAGCAAGCACATAAAAGAGCCCGACGGCGACCATGACCGTGGCGAAGACTCGGATGCTAGCGGTATCATCAGTACCGATAACCTCCGAGACAATCCGGGACAACGGCCTTTTTCGGATCCCGCCCATCAAGACTATGACCGAAGTCACAAAGAGTACAATGGCGGCAAACGTAACAGTGAGCCCTAGCCCAATGCGATGCTCCCAATGCAGCGGCAGCGCCCAGATTTGGGGAAATGCATCTGGCAGCCACCCCCAGATGAAATTGAGGTGTCCCATATAAATATAGGACCACCACTGGGGCACCATGGCTAAGACTTCGTGGTAACTTCGCCAGCCGGCTTCGTTTAAAACTGGTAAATAAATTTTAACGAAGGGGATCAGACCAATCGCCGCGACGATCACAGAACCGGCCAATTGCTTGGCAAATTTGCGTACCCAGAGCCAGACCGCTCTGCGGGCCTCGGGCCAGAGCGAACCGACCAGCAGAATCAGAAGCGATTGAAAGGCGAAATACCATCCAACGTAGATACTCGTGTAGAGCTGCAAATCGAAAAGCAAAGCAAAGGCAGCCAGCCGAACGAATACGGCAGACGGTCGCAGTGACCACCTCTTGCCGAATGTATCGACCGCTAGCCACGCTAGGCTTATAACAACATAGAGCGGCTGTAATTGAAGGTGGTTAAGCTGGTTGAATTTCGCGCTATTAAACGCCAAAAGGAGCGCGCCAAAGATTGTAGCCAGGCGTCCTAGTCGGAGGCCAAATCGTAAAAAGCCAATG
>Ga0315284_10008284_pt1 | contig 14841 bp, 16 predicted proteins | sample YL17G09_16_MG_FD_203696 | JGI IMG/M metagenome (GOLD analysis project Ga0315284, IMG submission 203696) | Sediment microbial communities from Yellowstone Lake, YNP, Wyoming, USA - YL17G09_16 | ecosystem: Environmental > Aquatic > Freshwater > Lake > Sediment | place: USA: Wyoming | collected... | reverse complement strand
TGGTCAGACCCCGCTCCTCGAAATACCTATCGTTGTTCTGGAACAGACCGTAGTCGCGGCTGCCGTTCTTGTTCAGTGCGCTGATCAGGTCAGGCTGGCCCGTGCCGCCGGTCTCGTGGTCGATGGTCGCGAGACCAAAGGCCACGGGAGAGAAGTTCGCCGGCCAAGAGTGCTGGCTAGCATAGGAGCGCACGAGAGGCTCCCACTGGAGAATGTCTTGGATGTTGCGCTGTCGCCTCTTGCCTTTTTTCTTGGCAGGGGTCGGCTTCTTTTTACTGAACATCAGGAAGATCAGCGCGGCAATTAAAGGGGTCATTGGGTAGCCTCTTCGGTAGTGACAACTACCAAGCCAAGGCCGGCCAGTTTCGCCAGAAGCGTCTTCTGGAACGCTGCACGAGCAATGGCCTCCTGCTCCAGACGTGCAAGGACTGCATCTGCCATCGCGAGGCGCGCAGCGCCTGTCGCTGCCTCTGCTTCTGCGGCAGCCGAGATCTGTATTTCCGCAAATGCGGCCTCCCAAGCCGCTGTATCAGCCACAACCATCGTCGCCCCCGTGGCTTTGCTGGCTGCGGCAATCTGCTGCACGGCCAAGTCAGCCATCATCTCGACCTGGGCCGCCTTATGGGCTGCTATTGCCCCCTCAATACCGGCAGACGCGAAGATCTCAGGGGCCAGTATCACGCATACGGCAACTCCGGTAACAGCCGCAACGCCAAGGCCCAGGTAATCGGGCCAGCCAAGTTCTACTCCTGGGGTCACAACGACTTCTACCCACTTCCCTGGGTTTTCTTTGAGGATGAGGTAGTCCTCTCCTTCCTCCCAGGCGTAGGGGTAGGTCTCCTTCTTCGTCGGTCCATTGAAGTAGGCGTCGTACTCCGCCTGCGCTTCTGCATACCAGGGCGAGGGATCTTTCGAGAGAAACACGAACGGGTAGACCGTCTGTCGCTGCGGCGCCGCCTCGCGTACCAGAGTCTCGGGCCAGACAATGCCACCCATGCGGAGGGCGACCTCGATCGGGTTGATAAATTTCCCACTACCAGGCTTGCCGTCTTTTGGATTCAGATAAGCCGTCCAGGTCAGCCAAGAGTGGTCGCCATCCTCGTTTTCGACGGTCATGGTCATGCCGAGGTCGTCGCCGGCCTTGACCTTGTCTCCGTTCAGAAGTCTCGTCCGACTCTCGGGATCGATGCCCTCTAGCACGTTAAAGACCCGTGTGCCGTTCGGCAGCACAGTCAAGATCTGCACCCGCACAGACCCGTCCCTGCCCTTATCGAAACTCGGGTATCGACTGTCCGTCACGATCTCGCCATCCATGGGCGCATAGACAGGAAAAGAGTCGACCCACGTCTCGGAGACCGTCGTAAAGGAGCCTTTGTAGTCAGCGATGGCCTTGAGGTTTGGCGTGCTGGCTGCTACCGGGACATGCCAGGCGTCGCGGGGTCTTGGAGACCCCCAATCGTCTTCAGTCAACGGAAAGACCCAGCGAACAGGTGCAGAAGTTGCGGCAGCAGCCTTAGCCTGCGGCTGGCTAGCGGGCTTACTCGCTGGCTTGCTCGTGGGCTTGGAGGTCGATGTCGGCTTGCTCGTCGGTGCAGCAGGAGTCGATGCGGGCTTGTCTTTCATCCAAGCGACGATGCGCTCTACGTCGCCATAGCGGGTGAGTTTTTCATCAGCGCCCAAAACGGCGATAATCACACGGCGATCATTGACCTTTAGCCCCACTACCAGGCAATACCCCGCCTTGTCGTTATAGCCGGTCTTTGCGCCAAGCACTTCGTAGTCGTCCGAGTGAACCAGTCTATCAGTGTTCGAGAGGTTGACTACCGTGCCCTTGGGCTTGACCACATTGATCGTATAGGTTGGGCTCTGCATGGCGTCGGATAAGACCGAGTCTGCCATCGCTGCGTGCAGTAGCTTGGCCACCTCACGCGCGCTGCTCTTGTTGCCATAGGAGAGACCCGTCACCTCGTCGAAGGTGGTCTTCTTTAGCTTCAGCCGAGTCGCGACTTGGTTCATCGCCTTGACAAGTTGCTTCTCAGTGAGCCCCGCGCCTCGACCCATCGCCGGGACAGCTCGGTTCTCGGAGGCGATCAAGGCGGCGTACAAGAGATCCTTGTTCTTGACCTCCCAGCCTACCTTGAGATGCGGCGTCGACCCCTTCTCGGCAATCTCTGCGTCTCGCTTGGTGATCTCAGTCGTCCCTGCGAGATCCATTTTGGCAAAGCGTACCGCGAGTGCAGCGGCCAGTTTCGAGATGCTAGCGATGGGTCTCTGCTCATCGGCGTTCTTGCTCAGCAACTCAGTGCCGCTGCTCATGTCCCAGACCATAACCGAGCGTGACTTGAGGTCGGGCTTCTTGGTCGCCTCCCCCACGCGGGCGCGCTTCACGGGGCGCTTTTGCGAAACAGCCCAGGCCGCGAGACCTCCAACGACATATCCGATCATGGGACTCCTACCTTTTCCTTACGCCAGTTTTTTACGGACGGCGCTAAAGAGGTCAACGATACCACCTGCTGCTAGTTTTTGTAACATCCGAGTCGGCATGCTAACCCCAGGGTCGGCGCGCAGCCGGTAGACCGCAGAGGTCGTTCCGTCAGGTAGCCCCGTCAGCACCCACCCACCTTCGCGCTTTGAGAGTCGTGTCACGCCAGAAGTGGGAGCAGGGCCAACGCCCTCTTTCTGCTGAAACTGCAAGACGACCTTATCGGCCTTGTCAGTCCGCTTCATCTCCGAAACGATGTCTCGGTCCCCTCCCGTCGGCGCTGCAAAGATAAAGTGATCAATGCGCAAGGTGCTGCTCTTCGAGACGTTCTCTACGTCCTTCACGCGAGGCACCCAGCGGGGATAGGCATCAGTGTTCCAGAGCAGGTCTGCCACCTCATCGGGGGCGGCCTCGAACGTGCCAGAGGCTATCAGTTCGCCTAAGTCAGACCCTGGGATTGGCTTGACGCTAACGGTGACGCCGCTATCTTCCTTGATGACCTCGCCAACCCGCTGCCTGGCACGCGGTCGCCTCTGGGGCTTCCGCATCAAACCAACCAGCGCAAGACCACCGACAATGTACCCGATCATTTTAAAATCTCCTCATAGAGTCGTCCTAGTGCTTGGACATAGCCAGCGAGGGCGTGCAGTTTCGTGTCATTACGATGCTGGCGCTTGGTCTTGTCGGCCATTGCCGTTCCTTGCATCCAAGCGAGGAGCACATAGGCGAAGTCGTCAGGATAGCGCACTTGCAGTTCCGTAAGAAGGAGCGCGCCCACGGAGACCGCCTGGTCGGGGTTCTTGGCGTCGATCTTGAACCGCGCCGTCACCTCGGGGGTCAGTTGCATAAGACCTTGCGCCCCGTGCGACGAGACCGCCTGCTCGTTGCCCCTCGACCCCATGTGCGCCATAGCCAACAGAAGCCCCGCTGGTGCGGCCTTCGTCTTTGCCATGCGCGCAAAGGCGCCGTACTCGTGGGCAATAGACTCTGCGAGCGCCCCGTCGCCCGGCAGGAGACCGTAGCGACGCTCTTCGGCGGTCAGCGCGCCGTCCCAGAGGTTCGGAAAGGAGTGCCCAATGCGCCGGGGGAGCTTCGCGGCGGGTCGAATGAAGATCGTCGCAAAAAAGAGACCCGTCTCTAAGTAGAAGAGCGCGTTTGGGTTCTTGAGTTTGCTCATCGTCCACACAGGGTATTGAATCTCGACAAGTTGACGACGCTGTCGCCGACCGGATCAACCAAGGTCCGCCCTGTGCTCTTACCTCCTGCGCTATAGGTGTTGCGATGCGCCTCCAGGTGTAGATGCGCCCTTGCGGAGGCCATCGTCGGTGCCGCTACCACGCGGCCCAAAAACTCGCCTGCTGCTACCTTGTCTCCCTTTCCCTTCGCGGTGACCGAAGACTTTTCCAGATGCAAAAAGCGATAGTCATTGCCGCCAGAAACTTGCAGGGAGATGGCCCAGCCATACAGATCTTCGTCAGAGCGATGCACGGGGCCAGAAGCGGTCTGGAAGGTCTTGCCGCTCATGTCGGACGTGTGCAGGCCAATCGCCCCTTTGGCAGTAATCGTTCCGGCTTCCGGGGCAAAAATAGGCGTCCCTGGCGGAAAGAAGATGTCCCGTCCCGCATGCTTTCGGGTGCCTCCCGTCTTGGCTTCGGCAGGAGAGGGGTATTTTTTTCCGCCGCCCTCTACCTGCACAAAATTAGGTCGCACCTGCCCAAAGTTGCTCTTGCCGAGCGCCGCGTCGATGGCGGCGTAGGAGGTGAACGGCTGACCCGACCGAAAGGCGTTGCCGACAGAGATGTCAAACGGCGTGTGGAACGAAGGGACGGCGCCAGCCCGTACAGAGGCGCTTCGAGAAGCACCAGAAGCCTTCTTGCCGAAAAAGAGGAGCAGGAGCGGCAGAAAAAGAAGTGGGTTCATTGGCGGAGACCCTCCCAGTACGACCCCAGCGCGAGTATGGTGATGAGAAACAAGGCGACACCGCCCTGGATAGTCGCCTCTCTAAAGTCTCCGACTCCAGCATAAGCCGCCGCCAACAGGATCGACGTACCAGAGGCCAATGGATAGTGATGCGGTTGGATGGTTTTTCTTACAGGCATGAGGACACCGCCTCGGCAAGACGCGCGGCCCAGGCGTCTGCGGCATCGTGATCTGTAAAGTGGATACCATCGCGACGCTGCGCCATGGTCGCTAGGTCACTGGTGATGTCGCGGCTGTCAATGAACTGCTCATTTAGGTCGGTGTAGACCTTTTTCAATTTAGGTACAAAGGTCTTACTTGTCGCAACGACGTCGCCCGTTGCATAGACCTTGGGTGGCTTACCCTTCTTGAACTGATGAGGCTGATCTTCCGGTGGAAACGCGGGTGGCCCAATCCCGATAACCGTCACCCCTGCATCGTGTAGTTTCTTCACGATATTTTTCATGTTGTTCAGGAAGCCAGACTCCATGGTCGGCGTTGTCGAGACGCCACTCACATCGTTGGTGCCGAGCATGACCAGCGCGATGTCACCGGGGCGGAGACGCAAGAGTGCGTCGGCGAGTTGATCTTCTCCTCGGCCTGCCTTTTCACTCCCTTTCTTGCTTCCCCAGAAAGAATTGGCGCTTCGTCCCCCCTTCGAGTTGACCTCCACGGACACAGCCCCGCCTGCCAAGAGACGGCTCCCTAGATAGCCGCCAGGAGAATTAGGGCCAACGGACAAGCTATCGCCAATGAGCAGAAAGCGCTTGCCTGCAAACTCAGGATAACTCTTGACAGGGATAGCGGGTGCCAGCGTCTTCGCGGTTTTGCTGCCCTTGCCTGTCTTCGCGCTCGTCTTTACGGTCTTACTGGGCGGTATGGAAGAGCGTCTCTTGCCGCCACTGACAAGCAGCAAAGCAACAAGACCAATTCCTAATACATAAGGTGACATCCAAGGTACTCCTCTGTGTTCGACGAGCGGTTGACTATCTCTGCGCAGACGCGCGCGATGTTTGCTCTTCGAGTTCTCGCTGGTGATACGCGCGCTCTCGCAGGGCATCGCCAAGCGTTACGCCCATGCTGTCGATGGTATAAGGATCATAGACGCCCGTTTCGGGTAACCCTAAGTCCCGCTGGCAATCCTTGATCTGTTCGCGGCGATACCCGCCGAGGTTTCGATAGGTGTGCAAGAAGATAGCAGCGCACTGTCGCTTGGTGTAGCCGTGACCTTCTCCGTACTCCTCCGCATGGTCAGCCATCTCCTGCGCAAAGGCATGAACAATCGGCTCCGTATCAGAATACATTTTTCCGACGCGACCCTTATGGCGCCCAACCTTAGCTTCCTCGGCGTAGCTGTAGCCAAAGGGCTTCTTCACGGCCCAGCCACGCGGCTTGCCAGCCCAGGGCAGCGTCCTCTCTTGAAAGATCTTACCTAAGACGGTTAGCCCGCCGACGATCACTAATGGATGCATAAGGGTCTCTCCTTTGGCTAGCGCCTCTCTTTGGGGCGCCATACAGGGAGATAGCGTACCGCGCCCACCTCGCCTGTGTCTATGTCCTTGATCTCCTCATCTAATTCGTCGAGCATGGCCTCGACCATGGGGTATGTACCTTTGGCATACTCGGAGAGAAACTGTTGTAGCGATGTGCGCTCTCTCTTCTTACGAAAGAGCGTGGCGTCGCCCTTTTCTTCGAGGCGCTCGCGCACTAAGGCCTGCGCGGCTGCGAGGGTGCTCGCTGGGATGATCTCTTTGTTGATGCTGTAGCGCCAAACGTACCAGACCAACGCCTGCAACTCTTGTGTATGGATGCCGACCTCTTTGGCGGCGGCGTCCATGTCTGACCGTAACTCCCTGTCATCGCCGGACGTCAGGTGCGGCGCATACTTCAGCGGCTGGTCGAGACCTAGCCAGAGGTTGATCATATGGCCATCGACGGTCGCGAAGTTTTGGTTGGTCTCAGGGTCGATGAGCTGCAAATAAAAGGCTTCGACCTTGGGGCCTTTCACGGGGTCACTCGATGCCTGCATCAGGATCTGCTCGACTTTGGCACCGTTCCTCGGAAAGGTCGATGTCCCCTTCCAAGACCCCTTGATGTCCTTCTTGGTCTTGATGCCTGAGAGGATATAGTCGGCGATGGCGAGGTTCACTGGCCACTGGTTGCCGGGGCTGGTGACGGCAATGATGGCCGCAACCTGATCGAGGGCAATCCTGTGCTTGAGAGAGAGCGCCTGCACGTCCTGGTGCGCGTGGTGATACCAGCGCGTCCAATAGTTCCACTCAGGAATGGTGGCGTTCTCGGCGGTGGTCAGAAAGTTAAGAAAGCCGGGTCCATGACCAAAGAGTCTGCGACACTCGCGCTGGAGCGTTGCGCTGGCATACCAGCCCTCGATGATGCTGAGAACGGGGACGCCCAGTTCACGCGGAATCTCTCTAATGATCGAGAGATTTTGCATGTACTGCCGGCGCGCTTCTTTTGCGGCCTTGGTCGTACCCGGAGGCGGAATCTTGCGCAACGAAAAGGCGGCTAGTCTCTTCGGGTCGATGGCGCCGATGGTGTCGAACCACCAGGTATAGGCGCGGTCGATGGCCTCGGTGACCATCGCCTCGTCTTCGGGAGAGAGGCGACCTACTTCGCTTGGTGGCCTCTCCAAGAGCGCAGTGATGTCGATCCCATACCGTTGTATGAGTTGCAGGACATGGGTAGGCGTCGTCTTTAGTTTCCGTGCGGCCTGACCCTGGTTCCCTTTGGTCTGTCGTAACGCTTCTTCGACCTCTGCCTTGGCGTAATACCGGCTGGTGCCTCTCCCCCAGGGCTCTTCTGGTTCTTCTGGTTCTTCTTCCGCTTCTGGCAGCGACGGTGGCCACGCCAAGAAAGACCCTACGTCGATCTCATGCTCTTCGATCTGTTGCAAAAGAAAGTTGGGGTCTATGCCTAGATTCCGCGCGGCTTGGCCTTGGTTCCCCTTAGTCTCACGAAGGGCTTCCTCAATCTCCTCTCGGGAGAGGAGAAGGGGACTCTCGGGTTGCCATTCGAGAAAGGCCCCAACGTCGATATGATACCTGCGGATCAGTTGTAAAACGTGAGCTGTCGTGGTGCCTAACTGCTGGGCGGCTTGGCCTTGGTTCCCTCTGGTGCTTTGCAGTGCATCTACGATCTCTTTCTTGCTATAGTCCTTGTCGCTGCGACGCGGCAGGGACTCCTGAGGATAGAGGCTCAGGTCTATCTGGTAGGTCCGAATCAGCGACGCTAGGTTGCGGAGGCTGGTCCGCAGGAGGGCGGCAGCCTCTGCGCGATGGCCGTGCGCGTCCCGCAGCGCCGCTTCGACGCGATCCTTGCGATAGGCCGAGGCGCCAACCATGCCCGCCGCCCGTGCGCGGGGAGTCTCTTGTCGCACGCGCAGCCAGTGTTCGTAGTCGGCCTCAAACTCATCGGCGGCGTTGCCCTGGTCGGAGACACGCTCCTCACACTGATCGTCGGGCACGATCTCATACTCGATACGCCCAACCGCTTGGTATCGCATATTAGTCATCCTCTCCCTCGGGGGCACTCTCGCACAAACCCCATCTGGCGCATCCTTCGGGTTGCTCTGCGAACATATCGTACTGCTTGCCGCCCCGCGTTGTCTTAGACCACTGCACCATCTCCCGAATCGGGATACAAGCGCCTGTGCCGCTTCTCGACTGGAAGAAGGTTGGGTCTCGGGGCAAGACCTGCCCCTTCGCGTCGGCCCGCGCCCTGGCGGCCACCGCTACCTTCCCCTCGATTAACTCAATGAGGTCGATGCGGTCTGGGTCGTTCTCGGCGATAAAGCGAAGCTCCGACTTGCGAGAAAAGATGCAGGGCCAGCACCCCACCCGAGACGCGCCTTTGAGGTAGAGAGGGTTGGGCATCACGCCATGCCGCAAGATCATGTCGATAACGTCCTGCTCCGTCCATCGGAGCAGTGGGCGCCAAGTCTCAGCGGGAAAGTCCTTGTTCCACTCGAACTCCGAGAGTTTACTGCGGGCTTCACTCTCGCCAGCTCGGACACCGACAGCATTGACGCAGTCGATCCCAAGATCTAACTGGTCTTCGAGATACTTGATAATCGGTTTGACCTTGAGTTCACTCGTACAGAAGCGACGGAGGCGCGAGGGAAACATTCCCTTGTGTTGCACAAGTTCGACCATGCCCCGTTTGGGTTGCAACTCAACAATGGGACCAATGGCGCGCGTGAGTTCTCCCCTGATGTACTCGTAGGTGATGTCCTGCTCCCATTTGGTGTCAGCGAAGATCGACGTGAAGGGAATCTCGTTTTCGATCATCCACAGCGCCATCGCTGTTGAGTCCTTACCGCCCGATACTGAGCAAGCTACGTGTCTCCCCTTGAGATAATCAAGTTGCGCCTGGGTCACTGGTTCAATCATGAGGTAGGTTCCTTTGGAGGAGCATAGCGCAGGTCAGGCGGAGAAACTAGACGGGCTTGGGGCCGACGCCAAAGTAGGGCAGGGCATGCCCCATCTCAATCATCTTAGGGCCCACCTCAAACTCGACGCCGTTTGCTGGCTGCACAAAGATCTTCGCAAGGTAGCGCCCAAATTTATCGACAGTCTCTTCGCCGGTCTTGACGCTCTCGACCCGCAGTGTCCCCTGGGCAAGGAGTTCACCCAGCGCGACCTTGGCGGCTTTAGCGCGCACTACTTCTGCCGGAACGCCAGAATGAAGCTCTGGTGTGTTGATTCCTAGCAATCTGAGCGTCACGATCAAGGCCGCGTCGTGAACGGTGGTGAATTTGAATCCGAAGTCGAGGTGCCACTTCTTGATTAGAGTCAAAACACAAGTATCCCCGTCCACGACCCGGACAAGTTTGGCTTCGTAGCTAAAAGGCACGCTGGTTTCCATGATGTCCTCCTCTTTCGTTGTAGTCGGCAGTATGATACAGAAAAACGACTCCAACAACGAGGTGTAACATGACCGATAAGGCGATCTTAGTAGGTATCAACGCATACCCAGGCGCACCACTCTCTGGCTGCGTGAACGACGTCACCGACATGGCCGAATTTCTCTGCGACCATGCGGGATTCAACCCAGACAGCGTGCGACTGCTCACTGACAAACGGGCGACGACCGCCGCCATCCTGGAGCGCGTGAGATGGCTAATAACGGGCGCGAAGGCCGGCGACCGCCTCGTCTTTCACTACAGCGGCCACGGCGCCCAGGTGCCCACGCGCGACACCAAGGCCGAGGTCGATGGCCTACTAGAAGTGATCTGCCCCGTTGAATTTGATTGGTCCCCCGAGCACATGATCACCGACAAGGACTTTGCCAAACTCTTCGCGCAGATTCCTGCTGGTGTGAAGTTCTTATGGATCTCAGATTCTTGTCACAGCGGCGACTTGGATCGATCCATCCCTCACCCTCTCGCTCCAAAGTCAAAGTCCATGCCGCAGCCGGCTGACATCGCCTGGCGCATGCGCAGCGCCGCCAAGAAGGAGTTAGTCACCGCCAGCGCCTCTCGCGCAGCTCTTGGCAAGGAGACTCCGTTCCCTGGGGTGCTTATCTCTGGCTGCAAGTCGACCCAGACCTCCGCCGACGCCGTGTTCAATGGCAGGGCTTCAGGCGCGCTTACCTATAACCTGCTCAAGGTACTCGGCAACCCACAGGGCATGCGCGAATCGTTGACGGATGTGGTGCGTGGGGTGCGCTCGAATTTAAAGCAGGGTGGGTATTCTCAGGTGCCACAGTTGGAGGGAAAGAAAGCCGCCTTCGCGAAGCCCTTCCTCGGCTAACTCACTCGATGTCCTTGTAGAGCGGCGCGACCTTGTTGTACATCTTCAAATAGCCAAGCGCCGTTGCATCCAGTGAGGGATACGACCCATCAATGTTGCCAGCCCCTCGGTTATAGGCCGCAAGCACATACTTGAGCGAACCACCCCAGCGCTTTTTGCACGCGATCATATGCGCATGGAGAATCTCTGTTCCAGCTAAGATAGAACTGGCAGGGTCCAGCGCTGTCTCCGAGGTGAGGCCAAAGGCTTTGAAGTAGGCCCCGTGTGGCCCAGGGACAATTTGCATAAGCCCCGCCGCCTTCGAGACCTTGTTGACCTTGGTGGGCTCGCCGCCCGATTCAATGTGAATGACCGTGAGGATCACCGAGACAGGGACGTCTGGATATGCCTCGTGCGCTTCACGAGCCTCTGGCAGAAAAGACATGACCTTATCAACGACATCCTGCGTGCCGCCAGAGAGTTGTTTTTCGACGACGACGGAGGTCGTCTTGGTGGGAGGCGTTGCGTGCCCTGGAGAGGCGATAGCTAACAATGCGACGATGCCGCAGAGGATGTACTTGCTGTTGCCAGTGAGGAGTTTTGCTAGGATCACTTTGACCTCCAAGTAACTAGGGAGGTCGTGAATAGCACACGAAACTTCTGGCACGCAAGAGATAATTTTCGACTAGGCGGGAGGCACTAACTCAAACTCGGGGGCCTTCTTGCAGACCTCCAGGAGGTCTTGCGGCGTGGTGTTTTCGGGGTCGAGGCCGACGAACGAGGCCAACCCTAAGCGCGCGATAAACTCGCTGCACACCAGCGCTTGCGGACTTTGCAGAGGACGGTGCCAGGCGTATCCAAGCCACTTCGTCATAATGCGGAACAAGTTCCAGAGCAGACCTACATAGTCGTAGCGCGCACCGATATAGGCCACCGCTAGCTTTGGAGAGACGCGCTCCTTAAAAGCAAAGACGTAGCGCTCCGTGCGGGAAGCGAAGAAGGCTTCCTGCGCCACGATCTTAACCCCGCCCACGTCGGCATGCAGAAAGACGGGCACCTCTTCGAGAGAGAGCCGTAGGGCCACATGGCTGACCTCAGAGCCTGTCACCTTACGGATCAAGCGTGAGATCAGCGCGTCGCTGGAGGTAAAAACGAGGTGCATCGCTTAGCTGTCTTCCGAGATGCAGTAGAAGGTCGCCGTAGCGAAGGCACCGCCGAAGGGAGTGTCGTGCTCTAAGAAAACATGGATCTCCATCCCCGCTGCGCTCAGCAGGAGCGTCGAAGCTGCGTAGTCCCAGTTGAAAATAACAAGCGGCGGCATTGCCCGCCAGTTGCTGCCACCCAACGCTGGATACGGTGGATAGGACCGCATGGCGTCGTTCTGAAAGTCCGACATCTTCTTATAGATGAAGGGATCTCCCAGAGGGATCTTGGTGCCAGTGGGGACAAAGCCGCCAGCGACGAGCTGCGGCGCAAAGTAGTCGACCAGTCCATACGGCTGAAAGTACACCGAGTCCGTCATCTCAACATCAAGGCTAAACTGCACCTCGGCGGTTTCGAGGCGGAGGTTTTTGCCGGGGGTGGGCGGCAGAATGTACCGACTGGACGTCATGTAGTGGTAGTCGACCTCTACGACGTCCGTCGGGGCCAGCGCTACTAGGAAGATGATCTTGCCCAGTTCATAGTTGACGGTGTAGTCACCGCCCGTCCCGAAGTGGGGGTTTTGCTCAGTCTTGGCGACAGCGTTCACGCGCACGGCTACGCGGAAGCTAAGCGCAGCACCGTCCTTGAGAAAGTGCTCTTGGCTAATCTTGCCATGGTAGGTGTCGATCACCATCACATGGGCGAGGCCGTAGGTGAAGTGGTCGCCCGAGTCAACAGCTACCTCGGCCAGCACGGTGGCGGCGGTGGTGTACCAGGTCGTTGGATCGGTCCAGTCGTGCGTGAAGAGGGTGACCCGTGAGAGGGTGCTCTTTTCAGAGGACTGCCGAACGCGCCCATCGGGGAGGCGCTGCACGATGGATTGATTCCATGCTGAAGATAAGGCGTCGAACGCAGCCTTATCCGCATCGCTCTGGGCCTGCGAGTATCCCTCGCTGGCAATGACGTCAGAGGGCACTTCACCGGGCCAGATGAAGCACTGGTGGACCTCGGGGCCATCGTAGAAGTAGACCAGCGTATAATCGCCGTTGGCGTCGAACTGCGGCTGTCCACGGCGCTTCTCTTTTTCTGCCAGCCATGCGGTCCAGGCGTATTTTCGCTTGGTGAGAGTTGTTGAAAATTCGATCACGATGCCTCTCCTGTCGGGGTTTCTATCAACCCAAGAGCCGTTGTCTCCTGCCAAGCCGTGACGCCGGTCGCCGTATAGGAGAGGACGGTGGCATTCGCCCAGGTGATCTCTAGCGTCATCTCGGTGATTCCCTTGGCTACTTCTTCGAGAGCAATCTTGGAAACAGTGACGCCGCTTGGGTCATCGGTGAAATACTCGGTCAGCATGAGGCTGCTGACCTGGGATAGCAACGCGAAGGCCATCTTGATAAATTCAGTCGGGGTCATTTTAAACTCCTATGCAGGTTCTTCGCACCACTCCACGAAGATGTCAAAATTATTTCCAGCCACGCTCACCGCGTTCATGTTGACAGCGAGCACTTCCGAGGCGCTTCGGAGTATACCGGAGACTCCCATCTTCTTCCCAAACTCAAAAACTAGAGGGGTCGCAGGACCAGCGCCCGCTGTGCCTATCAGCATCTTAGAGCTGGCGACGGCGCCAACTAATGTGCCGAGCGCAGCAGGGTTTGCCGTATAGGACAAGACCGTAGCACCAGCAGCGGGAAACAGCGAATCAGTCGGGACGGCAGTGACACCGGCAGAAGTGCCACCCGCGTTCGCGGTGCGGCGCTTGACTACCTGCATATCCGAGGCACCCGCTGCGGTACGAGTGCCTGTGATGGTGATGCGAATAACTCGCACCACCGTCCCTGCAATGCCCGTGATCGTAAAAATATCGGTGGGTGTCGCAGGGGGCACAAGGCCTAAGACGTTGGCGCTGTAGGTCCGCTTAAAGCCGTCCGTGGGCGCGGCAACGACCGTAGCGTCTACGGACTGCGAGGCGCCAATCGTCAGGTTAGCCGTACCGCTGGTGAACACCGAAACCCGCACCCGCGCATGAGTCGCTCCACCCATCATGCTGATGGTTCGAGCTTGCGCGGTGTTAGCCGCAGCAAATACGATGGAGGTCGTCAGTGCGGAGTTGACGTCGTCAAAGAAGGCCGCGTTAAAGGTCGTTCCGCCATCGAAGCTAAGTTCGGGGATGATCGTTCCGATTAAGGTGCCCGCAGAGAGTTGAAAGCCTACGCTCTGCTGGCCTGCCACCGCTACAGTGACAACGTCGTTGAGAGCAGCGAGAGTCCCTGTCGCGGTGGTGTTAATACCAGTCGGCAGCGAAGAGTTCGGCGAGAGAGTAACCACCAGGGCAGGGTCTGTCGCAGCAGGGGCTGTCGAGGCGGCCTTCACCGCTGCCGTGTTGGTGCCGTCGGTGATCTTTTCAAAGCCAGCACGCGCCGCAACATCCATCGTCGGCATGACGTTCGTGCCGTCGGTGACTTGCACCGGCCACTTGTTCGCCAGCGCTGCGGGGGTGCCTTGATCTGCTGTCACTGTCCCTGAGATCGGCACCGTGTTGTTCGGAGAGATGGCCACGACCAACGCTGGATCGGTCGCCGCCGCTGGCATCGATGCCGCCTTCACTGCTGCCGTGTTGGTGCCGTCGGTGACGTGCTGAAAGCCAGCGCGCGCCGCGACGTCCATCGTTGGCATCACGTTAACGCCGTCGGTCACTTCTACAGGCCAGGCATTTGCTAAGACAGCAGGCGTTCCCTGATTGGAGGTCACCGTTCCGCTGACGGGCTGTGTCGTGGTCCCAGTTGGGTCGACACGTAACGGATCAGAGGCAGTACCTGCCTCTACAGAACCACCTGCGCCGCTCGCGCGGAGATTAGCTCCGAGCAGCCATTCGTTCCCCGCGCCACTGTCTCCGTCGAAGACTCGCACTGGCTCCAAATTGAGACCATCGCTGCCGCCAATTTGCGTCGAGGATGTTGGAATCGCAGCGGCATTGAGGCCCACGCTAGGATTGGTAGCCGTCAAGGTCGAGTTGGGAGAAATAGAGACAACGAGAGCTGGGTCAGTCGCTGCTGGAGGCGTCGAGGCAGTTTTCACTGCCGCAACGTTAGTCCCGTCGGTGACCTTGATCGGCCAGGCAGAAGCAACAGGAGCGGGGGTGCCCTGGTTTGCTGTGACGGACCCTGAGATGACCTGCTTATATCTTGTGATTGGCATTACTTTTCATCCGTAACAAAGATGGGGGTTGGTCCTGCGACATCGAGGATGGCGGTCACTTCCCCGCAATACTCTCCCTTATCGGGCTCGTAATAGTCGCCTGGGTCCAAGAAAAACGAATAGTCAACCAGAGAAGCGCCGGTTCCTAGTTTCACATAGAGAGTACCTGGACACGTCGTCGGCGATTGGATTTTAAAGGTCACGCGCGCTGGGTTTACTGGCAGCAACGTCACGGCGGCAAGACCAACGGGGACTGGGACAACATCAGCAAAATTAGATTGTGTACTAGGAAAAGGTTCACTCATGAGTTCC
>Ga0315284_10008280_pt1 | contig 14846 bp, 13 predicted proteins | sample YL17G09_16_MG_FD_203696 | JGI IMG/M metagenome (GOLD analysis project Ga0315284, IMG submission 203696) | Sediment microbial communities from Yellowstone Lake, YNP, Wyoming, USA - YL17G09_16 | ecosystem: Environmental > Aquatic > Freshwater > Lake > Sediment | place: USA: Wyoming | collected... | reverse complement strand
CTTACGGTCTCTTTGTGCAGCTCCGTAAAGTGCTTAAAGCTCAAGCATCGCCCCTTTTAGTCTCAGGCCGTCTGGCCGACTTCTTCTCGCTTATCGGGCAGATTGATGTCGGAGTTGAGCTTTTTACCAGATTCCGGCCCTGCAGCAGGTTTAAGATCGCCGAAAAATAATCTAAGTACCTGTAATTTTTGCTTTAATCCAAGTGCTGTAAGGCCTGACATCGGTATACAAACTGCGTTCACGGCAGCGATAATCGCCGCCGTGAGCAATTCCAGCCACTACCGAACGACCATCGACTTCGAGGAAGGCAGGGCCGCCGGAATCCCCAAAACATGAGCCTTTGAATTCATTGGAAAACGCATGTTCTACGAAGCGAATGAAGTGCTCTTCATCCATGATCGCGCTAACGGTTAGCTTTGCCATTCGCAAAACACCGGCATCTTTGAAATCAGCACCAGTGGAACCAAATCCAGCGATAGTCAGTAAATCACCGGCATTAATCTCGGCATTGGGAGTAATCAGATCCACCGCTGCGTGTTCCTGAGGCGCATCTGCACTAAGAGTAACGACGGCAATATCCTCCTGATCAATCGAGCTATCATCTAGGCTCTTGCCATGATCCTGGCCATACAGAAGAAAATTGCTCGCAGCAATTTGGAGACTATGGTCCTTATCTCGCTGCAAACCAAAAGTAATCTTCAAATTCTCCACTTTGCCAGCAGCGGTAAAACAGTGAGCAGCGGTGAGTACCAGCCGCTTACTGATTAAGACTCCGCTGCAGCCATTTGTCTGATTATTCTCGTTGTCCCAAACGAGTCCGACTGTGGAGTGAGCAATCTCATCGCCCGCCTCAACTAAGGTGCCGCCCACCACCCTGACCTCACTGGCTTTAGATCCCAACGAGCGGCAGCCTAAGACCCCTAAAATAAAGGGAACTACTATTATTATTTGTCTCAATTTTAAATCCCTTCCATCGCTGTATGGATTCAGCAGCTTTATTTACTTACTTGCAATATGCTACCTTTAGAACATTCAGCTTAAACATTATCAATATCACTCACTCGCTAAGTTACCAAGCGAGGTCGCCACTGGGCCCGCATTGATCAATACGCAGGCGAGATTCGTGACAGAGGTTACTGGCTTTCCGTACAGCGACAGCTGCCGTGCCGAAACCGCAGGCACAGATAGCGACTCGTGAGATTAAAAAGAGACGGTAAGCCCCTAGCCAAAGGAACTCATGATGACTCGTCCAAGACTAGGTACGATTGCTCTTTGGGTGTCAGGAATGCTGGTCATCAACTGCTCTGGACAACGGCCAAAGAACGCTGCCAATCGGGGAGAAACGCGCCCTCAAGAAAGCGTTTCCGAAAACAAAAAACCAGCGAATTCCGGCGAATCAGAATCAACACGGTTAACCCCCGATTCGGCTACCTACACCCATCAAATGAGGTACCAAAAATACCTTGCCGATCATCCGGAGTGCGCAGACTTTATCGACACATGTCCCGTGCCTGCTGGCATCACCTGGCAGTGCAAACGGCGTTTTATGCACGGCGTAAACTATGCGTGGCATAACTTCGGCAGCGACTTTGGCGGCGGCAGTCAATGGGGTAGTGCTGGCGTGGCTGGCACCCCAGCAATTGCCAACGAGCTTGCTGATATGAAGGCACACGGCACCAACGTAGTGCGCTGGTGGATCTTCCCCGATCTGCGTGGCGATGGCATTATTTTAGATTCTAACGGTACTCCCAGGGGTCTAGGGGGAAGTTTTATTGCGGACCTTAACGCAGCATTAGAGTTGGCCGAGCGCAACGATCTATACCTAATGTTAACGATTTTTTCGTTTGATGCTTTCAGACCGTCCTCAGGCGCTGCTGGTCGCGTCATACCGAGCCTTCGCCCCATAGTCGTCGATGCAGCAAAACGGCAGGCTCTCTTAGATAACGTAATTGCACCTATGGCTGCCGCAGCCGAAGCAAGCCCCAATAAGAACCGCTTGATCGCCTGGGACATCATCAATGAACCTGAGTGGGCGATCAGCGGCAAGAGTTTATACGGGGATCCGGATTTCGACCCAATAGCCGGACTTGAGACCGTGAGTCACGAGCAGATGCAAACATTTCTCGCCGAAGTCGGCTCTACTTTGAGAGCCAAAAGTAAGGCTCTAGTTTCGGTTGGTGCTGCTGCGGTCAAGTGGAAACATGCTTGGCGCAATCTAGACCTGGACTTCCATCAGTTCCATATCTATGACTGGGTGAATCAGTATTGGCCGTATCACAAATCACCATCTGATTTAGGAATAGGCGATAAACCCGTGGTGATGGGTGAGTTTCCTCTAAATGGCCTGACCGGAGCAAGCGTACACGAGATGCTCACAAGTTGGCTGGGCAACGCCTATGCAGGCGGCCTTAGTTGGTCGGTCACCGATCCGACTTTTAAATGGCATGAAAACAAAAGCTCGCATCTGCCGTTCGCGCGGGCAAAAGCGTGCGAGCTTAGTTTCTAGACGATCAGGCCACACCTTCTTTTGGCCCTGGCCTGATCACCAAAATATAAAGACTGGCCGTTATTGCCAGGTCTTGCCGGTTAATACTTTGTAGTCGGCCTTCATGAATGTATCTGAATAGTCAGCTGTTTCAAAGGCTGGCATTGCCCCTTTACCGTTACGTATTGCCGATCCCCAACTAGTTGTTGTGTAGGCAGTACTGCTTTTTAATGCTGATTTGCCGCCGGCCTTTGTCGAGCCATCCTTGCCATGGCAAGAGGCACAGTTGGTAGTGAAGGCGGCCGACAAAGTGCCTGAGGTTGTCGTTGTAGTCGGAGTGGTTGGAGACGCCGGCGCCGGTGAGGAGCCACTGGATGAGCTGCAGCCTGCGGCTGTCAGTATACCAACGACGGCACTGCTTAAAATTAACGAACGGATCAACAATGCATTCATCGGATCTACTCCTTTAAGGCGTTTCACTGAGCGGTTGACGCGGTTGGCCTAGTCTGCGCCCGTGCATAAGGTGCCTATCGGCACCAAGACAGAAAATGTTTAACCAAAGAATCTCGATACGGCCATGCGGATCCCCCAAAATCTCAATTTAGCTAGCCATCAAGCCAGTTTTACCCCCCAACGAATGCTTAGGCAGACCCCCAGGGGTTAACCGATCAAGCCGATTTTACGGAAGTTTTTTCGCTTCTTACCATGTTATACTCAGGTGCATGGGCTGGCTGAGAACAAGGTGATCGCTTGGGCACGCGTCTTTACGTTCTATTTTGGTTCACTCTGCTGGCTGTTCTGACGGCAGCCTGGCCTTGGTATAATGCGCGCAGCGGCGAATATTTCCGTTATTGGCTAGGATGGAGCGGCTTTGGCGTCATCTGCCTAACCAACCTGTACATCTTGCGCAAGAAAATACCGGCCATCAAAGACCTAGGTAACGTTTCCGGATGGTTAAATTTCCACATATTTTGCGGCTTAATAGGCCCCACGTTAATCATTTTTCATTCGAATTTTCGCGTCAACGGCCTAGTCGCAATTAGTTTCTGGAGCATGATGATCAGCGCCACCAGCGGTGTCGTCGGTCGCTATTTTTATACACAAATTCTCCAGCAACGAGGATCCTTGAAAGGTCAACTTCGCACCTACGACCAAGGCTTTGTTAAGCTGCAACAAGTCGCACCCCAGACCTACTCGGCAGCGATGCTATCCCAAGCAAAAAGCGAAGCCTTGAGAATGGCGTTTGGTGGCCATACAATGAAAGAGATTCCGCGAAGTCTAACGACTGTAATCATTTATTCTATACTCGGTGATATTCAATTTTACTTGAAACCACTACCAGTACCAGACTACACATCTCGAGCTGTTCGCCGTAAGTTGAAAGAATACGGCGTCATGCAGCGTAAACTTGCATTATTGGACGCATATAAACGGCTGATGGGATACTGGCATACTTTCCACGTGCCATTTGCTGTATTTATGTATGTAGTAGCGATCATTCATATCGTAGCGGAGCTACTTTTCCGCGTGAAATAGTTCGCGGAGTGTGGAGGATGTGATCATTGGATTGGCCTGCCTTTTCATACTGGACAGCAGACAATCTACCCTACCTGATGGCTGCAGCCATCTTGGGTCTAACTTTTGCCGTTCTATCCAAGCGAAAGAAATCCAACCTTCGGGCCTCAAATGTTTTAAAAGTTGCGATAGAAAAAAACCAAGCTGAACCGTTCTCGCTGCACCCCAGCATCGACCCCAATTTATGCGCTGGCTGCGGTGCCTGCGTGCGCGCATGCCCAGAGGGAGACATCCTTCAACTGATTAATCACCGTGCGGCACTAGTGGCGCCAACTAAATGCGTCGGCCACGGAGAGTGTGAGGCAGCCTGTCCATTCGATGCCATCACTCTTGTTTTCGGCACCAAAACTCGCGGCAAAGATATACCCCGGATCACCAGCCACTATGAAACCAATATTCCTGGCCTTTACATCGCTGGTGAACTAGGCGGAATGGGACTTATTCGTAATGCCGTCAGGCAAGGACGCAAAGCAGTAGAGCATGCGGTAGAGCAACTAAAAAAGAAGACACAAACAACTGCGGACTTTGACCTAATAGTCATCGGAGCGGGACCGGCAGGTATTGCTGCCGGGCTAGCGGCACAACATGCCGGTCTAAATTATCTCTGCATAGAACAGGGGCGATTTGGTGGCACAATTGCGAATTTTCCCCGCCAGAAAATCATCATGACTCAACCCGCAGAGCTCCCTATCGTCGGTGCCATGCGTTTTCCGCGCCACCGAGTAAGCAAAGAAGAGTTAATGCAACGCTGGGACGAGATCCGTCGGTCGACTGGACTTAAGGTTCAGGAACAAACAAAATTTGAGACGTTACAACGTATCGACGGCATATTTCACCTAAAGACAAGTGCGGGCCCGCTTAGCGCAAGGCGGGTTATTCTTGCCCTTGGGGTCCGTGGCACTCCGCGACGACTTGGCTTGGCCGGCGAGAGCCTATCCAAAGTGACCTACCACCTGATTGAGCCCGATCAATATAAAGACCAGCATATTTCGGTTGTTGGCAGTGGCAATTCGGCTGCTGAGGCTGTGGATATGTTGTGCAAAAAGCACCTAGGCAACACGGTCACTTTATTGGCCATAACTCCAGGCTTCGATCGTTGTAATTTTGAGAATGAAGAAAAGGTGCGAAAAGCCGAAAAATCTGGCTCAGTCAAACTCATGTTCGAAACTAAGGTCGAGGAAATCCATGCAGACAGGCTGGAGATTAATGTCAATGGTCGGCGGCAATCGATAAAAAATGATTATCTTTTCATTTTTATTGGGGCCGAGATGCAAACTAAGTTCTTCGCAGATATAGGCATCAACATCGATCGAAAATTTGGTGAACCGCTGCGCAAGGACCACGAAAAGGAATGATACGACCGCGCTGGATTTCATTACTACCGATCACGGAGTCTATGCGACGGCCGCGAAGGTGCGCCACCTTAGCTTGGACATTTATTATCTTGGCGCTACTCGTGGCTGGCGAGGCTCTTTCTTATGAATATCATGGCTCACTTTTAAGCGGTGGATATCTGGCCCGCGAGGATATTACGGGAGAGAGTGAAGTAAACACCGACAATGACCGTGCCGTATTTTCTGGCCGAGCCTATCTAGATGTCAACCGGATCGGCTCACAGCAGTATCAATTCACGGCTGATCTACGCGACAAGCACGATTTCTTCGACAAAATTGACACGCAGCGTCTGCAATTATCCGGCAAGAACACACCTCGTTTAAGACAACTAGTGGTTAGGAATCCCGGAACATCGCAATCCCTTTATTGGTCTGTTGGCCGCTTTCTTCCAGCGGAAAACAACGTCATCTACAACGACGGACTTGAAGGCGGTATTCATCTATCCACTAATCATAAAGTCGGGCTCTTTGCTGGCTATCGGCCAAAAATAAATGAGGAACGTGCGGCAAACCTGGGATCTAACGCCTATCAAACCGGCATTTACCATGTGTATCAGAATGACGCATCCTCCTGGGATGAAGGGAAATATCTCAGCAATATTCTGGTCTACGCTCCGCAATACTTCGATGATCAGCCAACCCCCACCATGGCATTCATAAACCAAGGATTCTTACACCTCGGTGCCGACAATAGACTGCTGACTTACCTCAACATCCAGGGCACCCCAGACGTCCGGGTCGAAGACGCCAAGCTCGAATTCGATAAACGCTTTAACCCAAAACTATCGACGAGATTCATCACTTCACGCATTGATCTTATCGAATACCGCAATCAACGGGATATTTTAGAACGTCTTCCCCCGACCGCTTACTCTCAAGCAAAAATTGCCAGTCAATATCGGTTGAATGGGACTATGCGGCTCGACGGAAACCTATTAGCAGGCCAGCGAGAAGGTGACAGATTGCGTAAATATGAAATGTCTTGCGGAGCAAACTTCACCAAACTTGCCGCTGGTCACGTAGCCACAAGCATTTTATTTGGAGCGCGCCGCAGTTTTATTAGTCGAGATTTATTTGCCGCAAGTACGATCAACTGGTTCACCGATACATGGCTAATCGACGCCAATCTCCGAGTAACCAGACAACAGCGCGACTCGGGCGTGATCCGAAATCAATATATCATCGGATCGAATCTTGGCCTTTATGCAACCCGTTCCCTACTCGCCACGGCTGGCGCTGAATTAGCAAAAGACGAGAATATAACAATCGTCAGCGGCTTGCTGACGATCGGGTACCGATTTGGTAGTCGTGAATTAACACCGCTGCGCGACGTAGCTCCGCCAAACACGAGGTTCTAAATGTCGCGGCTGCTTACTTTGATCATCTCTATTTACTTTGCCCTTTGCTCCCCACTCACACAGGCGCACGGACAAACCCAATTAAAAGCAAAGGCTCCGCCACCGTCTCCCCAGGGTATTTTGAACAAACTCTTAGCGCCTGGCCCGCTGATGAAGGGTCACAAAGACCTTGAGCACGCAGACTGTCTCAGTTGCCATGCCGCTGGCAAAGGTGTCCCAGATCGCAAATGTCTGGACTGCCACAAAGAAATCAGACAATCGATGAACAAGCCAAAATCCTTCCATAAATTAACCGAACAGGAGTGTATAGGTTGTCACAGTGATCATCAGGGCCGTGATTATGACGCCGTGCAATTTGACACCGAGGCATTTGATCACAATAAGACCGGCTATTCTTTAACCACGGAACACGCAAAATTAAAGTGCGCCGAATGTCACACCGACACCCGCAAAGAAAAGGCAATCCGCCCAAATGACACTCGATTCTTCGGACCAGTTGCCACCTGCAAGAGTTGTCATATTAAAGACGACACCCACGACTTTAAAGGGAAGTGGGCGGCAATGGATTGTAATGAATGCCATCGCGAGGACACATGGAAGGTTGCCAGTTGGTTTGAACCGTTAAAAAATAGCAGCCCTAAAAAACAAGAAGGATTTAATCACAACACGCAAACTCGGTACCAAATAGACGGCAAACATAGCAAGGTCGCATGCAATGACTGTCATAAGTTAATACCAAATCAAAAAGCAAAAAATAGCACTGAACGGCAATACATCTGGCCTGATTTGAAAACGAAAACATGTGAAAGCTGCCACAAAAACCCTCATGCTGGTAAATTTCCACCTGCACTTCAGGCTAAATCTTGCACTGAATGTCATGTTACTAGCAGTTGGACAAACTTTCCCGCACTAGAGAAGAACTTTGATCATAATCAGTTGACTAGATTTGCGCTGACGGGGAAGCATAAAGACATTACCTGCAAGTCATGTCACGTTCGTGACGGCAAGCCGATTTACAAATTCCCCAACGACTATGCTGGTTTTTGCGTAAGCTGTCATAGCAACATACATAAAGATCAGTTCCGCCACGATTACTCCTCTGAATCCTGCGCCACCTGCCACGGCACCACTACATTTTCGGAGCTCAAGCCGTTTAATCACGACAAGCAATCCAACTTCAAATTGACCGGCGATCACTGGCGAATAAAAGATCAGTGCATCAAATGCCACACACCAACAAATAAAATCCTAGCCGAGGAGCCTATAAAACACGCTGGTCGATTTATCTTTGAGCACCCCGAAAAAAACTACTGCATCGACTGCCACACGAATGTGCACAAGGATCAGTTCCACTCCAATTTCGCTGAAAAGTCCTGCTCTGATTGTCACACGACAGTGGATTTTCTGAAGAACCTTCCATTTAATCACAACCAAACAAATTACCCGATCAAAGGTAAGCATAGTGAACTTGGTTGTATAAAGTGTCACACACCAACGAACGCAATGTATGCACCGCCATATAAAAAACCAAAGGGGAAATACATATTCCCGGATCTTAAAAGTCGCAATTGTGCCGCATGCCACAGCGACCCACACAAAGGCAAACTAGGCACGCGTTGCATGGACTGCCATTCTGAATCTCACAATTGGTCATCGATAGAAGATTTCCACAAAAACTTCTTACTCGTTGGCGCCCACAACCTGTTGAGCTGCGAACAGTGTCATGGCCAAGACAATCGCCGGCGGCTCACTGGGGCGAGCGAGCGCTGTGTTTTCTGTCACAAGAAGGATGATAATCACAACGGCGGATTACCCGAGTGCCAACAATGTCACTCGCAGCAAACCTGGCAAGCAACTACGTTTCATCATTCGATGTCGCAATTTCCACTGATTGGCGCTCACCGCACGGCCGAGTGCAATGCCTGTCACCGTAATGGTCAATATCAAGGAACGCCGACAGACTGCGCTAGTTGCCACGCCAAAGACGCTCGCGCGGTCACATTTCCGAATCACTCACTACCCGGATTTGAAGAATGTAGTGAATGCCACAATCAGTTCTCTTTTCGAGGAAAAGGCCGCTAGAGGCTGACGTATTAGCGTCAGCCTCCCGGTTGAGACCAACTTAGGCTCAATGCATTTTCTTGCGCAAAGGCAATATCAGCCCACCAAGCACGCCAGCGGCAAAGGCTCCACCTAGCGCATAATAGCTGTATGGCCTTTTGTGCAGGGTGGCATCGGCGACAATAAGTTGTCGCTTAGTTTCCGCGCTGATCTTTGCCACTTGATCGGCAACCGTCTCTAGCTGCTGAGTGACAGCTGTAACTCCCTGATCAACGCGTGTTTCCACCAAATCTGCAATCCGACTAGCGGTTGTAGCAGTCTTAAATTTACCTTCCTTGACCAAATCAGCCTGAAGGCGCCCAAGATCCTCGATCATTTTATTCGCATCTTGACGCAGACTATCTACATTCTTACCAAGAGAACTTTTGCTTAGCATCATTTGCCTCCTTGTTTTAGTGCATCCGAATCTTAGTGGACGCACATCTACCCAAGTACGGCTCTTCAAAGATCATGCCATCGCAATCATCTTAAACGGTCAGGTTATCTTTAATCTGTAGCCGCCCGATCACGAGAAGCGCCGCCTCAAACATAAGATACATGGGCGCCGCTAATGATAGCTGTGACACAGGGTCAGGCGATGGAGCGATAACAGCCGCGATTATAAGAATAGCCACCAGAATGCCGCCGCGATGTTTCTTGAGCGTCGCCTGCTGCACTAGTCCCAAACGCTCTAAAGCGATTACTAACAGCGGTAATTGAAATGCAGCGCCAAAGGCCAGAATCATAAACATGAGCATATCTACATACTCACCGACAGTGATAATAGCGGAGGCCTGCTCGCCACCAAACCCAACCAACCACTTTAGGCCCACGGGCAACATCACGTAATAACAAAAGGTCACGCCGATCCCAAACAAGAGCAGTGAACTGATGAAAAAGGGCATAACGTACTTTTTCTGATGTTCAGGAAAAGCCGACGCTACGAAACGCCACGCCTGATAAAAAGCAAGCGGTAACGCCAGGAGAAAAGCCATTAAAAATGAGACCTTCATGTAAGCCATCATGACTTCTAAAGGCCCCGTAAAATGCAGTGCGTTTTTTTGATGAGGCAGAGCCTCTGACAAAGGGATTTTCAAGAAGTCGATAATATCTCGAGCAAAATAGAATCCGACTCCAATCAAAACGAATAAAACTATCGCCCAACGCAGCAGCATCGCCCGCAGCTCATCCACACGCTGCAAAAGGCTTTGAGCCCTGCTGCCTTGCAGGTGTTGCAACAATGATTGTATGGGAGAAAGTTCTTCCGACATTCCCAGTGCTTCCAATGCTTCAGTGCCCGAGCGTCAGCGCTTTATCCCTGAATACCTAGACATGGCGCATAGCATCGGCAACTACCATGCGACTAGCACGCCGTGATGAAAACCAAGCTGTGCCAGTAGCTAAAACAGACAGAACTGCAGCACTAATGATCCAAGCTCCGACAGAATAACGGACCTTAAGATTGATCGGCACAGACAAAATCCCAGCACGATAGGTCAGCCCTATGTGATCAATCGTAAATGTGAGGACCAGAGTCATCGCAAGCCCAACTACACATGCAATTAGGCTAAGGAATGCTCCTTCTAACGCAAACATATACACCAGATGACGGCGCAGAAACCCTAAACTGCGCAAAGTCCCAATCTCACGGATACGCTCGTTGACGGCCTTCATCATGGTATTGGCAACTGACATCACGCCAATTAGCACTACTATGCTCATAAAAAGATTGCGAAATACATGCAAAATTTGCAATCCGCTACTCACATAAGCAGCCATCGGATGATCTTCCCAGGGATCTACATCGAGTTGAAACCCCCTAGACTTAATGGCATCGCGCAGACGTTGGATAAAAGCCTGCCGATTATCAGCATCCTTAAGCTGAATCCCGATCATTGAGATCTTATCCGTATCCAAAAGACGCTGGCCTTGAGCCAACTCCATGCGGATCGCTCGTTTATCCAGCTCCCGAAAACCGGCATCGAACAGCCCGGCTACCGGCAGATCAATTGCATTGACCTGTGATGCTTCCGTCGTCGCCGATAGAGTTACGCGCGGATACTTACAAGAGAATGGACGTTTCTCCGCAATATAATTACCGTCCTCGAGTATAAAATTGCGGCCTTCGTAAGTTGATGCACAATCCACTAGGTGACCGAGCCCCACGCCCAAGAGAACAGAGGGATCCTTGACCTGATCTAATGGCTCGCCTGCAAGAGTCATCCAGTACCATCTGTTGCCGCGAACTTGACCGCCTTCTTTGACATCGTAGGCATAGCCAATGAAAACAGTATTATTAGGACCAGCATTCACCATTCCAGAGAGAACCAGAAACCTAACACGGCGGACAAAATCAGGATCAGACTTGAAGTACTCCTCGAGAAAATCCTGCTCGGGCCGACCGACCGAATACAACCACTGATCCTCTGACGCAGCTTGGTTTGCTCCAGTCTTTTGGACCAAAACATGTCCCAACATCCCACGCGTGGTGTAACTATCGATGTTACGTTCGTGCAGTTCTTTGAGAAAACCATCGAACAACGACACAGCCATGAAACCCGAAGCAATTGCCAGAATCGTCGCGAGACTATGGCGCCAATTTCTGACGACATTACGCCAAGCAAGTCGGGTCATTTGCACATAGACGATCATGAACTGTGCCATCATGCGCTTATCTCACCAGATTGTTGATATTGAATAAGCTATCAGGATGTCTATCAGCCCGAGGACTCGTATAACTGATGACCGTATGGCTACCAGCCTTCAGCGTGTCATTGATATCCATCTGACTGACAAAAGCGGCCTGCTTGCCTTCCAAGTTGATCTTGTTGTCATATTTGAAAACTGCACTTTTAAACATTTCACCGCTGACGGTCAAAAACTCAGCCTTTAGACCGAAATGATTGGATTTCGAAATCCAATAGCGAATGCCATCGTAAGTGACGTTTTTCGCTTTGGCCTTGAGCTCGAGTTTAAAGCAAGGAACACCATCGATATTTTCCTCACCAACTACTTTACCCTCATAGTCACGATAATAATTGGTGGAAGCAATATCCCCATTGGCAGCCTGGCCCATTAGCTTTTGGCGAGCAGAAATAGCCACTGGCTTCTTAAGCCCAGGCTTAAAAAACCAGAGGTTCCTATCGTTAAATAGCATCATCTCACCCTTGTTGCGCGCCGGCGCCAAAGCTTCTGCGAGAGCGTCTACTCCCTTTACTTTAACAATGTAGTGAACCTTATTCTGATTTCCCTCGTCAAATGTCTCTACATCGATCTCCCAGCTTATACCGTCTTCAAGTGCACCGCGCGCGCGATCGGCATCCTTTAGTAGTTGCTCAGCTGTCGGTGCGACCGCTGATACTTCAGCTGATTCGACTTCTTTGGCCTTACCGCCCTTCGGCTTACCCTTAGCCAGCGCAAAACTGGATGGCAACACTGTCGCCACAACTAAAATCATTGAAGAATACCTGCCAATTTTGCCCATGATACACCTCTAGAGAATTTAGATTCGCTACCGCTGTGAACCTAACAATAGTGTCGCGATGTTCGTTTTTGCAACAGACCACACAGCTATCAACGTCGTTAAAATTGCCAAGCTCAACGTGAGCGCAGCAGACGTCGACACAATCAAAAGATTAGGGGCGAGTTGAAGTGTCATATGCCCTGCGATACCAGGCGCCTTATAGGGCACCCCAAGACTATTCACAATAAAGACCCTTAGGGTCGCCACGATGCCGCCACAAACCACCGAAATAACGGACAGGAATACCATTTCTGCAACAAACAACTGGCGGATTTGACGGCGTGTAAAGCCCAGCGAGCGCATCATCCCAATCTCCTGCGACCTCTCAATAATCGTCATTGTGGCAGAATTAAAAATGGAAAGTATAACCACAGCAGCTAAAACAAAGGAAATAAATCCAACCATCACATAAATAAACTGCATCGTACCCGTGTAGAACGGCGCTACTGATTCGTCCATCCACGGATAAAGCTCGGTCTTGAGTCCAGCAGCAGCTAACTTGTCCTCCAACTTAGCCCTGTCGACTGATAAATCTTTTGGGTTCTTCAACCAAATGGAATAAAATGTTGCGTTTTGCGTATCATAAAGCTTTTGCAATAACTTGAGTGAAGTCAAAATAGCCGAATTATTCGTCTCGGTAACAGCTGAAGCAAAATTAGCTACGACTTCACCATCCAACGCCGACATCATTCCAGACCAACCGCCAGCCACCAATTGAACATTGGTATCTGCAGAAATCTTTTCCTTGGCATCAGGCGCGGAGCAATCAACTACGACCACAGATTTTTGATCTTTTGGCAGTTCATCAAAAACTCTAGTCTTACCCAACAGTCGGGCAAGCCCATTGCTTAGCGCAATGGCACCTTGGCTCTCGTCATAGTTCCATAGACCGCGGCCCTTGTCGAAATCACGCAACTTGGGCATCCACTTACGCATCTGAGAGTGGTTACGAAGCAGCAAGTCGATCGAAGGATCGATACCATTAGCTATAAATGGAACGGTACGACAGCCATTGCCGATAATCCCCATACCTACAATTTGGGCACCATGCATCTCAACGTTATTCATTGATGCAACAATATCTTCGATCGTCCTTAGGTCATGTTCGTCTAAACTATAGAGCTTTGGCTTTGTCGAAAAACGCTCAAATCCATGCTCTTTATAAATATTTATGTGCCCGACTCTAGTTGCATAGATCGTGTACACGCGCAGATAATTTTCCATGCGGTTCACAAATCCACCGAGCGCAATAAGTGCAGCAAAGCCCGCTGCTATCGCGGCACCAGTAGCGAAATTTCGTCGCTTATTGCGACTGAGATTTCGCAAAGCCATAGTCAGCTGGCCAGCCCTCATACGCGAATCACCCCGTCTTGGATGTTCACTATCCTGGACACACGATTCATGAGGTTGGCATCGTGAGTGGAGAAAAGAAACGTCACCTTGCGGCGGGAGTTTAACTCTAACATCAGATCAATAATCTTGCCTGAATTGGTGGAATCCAAGTTAGCCGTCGGCTCATCCGCCAATACTAAATCCGGATTACCTGCTAATGCTCGGGCAATTGCAACTCGCTGGCGCTGTCCACCGGACAACTGATCGGGACGGTTCTTCATAAAAGAACTAAGACCAACATCCGCAATTGCTGCGGCCACCCGTTCGCTGCGCTCTATTGCTGAGATAGAGTGGTTAATCAGCAGCGGCAGTTCGACATTTTCTTCGACGTTTAATACCGGTATGAGGTTAAACGACTGAAAAATAAAACCTATCTTCTGATTTCGCAGATGACTTTTGGCATCGTCGCTCAGTTGCGTGATCTCCACACCATCAAATTTAATACTGCCGCTGTCCGGATTGTCTATACTTCCGATCATATTCAGCAGAGTGCTCTTCCCCGAGCCGGAGGCACCAATAACAGCCGTAAACTCTCCACGGTGCAGCTCAAGGTCAACACCACGCAGAGCTGAAACGACCGTCTGGCCCAGGCGGTAATTTTTTACCAAGCCTTTTAATTCGACGAATGTCTCACCAGTTTTTACATTACTATTCATAGAACTCTCCGTCACCAATCATGGCGGTAAGCTAAGTATTCAGTGGGGGCTGAGTAGCCCTTCAACTCTCCATCTTTTTTACCGGCACCGCCACCAACGGCGACTATAAGTGTGCCGCCATCATTTACTTTATAATCGAAGCTCAAATAGGACGAAGAGCTGTGGTCAGTGAGTGAGTAGACCGTCCTGGCGCCTAAAATAAAATCGGTTAAAGAAATGAAGTCGGGTACATGAATAGATGCGTAGGCATAACGCTGACCCGGGACATCTAAATTCGGAGAAAAAAAGCGGCGTAGATTCTCCCCGAGAACCGACTGCTGAAGTGGGCTAGCAGGGGATAACCCGGCAAGCGCTAGATCCCTC
>Ga0315284_10008278_pt1 | contig 14847 bp, 10 predicted proteins | sample YL17G09_16_MG_FD_203696 | JGI IMG/M metagenome (GOLD analysis project Ga0315284, IMG submission 203696) | Sediment microbial communities from Yellowstone Lake, YNP, Wyoming, USA - YL17G09_16 | ecosystem: Environmental > Aquatic > Freshwater > Lake > Sediment | place: USA: Wyoming | collected... | reverse complement strand
TCCAGCCGTAGATCGTGCGCGCCCCGAAGACGCCGATCGCCGTGCCCACCAGGCCCAGCACCAGCGACGCCCGCACGCCGTGGTAGGCCGCCACGCCCGCCCGCTGCCGCTCGCCGGCGCCCAGCAACTGGCTCACGTAAGCCACCACGCCGACCGCGATGACGTCGTTGATCGAGTAGATCCACCACATGACGAACACCGAGGTGGTGACCGCGGCGGTGGCGTCCACGCCCAGGCCGCGCACCCACAGGGCGTCGATCCACTGGTAGGCCAGGCGCAGCGCCTGCGACGCGAGGATGGGCAGGGCGAGGCGGAACAGCGCCTGCGGGATGGGTCCGGAGACCCCCGGGGGAGCGGCGGCCGCGGCGGCGGGAGTCGGGCTCACGTCAGCCGAGGCACGGCTGCCGCCGGCCACTCACTTCCTCAGCTCCGCACAGCGCTCCGCGTACAGCCGGATCGCCGCGCGCACCACCTCCTCGGCCGCCTCCCGCCCGCGCAGCGCCTCGATGCGCACCTCCTTCTTCTCGAGCCTGTTCTGGAAGTGGTCGCGCACGTCCTCGCCCCAGGGCACGTCGTGCCACGCGTGCATGCTCAGCCCCCCCCGCACTCGGCGCACGGACAGAGCCGGCGCAGGTTGTCGAAGGCGAAGAGCCCCATGCCGTGCCCGTCGCTGAAGTGGATCTGCAGGGCGTAGCTGCCCACCAGCTGCAGCTTCTCGAGACCGACGTCGGCGGCCACGTCGGCCTCCCCGATGCGGCGGCGCCCGGTGTCCTCGTCCACGCACCGGGCGCACGGGCAGCGGGCGCGCAGGTAGCGGGCCGGGTACTCGCCGGCGTGGCCGTCCGCCCAGGTGATGCGCAGCCGCTCGCGGCCCTGCTTGCGGAACTCCACCGGCGTGTCGCGCTGCGGGTCGCAGCTCATGCCCCGTCCCCTACTCCTCGACGATGGCCGGCGCCGCCGGCTGGAAGGCGCGGATGCTCACCTGCGCGGCCAGCTGCCCGGCGATGTCGCGGTAGGCCTTCGCCGCCGGACTGTCGGGCCGGCCGAGGACCATCGGCGTGCCGCGGTCGGCGAACTCGCGGATGCCGCCGTCGAGCGGGATCTCGCCCAGGAACGGGATGTCCAGGAGCCGGCTGGCCTGGGCCGTGCCGCCGTGTCCGAAGATGTCGTCGCGCTCGCCGCAGTGGGGGCAGACGTAGTAGCTCATGTTCTCGATCAGGCCGAGGATCGGCACCCGCGTCTGCTGGAACATGCGCAGCGTCTTGCGCGAGATGGTGAGCCCCACGTCCTGCGGCGTCGAGACGATGACCGCGCCGGTCAGCGCCACCGTCTGCACCAGCGTCAGGTGCACGTCGCCGGTGCCGGGCGGCAGGTCGATGAGCAGGTAGTCGAGCTCGCCCCACTCGGTGCCGAGCAGCGTCTGCTGCAGCGCCTTGTGGGCCATCGGGCCGCGCCAGATGAGCGGCTGGTCGCCGGGCGCCATGAAGCCCATGGACATGAAGCGCACGCCGTGGGCCTCGTAGGGAACGAGCCGGTCGCCGGCGGCCTGCACGCCCTCCTCCTGCATCCCCATCATGATCGGGATGGTCGGCCCGTAGATGTCGCCGTCGAGCAGGCCGACACGCGCCCCGGTGCCGGCCAGCGCCACCGCCAGGTTCACGGCCACCGTGGACTTGCCCACCCCGCCCTTGCCGCTGCCCACCGCCACCAGATTGCGTACGCCGGCCAGCGCGGTGCGGTCGGGGGCCGCCGTCGAGCGCACCTCGGAGGTCATGTTGACGCTGGCCTCGCGGATCCCGGGCAGGCCCAGGAGCGCCTGGCGCGCCTGGTCGCGCAGTTGGTCTTTCACCGGGCAGGCGGGCGTGGTGAGATTGACGTCGATCGCCACCTTGTCGCCGTCGACGCGCACGTTGCGCACGAAGCCGAGGCTGACGATGTCGCGGTGCAGATCGGGATCCTGGATGTGCCGCAGGGCGTCGAGGATATCGCGTTCGGCGAGGGCCACTCGAGGTTCCTCCTGAGGGTGAAGGCGCGGGGCCGGCGCGCTGGCGGCCGCGCGGATGGCGCGCTGCCGGGGCCGAGGGCGGCCGCGGCGGCGGCTCCGGGGAGCGGCGCAAGAGTAGCACAGGCCCGGTTGTCGCGGCGCCCCGCCCATGCTAGCTTCACGCGGTGACGCGCCCCCCGCTGGCGCACCGCATGGAAGCCCGCGTCGGAGCGCGGTGAAGCCACGGGAGACGCGATTGGCCGGCCCGCAGACGGAACGCAGAACGACTGTCATGGACTCCACCCCGGCCCCGCGGACCGGGCGTGAGGGGCCCTCCCTCCCCGGGCTCTCGACCCGCGCCAGCGGCATCCTCCTCCACCCCACTTCGCTCCCCGGCCCCAGCGGCGTCGGCGACCTCGGCCGTGCCGCGTACCGCTTCGCCGAGTTCCTGGCCGCCGCCGGGCAGGCCTGGTGGCAGATGCTGCCGGTGGGTCCGGCGGGCCGGGCCGACTCCCCCTACCAATCCGAGTCCACCTTCGCCGGCAACCCGCTCTTCGTGAGCCTCGAGGGGCTGGCCGAGGACGGCCTGCTGGAGCCCGCCGACCTCGTCCCGGCCGCACCGCTCTCCGCCGACCGCGTGCATTACGCCGCCGCCGAGCGTTTCAAGGAGATCCGCTTCGCCAAGGCGTTCGCGGCGTTCGAGGGCCGCGCGGCCCGGGCCGAGCAGGAGGCCTTCGCGCGCTTCCGCGCGACGGCCGCCGGCTGGCTCCCCGACTTCGCGCTCTACCGGGCGCTGAAGGACGCGCACGCCGGAGCGGCATGGGCCGACTGGCCCGCGCCGCTGCGCGACCGCGAGCCGGCCGCCCTGCGCGAGGCCCGCGAGCGGCTGGAGCGCGACCGGCGCTACCACGAGTTCCTGCAGTTCGTCTTCGACGCCCAGTGGCGGCGGCTGCGCGCCGCCTGCGCCGAGCGCGGCATCGGCTGGATCGGCGACCTGCCCATCTTCGTGTCGCACGACAGCGCCGAGGTGTGGGCCCACCGCGAGCTCTTCGAGCTCGACGAGACGGGCCGCTCCACCGTGGTGGCGGGCGTGCCCCCCGACTACTTCAGCGCCGACGGCCAGCTGTGGGGCAATCCCCTGTACCGCTGGGAACGCATGGCCGAGACCGGCTACGCCTGGTGGATCGAGCGCTTCCGCGGCATCCTCGGGCGCTTCGACGCGGTGCGCGTCGACCATTTCATCGGCTTCGCGCGCTACTGGGAGATCCCGGCCGGCGCGCGCACCGCCAAGCGCGGGCGCTACCGGGAAGCCCCGGGCGCCGACTTCCTGACGCGCCTGCAGGCCGCCGTCGGCGGATTCCCGATCATCGCCGAGGACCTCGGCATCCTCACGCCGGAAGTCGCCGAGCTGCGCGACCGCTTTGCTCTGCCGGGCATGCGCGTGCTGCAGTTCGCCTTCGGCGACGACGAGGAGTCGCGCTACATGCTGCCCGAGAGCTACCCGGAGCGCTGCATGGCCTACACGGGGACGCACGACAACGACACCGCCGCCGGCTGGTTCCGCGACCCGCCGCCCGCGGCCGGCACGTCCGCCGCGCTGCTGCACGCGCGCGAGCGCGAGCGGGCCGGCCTCTACCTGGGCGGCGACGGACCCGACCTCCACTGGCGCATGATCGGCGCCGTCCTCGGCTCGCGGGCGAACACCGCGATCTTCCCGCTGCAGGACGTGCTGGGACTCGGCTCCGGGGCGCGCATGAACCGGCCGGGCACGGTGCACGGCAACTGGCAGTGGCGCTTTCGCGAGGACGACCTGACGGCGGCGCACGCCGCGCGCCTGCGCGAGCTGACCGAGGCCAGCGGACGGCTGCCGGGTGGCGCAGCGCGGAGGACCGCCTCGTGAGCCCCGCCCCGCTGGTCATCCACGGCCACTTCTACCAGCCGCCGCGCGAGAACCCGTGGAGCGGCCGCATCGACCGCGAGCCGAGCGCCTATCCGTTCCACGACTGGAACGAGCGCATCCTCTCGGAGTGCTACCGGGCCAACGCCTTCGCGCGCATCTTCGGCGAGGGCGGGCGCGTCGAGCGGGTCGTCAACAACTACGCGCACGTCAACTTCAACTTCGGGCCGACGCTCTTCTCGTGGATCGAGAGCCGCGACCCGACGGTGTACGCGCGCATCCTCGAGGCCGACCGCGACAGCGCGCGCCGCCACGGCGGGCACGGCAACGCCATCGCCCAGGGCTACAACCACGCCATCCTGCCGCTGCTGGACGAACGCGACCGCCGCACGCAGGTGCGCTGGGGCCTGGCCGACTTCCGCCACCGTTTCGGCCGCGCGGCGGAGGCGTTGTGGCTGCCCGAGACGGCGTGCGACGACGCCACGCTCGGCACGCTCATCGACGAGGGGATGCGCTACGCCATCCTCTCGCCCCGACAGGCGGCTCGCGTGCGCCGTCTGGGCGCGCCGGAGGCGGCCTGGCGCGACGTCGCCGACGGCACCGTCGACCCGCAGCGCGCCTACCGCTATGCCCATCGCGACGGCTCGGGGCGCGCTCTGGCGCTGTTCTTCTACGACGGACGGCTGGCGCACGACGTGGCGTTCGGCGGGGCGCTGGCCACCAGCCAGGCCATGGTGGCCCGCTTCACCCGGGCGCGGGACGGGGCGCCGGCCGCCGCCGATTCCGTGCCCGTCTCGGCGCCCGCCCCCGCGCTCGACCTGCGGCCCGTCGCCGACGCGCCGAGCCCCGACGGCGCGCGCCTGGTGCACTGCGCCACCGACGGCGAGAGCTACGGCCACCACGCGCGCTTCGGCGACCTGACGCTGGCCTACGCCCTCACCGTCGAGGTCGCCGGCGGCGGCTTCGAGGTTACCAACTACGGCGAGTACCTCGACCGCCACCCGCCCGAGCACGAGGCCGAGATCCTCCCCGGGCCCGACGGCCTGGGCACCTCGTGGAGCTGCGAGCACGGCGTCGGCCGCTGGTTCCGCGACTGCGGCTGCCACACCGGCGGCCAGCCCGGCTGGACGCAGGCGTGGCGCACCCCGCTGCGCGCCGCCATGGACGTGGTGCGCGATGCGGCGCACACCCAGCTCGAGGCCGCCGGCGGCGCGCTCTTGCGCGACCCGTGGGCGGCGCGCGACGACGCCGTCGAGCTGGCGCTCGAGGGACGCAAGGCACACGAGCGCTTCTTCGCCCGGCACGCGCCCCGGCCGCTCGCCGACGAGGAGCGCCGCCGCGCTCTCCTGCTGCTCGAGCTCGCGCGCGCGGTGCTCTACCAGTACACGAGCTGTGGTTGGTTCTTCTCCGACATCTCCGGCCTGGAGGCGGTGCAGGTGATGAAGTACGCCGGCCGCGCCCTCGACCTCCTCAAGACCCTGGGGGCGACGCCGCCGCGCGGCCCCTTCCTGGAGACGCTGTCGCAGGCCAGGAGCAACGTGCCGGGAATGGGGACCGGCGCCGACATCTACCGGGCCTTCGTCGAGCCGCTGGCCCGCGGGGGACGCTGACGTGAACGGTCGCCAACCGGATTCGAAGCCGGGCACGCACGGGCCGACGGCCGACCGCGCCGCGCTCGACCGCCTGCTGTCGCTGGTCCACGCCGACCCGCACTCGCTGCTCGGCGCGCATCCGGTGGAGGGCGGCCTGGTGGTGCGCGCCTTCCGCCCCGACGCCGAGAGCTTGAGCCTCGTGCCGGAGGGCGGCGAGCCCGAGCCCATGCGGCTGCTGGACCCGGCGGGCGTCTTCGAGCGCCTCGTGCCCGGCGGCACCGCGCCTTTCCCCTATCAACTGGAGGCCCGCTTCCCGGGCGGCGCCACCCACCGCTACCGCGACCCCTACTCGTTCCTGCCGACGCTGGGCGAGCTGGACCTGCACCTGGCGCGCGAGGGAGAGCACGAGCTGCTTTACGAGAAGATGGGCGCCCACGTGCGCGAGGCGCTGGGCGCGGCCGGCGGGGCGCCGGGCGTGGCCTTCACGGTGTGGGCGCCGTCGGCGCGCGGCGTCAGCGTGGTCGGCGACTTCAACCGCTGGGACGGCCGCCTCCACCCGATGCGCAACCTGGGCTACACCGGGATCTGGGAGATCTTCCTCCCCGACCTCGGCCCCGGCTCCTGCTACAAGTTCGAGATCCGCACCCAGGACGGCCGCCGGCTGCTCAAGGCCGATCCCTACGCCTTCTGGGCCGAGGTGCCGCCGAGCACCGCCTCGAAGGTGTTCCACAGCACCTACAAGTTCCGCGACGATCAGTGGCTCTGGTACCGCGACGAGAGCCCGCCGCAGCGCCGGCCGCTGACCATCTACGAGGTCCACCTCGGCTCCTGGAAGGGCAACGACGGGAAGGGCCACAAGCCGCTCGGTTACCGCGAGCTGGCGCCGCAGCTGGCCGACTACGTCGCCGACCTGGGCTTCACCCACGTCGAGCTGATGCCGCCCATGGAGCACCCCTTCGGCGGCTCGTGGGGCTACCAGGTGACCGGCTACTTCGCCCCCACCTCGCGCCAGGGCGACCCGGACGACTTCCGCTACCTCGTCGACCACCTGCACTCGCGCGGCATCGGCGTGCTGGTGGACTGGGTGCCGGCCCACTTCCCCACCGACGAGTGGTCGCTGGGGCGCTTCGACGGCACCGCGCTCTACGAGCACCTCGACCCGCGCATCGGCCACCACCCCGACTGGGGCACCTACATCTTCAACTACGGCCGCAACGAGGTGCGCAACTTCCTGCTGGCCAGCGCCCTCTACTGGCTCACCGAGATGCACGCCGACGGGATGCGCGTCGATGCCGTGGCCTCGATGCTCTACCGCGACTACAGCCGCCGTGCCGGCGAGTGGCTCCCCAACCGCTTCGGCGGGCGCGAGAACCTCGAGGCCATCGAGTTCCTGCGGCGCGTCAACGAGCTGGCGCACGCCCGCCACCCCGGGGCCCTGATGATGGCCGAGGAATCGACCGCCTGGCCCGGCGTGAGCCGGCCGACCCACGCCGGCGGGCTGGGCTTCGGCTTCAAGTGGAACATGGGGTGGATGCACGATACCCTGCTCTACTTCACCAAGGACCCCATCCACCGCCGCTTCCACCACAACCTGCTGACCTTCGGCCTGCTCTACGCCTGGGCCGAGAACTTCGTGCTGCCGCTCTCGCACGACGAGGTGGTGCACGGCAAGCGCTCGCTGCTCTCCAAGATGCCCGGCGACCGCTGGCAGAAGTTCGCCAATCTGCGCTCGCTCTACGGCCACATGTGGGCGCACCCGGGCAAGAAGCTGCTCTTCATGGGCGGCGAGTTCGGGCAGTGGGACGAGTGGAACGTCAACAAGAGCCTCGACTGGCACGTGCTCCTGGGCGCCGAGCACAGCGGCCTCTTGGCCCTGGTGCGCGATCTCAACCGCATCTACCGCGGCGAGCCGGCCCTGTGGGAGGCCGACGCCGAGCCGGCCGGCTTCCAGTGGATCGACGTCAACAGCGCCGACGACAACCTCATCGCCTACATGCGCATCGCGCCGTCCAGCGACCGCCGCATCGTCTGCGTGTGCAACCTCTCGCCGGTGCCGCGCGTCGGCTACCGCCTGGGGCTGCCGCGCTCCGGCTTCTACAAGGAGCTGCTCAACACCGACTCGGCGCTCTACGCAGGCAGCAACATGGGCAACGCCGGCGGCGTGCAGGCCGAGGCCCACCCGTGGCGCGAGTTCGCCTGGTCGGCGCCGGTGACGCTGCCGCCGCTGGCCACGGTGTGGTTCGAGGCGCCGGGGCCGTAGGTCCGCCGTGACGCGGCTCGAGGCGGCCCGCGGCGACATCACGCAGCAGGCGGACGACGCCATCGTCAACGCCGCCAACTCCACGCTGCTGGGGGGCGGCGGGGTCGACGGCGCCATCCACAGGGCCGCGGGACCCGAGTTGCTGACGGAGTGCGCCACACTCGGCGGCTGCCCCACCGGCGAGGCCCGTATCACCCGCGGCTACCGGCTGCGGGCGCGCTGGGTCATCCACACGGTCGGCCCGGTGTGGCACGACGGTTCCGGCCGCGAGCCGGAGCTGCTGCGTCGCTGTTACGCCAGCGCCGTCGCCCTGGCGGCCGCGCGCGGCTTGCACTCCCTCGCCTTCCCCAGCATCAGCGCCGGCGCCTACGGCTATCCCCCCGAGGCAGCGGCGCCGGTGGCCGTGGCCGCCGTGCGGGCGGCCGTGGCGCAGCCGACGAGCCTCGAACTGGTGCGCTTCGTCTGCTCCCGCGTCGGGGGCCTGGAGATCTACCGGGAGTCGCTCGGATCGTAGGCTGCCGGCGCCCCCGATCCGGCGTTGCTTTCTGCCGTGCGGGGCGTATACTTTTTGGCGGCTCGATGGGAGCGTCCTGCTCCGGAGTAGGCCCCGGCCCCGCCCCACCCTCGGCTCGCGGCTGTTCCGCCCCCTTGCCCGTCGCTTCCGGTTGGCTACCCCGAAGTCATCCATCCAACCACCACCCTGGGGGTGATGCCATGAGACCGCGAGACCACTGGATCCGCCGGGCCGGGGCGATCTCGGCCCTGGCCTTGTTCTTGATCCCCGCCTTCGCCGCCGCCGGCCCGCCGGCGGCCCCCGCCACACAGGAGGCCCAGACCGCCGTCGCCGCGCCGGCCCCCCCGCCCGGCGCACGCCTCTTCCCGCCGCCGACCGCGGAGGAACGCGCGCTGGCCGCGATCCAGGAAGAGGGGCGGCAGCGCGTGCGCGAACTGGCGCTCCAGATGCAGCCCGGCTTCCCCGACGCGGCGCGCCGGTCGCTGCTGGAGCGGATCGGCGCTCTCAAGGCCGAGTGCCGCGAGCGCTTCCTGCGAGCCAGGCAGGACCTCGCGCGCGAGCGCGGCGATGGGCCCGCGGCCCAGGCCGCCCTGGGAACGGCGTCCCCGACCAGGGCGCAGTGGAACTGCAGCGCCAGCGACAACACCGCCGTCTGCGCCGAGCCCGGGAATCAGTCGGACCTGGACATGGTCCCGGTCGGCAACGGCGGCATGATCCTGGTCTGGGCGGACGACCGCTTCGGCAACCTGGACCTCTTCGCCCAGCGTCTCCGGCCCTCGGGATTCCGGGAGCAGGCGTGGCCTCAGAGCGGATACGTCGTCTGCGCCGCCAGCGGACACCAGGCGGGCGTCCGCGGGGTCACGGACGGCGTGGGCGGGGCGATCCTCCTCTGGACGGACGAACGCGGCGGGAACCGGGACGTCTACGCCCAGCATCTGCCGGTCTCGGGAATCATCGAGCCGCCGTGGCCGGCGGCCGGCCTCCCGGTCAGCACGAAGCCCGCGCACCAGGACGTGGAGGATGCCCTTTCCGATGGGGCCGGCGGGGCCTTCGTCGTCTGGATCGAATGGAACGGAGCCGACAACGACGTCTACGCGCTCCGCGTGCTGGCCTCCGGCGTGGTCAATCCCACCTGGCCAGCAGCCGGACGCAGGCTCGGTCCCGTCACCGGCAACCAGAGCCAGCCCCGGATGACGGCGGACGGGTCCGGCGGGGCCATCGTCGCCTGGACCGACTCCCGCAGTGGCGCCCATGCGGTCTATGCCCATCACTTGAGCGCATCCGGGGTCCTGGATCCGGCGTGGCCGGCGGACGGCCTGAAGGTGGCCACCGGCTCCGAGGTCGGGACCCAGCCGCAGATCGTCTCCGACGGCGACGGCGGAGCGATCGTCGTGTGGCAGGGGTTCGCCTCCGGCCACTACCGGGCCCTCGCCCAGCGGCTGCGGTCCTGGGGGGCTCGCGATCCCGCCTGGCCCGCCGCCGGGCTGGCGGTGGCGCCGGTGGCCGCGGATCAGTCGGGGATGCAGGCTCTGTCCGACGCTGCAGGCGGCGCCTGCGTGGCCTGGGCGGACGCCCGGCCCGGCGACCACGACATCTATCTGCAGCACGTGCGGGGCGCCGGGAGCGTGGATCCGGCCTGGCCGGCGGGCGGCCGCGTCGTGTGCGCGTCCAGCGGGGACCAGGTGCAGCCCGTCCTGGCCTCCGACGGCGACGGCGGGATCTTCGTCGCTTGGCACGACGCGCGCAGCGGCACGGTCGACGTCTATGCCCATCGCGTGTCGGCGGCCGGCGTCCTCGACACCCGCTGGCCGGCGGGCGGCCGCGCCCTCTGTACGGCGCCCGCCGACCAGTTCGACATCTCCCTGGCGCCGGACCAAGCCGGCGGGGCGATCGCGGCCTGGACCGACCAGCGCTCGGCGGCCACCACCGGCGCCGACATCTACGCCCAGCGGGTGGGCCCCGACGGCGATCTCGACGACCGCTACGAGCCCAACGACGCCTGTGCCGAGGCGGCGCTCCTGCCCTCGGGGGTCGCCGAGGGCGTCATCGTCGCCAGCGGCGACGACGACTGGTACGCCTTCGACGTGCCGCGCAGCGGCCGTCTCCTGGTCGACATGGATTACCTGCAGGAGCGCGGCGACATCGACATCGCGCTCTTCGCGGGCTGCGGCGGGCCGATCGTGGCCGGCTCCGGCGGCGTCACGGGCAGCGAGTACCTGGAGTACACCAACCTGGGCCCGGCCACGAGCTTCTACCTGCGCGTGTTTCTCTACTCCGGCTCCTGTAACGAGTACTGGATGCAGTCCGAGATCCACGGCACGTCGAACATCAGGGCGACCTGGACGCCGGCGGACTGGTCGTCGCCGATCGTCCCCCTCGACCATTCGTACAGCAGCGGCCCGGTGCTCCTGCCAGCGGAGTTGCCGAGCCGACCCGCCATGACCTACCCCCAGTGGGCGGCCCTGCACGACGGCCCCCATCTCCTGCCGCCCTGGAGATCCGAGCTCTATCTGGATCAGGCGGAGTTCGTCGGGTACGACGACCAGCCCGACGGCAACGCGCCCGGTCCCTACCTGTTCCTGAACTACGCCGCCTTCTGGGTGCGCGGCGGGCGCCACAGCCTGACCCATTGGCTGGACGCCGGGCAGCAGGTCCTCGAGACCGACGAAGCCGACAACACGTGGACGGGACAGTGGGTCTGGAGCCCGCTCGTCCTCGGTTTCCAGGCGCCCGTGGTCCGCGTCTCTCCGCCGCCCGACCCCGGCTACGGAGCGCAGCCGAACTGCGACGGCATGGAGTTCGCGCACGCCAGCGGCCGGGCGTGGGTCACCGGCCTGGCCCCGCAGGACGCGCTCGACGACTACGATCTCTGGGTCTACGGCGACCCCTATGCGGGCAGCCTCGCGGGATTCAGCGACGTGCTCAAGCTCTCGACCTCGACCGGCCCCTACACGGACTTCGTGGCGGGCGACTACTCCGGCACCCCCCTCACGGTCTACCCGGCGGCGATCCGCTGGGCGGCGGTCGCGGGGCAGCCCTTCACCGTCGACCAAAGCGACGCCCGCTCGCGGCAGGGCAACCTGAGCTGGAGCACCGGACAGCCCGAGGTCCGCTGGCTGGCCCAAGCGCTGGCCGCGCAGCGGCTGGTCGACGTCTACGAGATGAGACTGGATGCCGGGCAGACCGCCTACCTGTCGCTGCACTCGACGCTCGGCGCGGACGGCGTGCGCTTCGAGGTGTTCCCGCCGGGGAGCGGCGGGGTCCACGCGCGCGGCGAGGGGGTTTCCTCGGCGACCTCGGGCGACTACCAGATCCTCACCTACGGCGCCCAGCCGGCCGGTCGGTACCCCGTGGTGGTGTACCGCGACTCGGGGACCAGCCTCGGGACGTCGGCCACCTACGACTTCTGCTGGAGCCGCACGGGCCTCATCGACGTGCCGGGCGACGCCGGGCTGCCCCGCGAGCTGTCCTTCTCGGGGCCGCTGCAGAACCCGGCGCTCGGAGGTGCACGGCTCGCCTTCGCGCTCCCGGCCGCCGCGCCGGTGCGCCTCGCCGTCTTCGACGTGCAGGGGCGACGGGTCCGCGAGCTGGCCGACGGGCGCTTCGCGGCCGGAGAGCACGCCGTCGTCTGGGACGGCCGCGACGGCGCCGGCCGCCGCCTGGCCGCCGGCGTCTACTGGGCGGTCTTCGAGGCCGGCGGCCGCCGCCTCACACGGCAGGTGGTGCTGCTGCACTAGCGCCAGGGCTGCCTCGCCAAGAACGAAGGGCCCCCGGCCTGAGGCTGGGGGCCCTCGTCCTGCCACGCCGCGAAAGCGACGCCGCCCTACGTCTCCCGCGCCGCCTCCGCCAGCTTGCGGATCGCATCGCGCGCGTCGCCGAAGAGCATGAAGGTCTTGGGCGCGTAGTAGAGCTCGTTGTCGATGCCGGCGAAGCCCGGGTTCAGGCTGCGCTTGATGATGATGCAGTGCTCGGCCTTGTCGACGTCGAGGATGGGCATGCCGTAGATCGGGCTGGCCTTGTCGTAGCGGGCCGCCGGATTGACGACGTCGTTGGCGCCCACCACCAGGGCCACGCCGCAGTGCTCGAAGTCGGGGTTGATCTGCTCGAGGTCGAAGAGTTGCGTGTACGGCACGTTGGCCTCGGCCAGCAGCACGTTCATGTGGCCCGGCATGCGCCCGGCCACCGGGTGCACGGCGTACTTGACGTCGACGCCCTTCTTGGCCAGCAGGTCGGCCAGGTCGCGCATCACGTGCTGCGCCTGCGCCACCGCCATGCCGTAGCCCGGCACCATGATCACCGAGCCGACGTTGGCCATCAGCACGGCGGCGTCCTCGAACGAGATCTCGCGCGCCGACTTGGCCGGGCCGCCCGCCTTGGCGCCCGCCTTCGCCACCGGGCCCGCCCCGACGCCGGCGAAGAGCACGTTGGCCAGCGAGCGGTTCATCGCCTTGCACATGAGCATGGTGAGCAGGGTGCCCGAGGCGCCCACCAGGGTGCCGCTGATGACCAGCGCCGGCTCCTTGAGCGCGAAGCCGGTGGACGCCACGGCCAGGCCGGTGAACGAGTTCAAGAGCGAGATCACCACCGGCATGTCGGCGCCCCCGATGGGGATCACCATGAGCACGCCGAAGACCAGCGAGCCGGCCAGGAAGACGTAGTAGGCCGTCGGCCCGCCGCCCAGGCCGATCCACGCGATGTTGGCGATCAGCCAGAGGAAGAGCAGGCCGTTGAAGATCTTCTGGGCGGTCGAGGTGATGGCCCGCTCGGAGATGATGCCCTGCAGCTTGCCGAAGGCCACCAGCGAGCCGGCGAAGGAGATCGAGCCGATGATGCAGCCGAAGATGGTCGCGCCGAAGGCCAGCGGGTCGGCGGTCTCCCCGCCCGCGAACTCGACGGTGGAGATGAGCGCCGCCGCGCCGCCGCCGCAGCCGTTGAGCAGGGCCACCATCTGCGGCATGTCGGTCATGGCCACCCTGCGGGCCGCGACCGCGCCCACCACGCCGCCGATGACGATGCCGAGGATGATGAGCAGGCCGGTGGCCGGCGCCCCGCCGCCATAGATGAAGATGAACGAGGCGATGATGGCGAAGGCCATGCCGAGCGCCGCCAGCAGATTGCCGCGGCGGGCGCGCTTGGGGTGGCTCAGGAACTTGAGGCCGACGATGAAGAGGATCGCCGAGGTCAGGTAGGCGATGTCGGAGAGGATCTTGGCGTTCATGCCTTCTTCCCCTCCGTCTTCTTGGCCTTGAACATCTCGAGCATGCGGTCGGTGACCACGAAGCCGCCGAACAGGTTCATGGCGCCCAGCACCACGGCCGCGAAGCCGAGCCACACCAGGAGCGGCTCGTGCGCGTCCTTGAGCACCAGCATGCCGCCCAGCATGACGATCCCGTGGATGGCGTTGGTGCCGGACATGAGCGGCGTGTGCAGCACGACCGGCACCTTGGCGATCACCTCGAAGCCCACGAAGACCGCGAGCAGGAAGATGTAGATTTCGGCCAGGACGTTCATGAGGCCTTCCCGGCGGCCGGGGCCGCGACCGCGTCGCGGGTGACGCACGCGCCGCGGGTGATCTCGTCCGCGAAGTCGAGGTTGAGCGTGCCTTCCTTCGTCGTCAGGTGCTTGAGCAGGGCCGCGACGTTGCGCGAGTACATCTGGCTGGCGTGCACCGGCAGCTGGCCCGGCAGCCCGATCGGCCCGTGGATGATCACGCCGTGCGCCGTCTTGACCTGGTCGGGCTCGGTGAGTTCGCAGTTGCCGCCGGTCTCGGCCGCCATGTCGACGATCACCGAGCCGGGCCTCATGGTCTTCACCATGGCCTCGGAGATGAGCCGCGGCGCCGGCTTGCCGGGGATCATGGCGCTGGTGATCACCAGGTCCATGCTCGGCAGGCGGTCGGCGATGAGCTTGAGCTCCTGCTCGTGGCGCTCCTTGGACAGCTCCTTGGCGTAGCCGCCCTCGGCCACCGCCTCGGCCTCCTCCATGGGCAGGCCGACGAAGGTGGCGCCCAGGCTCTCCACCTCCTGCTTGACCGCCGGGCGCACGTCGAAGGCCTCGACCACCGCGCCCAGACGCCGCGCCGTGCCGATCACCGTCAGGCCGGCCACGCCCGCGCCCAGCACGAAGACCTTGGACGGCGGGATGGTGCCGGCGGCGGTCATCAGGAGCGGGAAGAACTTGCCCAGGGCGAGCGCGCCGATGAGCGTGGCCTTGTAGCCCGCCACCGTGGCCATGGAGGAGAGCGCGTCCATGTTCTGGGCGCGCGAGATGCGCGGCACGGCCTCCATGGCGAAGGCCGCCACCTTGCGCTCGGCGAGCCGCTGCACCAGCTCGGCGTTGCGCGTCGGATCGAGGAAGCCGATGAGCACGCAGCCCTCGCGCAGCAGGTCGGCCTCGTGCGCCCCCGCCGTCGGATGCGGCATCGGCGCGCGCACCTTCAGCACCACGTCGGCCTGCGCGTAGGCGCTCTTGACGTCGCTCACGATCTTGGCGCCCAGGTCGGCGTAGGCCTGGTCCAGGAACATGGCGCGCTCGCCGGCGCCCGCTTCCACCATCACCTCTTGGCCCGCCTTCACGAGGCGGCCCACGCTTTCCGGCACT
>Ga0315284_10008277_pt1 | contig 14848 bp, 14 predicted proteins | sample YL17G09_16_MG_FD_203696 | JGI IMG/M metagenome (GOLD analysis project Ga0315284, IMG submission 203696) | Sediment microbial communities from Yellowstone Lake, YNP, Wyoming, USA - YL17G09_16 | ecosystem: Environmental > Aquatic > Freshwater > Lake > Sediment | place: USA: Wyoming | collected... | reverse complement strand
ACTTTATATAAGCTCACTGCTGCGGCCGATGGGGGTAAAAATCACGCGACTGGCACGGGGACTGCCGACCGGCAGCACCATCGAATATGCCAGCGGCAAGATGCTCACCGATGCCATACTGGGCAGGCAGGAATTAGAGTAGCCCCTTCCGGTGAGCTTTATGTGTGGTAGTCGGCATTTATTCTTACGTATTCGGCGCTCAGGTCGCAGCCGCGGCAAAAATCGCTATAGTTTCCCGCACCTAAGTCTACGGTTATTGTATGCTCCGGCTGCGAAATGATTTTGCCTGCCTTTTTGGGGTCAAATTTTGCTGGTTGGCCGTTTCTGAAAACGGTAATATCGCCGATTTTGCAGGAAAGTTTTTTAAGATTTAGTTTTACACCGACCGAGCCAATGGCGCAGATAATCCTGCCCCAGTTTGGGTCGCCGCCGTGAATTGCGCATTTGACCAATGGGTAATCAGCCACGGCGCGGGCGGCTTTAGCGGCGTCGGCCTTGCTTGCGGCGCCTTTAACTATAACCTTAAACACCCGGGTTGCACCTTCGGCATCAAGAGCCATCTGTTTAGCCAAATCATCGCACAAATCTGTCAGTGCCGATGTAAAGATTTTATAGTTTCTATTCTCATTAGCTATCGGTCGATTGCCTGCCAAACCTGATGCGAGAATTATTGCAGTATCATTAGTGCTTTGATGGCCGTCAACAGTCAGTTTATTCAGCGAATTGCCGATGGCGTCTTTGAGGGCTTTTGCCAGCAGCGTTTTGCTGATGGCTGCATCTGTTGTAATAAAGCAAAGCGTTGTTGCCATATTTGGCGCAATCATACCTGCGCCTTTGACCGTGCCGGCGATTGTAACCGGATAGTTATCAATCGTAAATTTTCTGACAGCTTGTTTGCATTTTGTGTCGGTTGTCATTATTGCGTGAGCAAAATTCAGACCGGCTGAAGCGATGTCTGAAAGCCCCGCTGTCGCCTTTGAGATGCCAGTGACAATGTTTTTCATCGGCAGTTGATGACCTATAATGCCGGTTGAAGCGACCAAAATCTTCCGTGACTCGTGACTTGTGACTCGTGACCCGAGCGCCGAGCCACGAGCGACGAGCGACGCTGTAACGGCGCACATCCTGATTGCATTGTTTACGCCCTTTCGGCCTGTGCAGGCATTGGCATTGCCGGAATTTACAACCACAGCATAAATCGTTTTGCTTTTGACGTGCTTTTTGCTGACCTGCACCGCTGCCGATGTGATTTTATTTGTCGTGAACACTGCCGCTGCTGTTGCGCCAGTTGGACAGACCAGCAGTCCCAAATCCGGCTTGCCGGACTGTTTCACTCCGCAATGCACCCCCGCTGTAAGAAAACCTTTTGGCGTTGTAATAGTATTATTTTTGCTCACGATAGTATTCCTAACAAGTGCTGATGAAAAGCTGTGATTTTGCACCAGTATTTTAATGCTTTAATATAAGCTAATATACGGGGTGTTTAAAGAAAAAAGACTTTATGTTTGTCGTATTTGCGATAAGATTGTAAAATTCACGGAGTATATTATAATGTAAGGGATTAAACAGTGACTTTGCGATTTGAGTGGGACAGCAGGAAAGCTCATTTAAACAGAGAAAAACATGGAATAACCTTTGAGGAAGCATCTACGGTTTTTGCTGATTCTTTGTCGCTCACCATTCCTGATACGCCCCATTCAGTCGACGAAGACAGATATGTCACTATTGGAACATCTATCAGAGGCAGGCTTATTGTGGTCGTACATACAGACCGTAATGATATTATACGTATCATAAGTGCACGTAAAGCCACAAGGAACGAAAGAAAGCAGTATGAAGATGAATAGAAAATTCTTTTGCAGAGAACTGATATGAAAAAAGAATATGATTTCAGCAAAGGAGTCAGAGGCAAATACGCCGGTAAATATAAGGCCGGAACTAATATTGTTTTACTTGACCCAGATGTTGCGAAGGTATTTAAAACACCACGGTCTGTTAATCAGGCATTGCGGTCTCTGACCCGGATTATTAAGGCTCAAAGAGAAAAGGTATAATAGCTATCTGCTGTCACGTAACCACTGTTATTTCTTTAGGTATTCTGCTTCCAATGTCATTCCCTCGCAGGCGGGAATGATATTAACTGCCTTTGGCAAAATCGCTCGCCCAGTCCCAGTTTAGCCACTCTTCTGTTTCATTCGCGTAGTTGTTCCAGAAAGTGTACAGTTTTTCGAGGTCATTTTTTGCGATACATGGCTTCTCGAAATATTCGAACTGGTCAAATTGAGGTGTCGGCAAGAAACCGCCGAGGCTATGGTTGAATATATTCATTGTGAACCCGGTAATCTCACATATAATCTTGTGAGCGTCCAGAATGTGACCAAGGGTAATCTTAATGTCATCGGCGTTGTATTTTCTCCTGCTTTCAGGTGTAGCAGCATGTGCCAGAAATTTGTTGACATAACTACATATATCTTTTTCACATTCATCCAATCTATTCTTAAGCCATTCAAAAATCTTCGGCTGAATTTTGTCATCCGGATTTCTCCTGTCCGGGGTAACTTCTGACAATTTGTCGAAATTCTGGTGCATTCCCTCGGACTGGACGCATTTCCCATAATCTTCTGGCAGTGCCGTCTCTAGCGGATTAATTCTCTCAAGTATGGCGTTCTCTTCATTTGCATAGTCATAAGGATAACCAAGAACCCCAAGGACGTTTTTGCGGGTTAGTATATCGATGTTGTTTTCCAACTCGCGAATAAGCCGATACAAAGACACCACCGACCGGTCTCCAGCAGATTTTTCTTTATCACATAACCTTCTTATTGCAATGAGTTGGGTTTGGAGGAAACACCGGTTTATAAAGTGGTGAACCGTACCGTTCAGTTCAGGCTGACCATCTTTATTCTTGGGCGCATATTCACGAGCCTTGTTTATCGAAAGAAAAACAGCGGTGTCCCATATCATATCGTGAATCTGATTGCGGACTGAGTTCACATCGTCCCCTAGTAACCAGCCTTCCCACTCGTCAAATTTGTCTTTCAAATCCAGTTTTGCCCTGTTTTTTATCATTATTTATCTGCTAAAGGATTTTCGTATTTTTTGACCGCGGGTCGTTTATAACTTTGGGGCCATTGCCCAGTGCGCCGGCAATCGCCATTTTCCTGAAATGCGCTGAGGGGTCGTAAAATTTTTCGTTTATATTTACCGTATTGACCATCATACCGGCACAATTTGCCTTCAGGCGTCGCGAGATTCTGCCGTCGGGGACAATAAAGCACGACCCGTATGGGCAGTAATAGCCGCTGGCATTGACCATACTTATCCAGAAATGATTCGTCGCCGCGTGGCACTGCATCGTCTGCCGCATAATATACTTGTGGACGGTCGGCGTTTTTTGCCGGGCATTATAAAATGACTGAAATATGCAATTGACGTCCTGTTTACAGAGCTGGCGATAAAGTTCAGGAAACCGCAAATCAAAGCATATCAGCATTGAGCATTTTACGCCGTTAATCGTAAAATTCACGAAATGATTGCCCGGCGTATAGTATTTCAGGTCGCCTTTTGTGCAGAACCTTTTATCATAACGGTCGACGATTTTGCCGTCCGGCGAAATCAGGTACAGGCTGTTGTGCGGCTTATTTGGTGGAGTTAATCTGTGCGAACTGCCGAGAACGACCCAGAGGTGCAGTTCTTTTGCCAGGGCCATAATCTTTTCGGCTTCTTCTTTCAGCATTTGCCAGTTGAACTCTTCAAAATTAGGAAAATCAGCCCCCACGTAGCCGCTGGCAGCACTTTCCGGGAAATGCACTATATCAGCGCCGGCCTTTTTAGCCTTATGCAGAAACCTTTGAATTTGCAGAGCGTTGCGCCTGATATCGTCCCCTACAGCAAACTGACAGGTCGCTACTTTTAATATTCCATAAGTCATCGGGTTCTGTTTCTGATATTCAGCCCCCGCAAAATCCTTAAAGCCACACAACCTCTTTCAATATATGACTAATCCAGGGGGTCTTGTCGCGTTTCATTTTCTCTATCTCTTCAGCAGTATAAGGGAAACAATCGCAGCTAACCGATAAATTTTCGGGCATATAATCAGGGATTCTGTCTAAAAACCTTTTTTCGCTTTTTTTCAGGACTATCAACAAATCCACGTCGCTGGCAGGGCCGTAGGTATCCGATGCATAAGAGCCGAAAAGACCGACCTTTTCTACCTCAGGTCTGCTTTGCTTCAGAACCGCAACATATTCCTTCAACTGATGCAGGATATTCTCTTTGTCAGCAAAGTAGACTCTCACAGAATCCGATGATTCGCTCGGCATTGTTCAGTGCCTCCAGAGCATCTTTCTTTGTGTAATAATCAGCCGGTTTTCCACTGTCGAAGCCGTTGGGATAACGGGTTGGTATATAGTGTTTATCCAGAGTTTTCGCGGCCTCAAAAATATCTTCTCCAACCACGACTTTTTCGTTAAGCGCCCTAAGCAGCCCGTAGACCGAATGCCCCCAGCCCTCGCCGTGAAGACGGAGAAAAACGGCCTTTACCGCCTTTTCTGCCGCCTGCTGAGAGCTGAAGCAGGACCACTCAAAATCACCGCTCTTGCAGGCATTTTCCGAATGTTTCAAGTCCTTTTTGGCCTGTGCCAGCCAGTCTTTCCATCTTTCAGACATTTTCTTTCCTACTAAGAATAAGCTTTCTTCGCAACTTAAAATATTATATCAAAATCTCTACTTCAGGCCAAGAGATTCTTCGAGGCCGAAGATTATGTTCATATTCTGGATTGCCTGACCGGATGCGCCTTTCACCAGATTGTCTATCACCGAGAAAACCACAATTCTACCCTTTGTATAAGTTACAAAGATGTGGCAATAGTTCGTCCCCTCAACATCTTTTACCGCAGGGGCGTCCTTGCGCACCTGCACAAAAGGCTCAGAACGATAAAAGTCACTGAACAGGGCGGTCAACTGCTCGCTGCCGGTCTTTCCTTTTGGCTGACAATAAACCGTTGAGAAAATTCCTCTGTCGAAAGGTCCTGCATGCGGCTGAAACAAAATCTGGACCGCTTCGCCCGCAATCTCGCCGGCTATCTGCTCCATCTCCGGCGTATGACGATGTGAGCCGATTCCGTATGCAAAAAGATTTTCATTCATATTCGGAAAATGAAACTTCGCCGAAGGGTTTCTGCCTGCGCCGGATGTGCCGGTTACAGAATTAACGATGATGGAATCGGTTTCAATCAATCCCTCTTTGAGCAGCGGCGCTGTCGCAAGCAAAGCGCCTGTGGGGAAACAGCCGGGGTTTGCAATAAGATTTTTTCCCTTTATCTGTTTGCGGAATAGTTCCGGCAGGCCATAAACCGCATTTTTTAAATTGGCGGTATCAGTGTGCTTTACGCTGTAAAACTTTTGATATATTTCCGGGTCTTTGAGCCGATAGTCAGCGCTGAAGTCAACAACCTTCAGCCCGGCCGCCAGCAGTTTCGGCACAAATTCCATCGAAACCTTATGCGGCAGACAGCACAGGGCCACATCAGCCAAATCGGCAAGTTTGTTAATATCCAGCGGCTCGATTTTCAAATCGTATCGGCCTTTAAACTGAGGAAAGATATCGCCGACATCCCCGCATTCTTCCGGCAAGGCACTCAGGTAGACAAGTTTTGCCTGGCTGTGCCGCAGGATTATGTTCATTGATTCGGCGCCGGTATATCCGCTGGCCCCAATAATAGCAACACGTACCATAGATTCTCCTTCAAAAAACAATCGCCAGAAACTCATCTGGCGGTGCACATTGTAATATCCAAGAATAAATTTTGCAAATCAACCCGTATGAAATATGCGGCTTTTGACGCTGCGACTGCGGCGGAAAAAGTCCGCTGGATTGACTGGTTAGAGAATTAATTAAGATGGAGAATTTTCTTGGCTTCCTTTAAGGAAACGGTTTTTGCACTTTTCTCTTTCGCTTTGGCCGTCCGCAAAGCTTTTAAATCTTCGTAATCTTCCAGCGTTTCCTGCATCTTTAAGAATTCTTTATAAGGCAGAATAGCAAATTCTTTTTTACCGTTCCTTGTTAAGATTTGGGCATGGATAGTCATAATAAAACCTCCTTATTCATAAGCTTCTTTTCTGTGTCGAACCCTGTAGATAATAATTTTATCGCCCGCGGTTTCAAATAAAACACGGTAATCGCCGACTCGCAAACGGTATTCAGGCGTAAAATTTGTCAATCTTTTGACATCACCTTGCAGGTTGTTGGATAGTGATTCAATTTTTGCGAAAATAGTCCGCAATATTTTTTTATCGATATGCCGACAATCCTTGATAGCTCGCGGTTTGAATTCAACTTTATATTTCATACCATAATTTTATCATATTATGCGACTGCAGCATATATGCAGGGTTATAAAAAAACAGCCGCGAAGATTTTTATCTCAGCGGCCATTTTAATAATCCAATAAAAAATTTGCAAATTATCGCTTTGAGAATTGGTATCTTTTTCTTGCTCCAGACTGACCGGGCTTTTTCCTCTCAACCATCCTGCCGTCGCGGGTAAGATAGCCATTATCCCGCAGTGACTGGGCAAAACTTTCATCGTAATTTTTCAGCGCCCTGGCGATTCCCAGCAGCACAGCGCCGGCCTGTCCCGTGGTGCCGCCGCCCTGAACATTGGCAAAAACATCAAACTTTTTTTCCACATCAAGTAGTTTCAGTGGTGCCAGGATTGACTGTCTCTGCTGTTCGAGTTTGAAATAATCCGTCAAATCCTTTTTGTTAATAATCAATTTTCCCTCGCCCTGCTTGATGCGGACTCTCGCAACGGCGCTTTTTCTTCTACCTAAACCCCACCAGAAACTGCTTTTACCAGTTCCCTGCTGGGCCGGTTTTGACGCCGGCTGCGGTTCCTTAGCAGCGGTTTTAGCAGTAGGATTGGGATTAACAACAGGATTACCTGCCTGAATATCTGCCATAATTCTTTGTCTTTCTTAGAGTTAAAAAAGTTTTATTTTTTCCGGTTTCTGGGCCTGTTGTTCGTGTTCCGGGCCTCGATATATCTTGAGCTTCAACAGCATATCTCTGCCGAGCTTGTTCTTCGGCAGCATTCTTTTTACTGCTAACTGGAGGACCTTTTCCGGCTTTTTGGCCATCATTTCGGCAAAGCTGACGAACCTGTGGCCGCCAGGATACTTTGTATAGTAATCGTACTCCTTTACTTCTGCCTTTCTGCCGGTAGTCTTTATTTTATCGGCATTTACGACAACCACAAAGTCGCCGGTGTCCACATTAGGCGTATATGTGGGCTTGTTTTTTCCCATTAAAATAGTTGCTAATTTGACAGCCAAACGGCCTAAAACAGCGCTGTCGGCGTCCACAAGCAGCCATTTGCGGTCACAACTTTCTTTCTTGGCCATAAAACTCTTCATAAGAAAAAGACTCCTGTTCATCAAGGAAAAACAAGTATTTTAGTAAACTCGGCAAGGTTGTCAAACATTTTTATACCCCGCAGAGGCAAAAGTTTTTGGTAAGATGGGCAGGATTAACGATGGCGTAAGCCATAGTGCCAATTGTCTCGAATTGCTCTTGAATTGTCTCGAATCACTCTCGAATCGCTCTCGAAATAGCGCCAATGGTGCGCCAAATTGCTTGAATTGTGCTGAATCGGAGGGGTCGTTTTTGTGTAAGTAATTATTAGAAAAAGAGTTAGGAGTTGGGGAAAGGAAAAATAAAGAGTAAAAAGTAAAAAGAGAAAATAAACTGAAGCCGGATAAAATAGGTTCGACAAGCTCACTACAGGTGGTTCGACTATGCTCACCATAAATTGGGTTTGCCCGCCAAACGGAGTGGCGGGTAAACCCGCCATAGGCGGGCAAGATTGGGTTTGTTTGGCTTTGTTTTTGCGTTTTCAAAAGCCGTAAATTATTTACATAATCCTTTGCCGTATAATAGATTAAGTTCATTTTTGGTCTTTCGGAAATTGGGTTTGTTTTGCATAATTTAATATTTTTGATTGAAGTATTCTCAGCCACAGATTTCATGCCGAAGGGAGTGGCTTCAGGAAGTTAAGCTTCGGCATACTTCGGGACAGATTTTTGATGAATTTTTTTGTTTCACTCCACATCTTTTTTATTTCATACAACATCGGGACGTAGAATCTCCCATAATTGAGCGGAGATGCGCATTTGGGTTGAAAAATTAGGGTATAGGAATAGGGTATAGGGGATAGGAAGGAATGTAAGTTATTATGAAATAAGGAATAAGGGGATTTGAAAAAATTTTTATTTTTTCCCATATCTGGTGAAGAGGGGGTGCGTTTTTGATTGAAAAATGAAGCGGTTCATTGTTCATAGTTGGTTGTTCGTAGAAAAAATAGTGGAGGCGGGAGGGAGTAGTCCCGCCTCCGCTTTTAGGAAGGTAAAACATAGATGAGCGACAAGGCTGCCGAACGGCCGAATGGCACAGGTGGGCCAGCCTTGCAGGTTCCGAGAAAAATAGAAGAAAAAGATAGTGGAGGCGAGGAAAGAATAACCCCGCCTCCACATTGAAAGGAAAAAACATGAAAATTGCCAAAAAAATCCGATGGCCACAAGGTCTGGGAAAGGCCATCGGATGAAAGGGAAAAAAAGAAACACCAAATTGAATATTTTTGTATAAAAGTAACCCGCGCAAGAACCCCCAAACCACAGGGGGTTTGGGGGCTAAACATTTTGCGGAATAAATATAATTTGTATTTTGTATATCCCGTAAAGTGCGCATAAAATCTCCGTTGACACTGTATACGTTTATTTGGGAGGCGCCCCAAAAGATAAAGAGCACCGCCGCAATCACGCTCAAGGAAGGCTCGCGAGAGCCCGTCGATGACGTGAAAGCCTGCGATGCTCTCTGTAGACGTGTATACGCTGGAGAGCACCGAGGTGTGCGTAAAATCGCACAAAAGCATCAGTGGCTCCCATAAATGGAAGCCACTGAGCCTTTCCGGAGCTTCATCGACCTACGAACTCGCGATTTTCCTTGAAGCGTCTGGAAATCTCAGTGTTTCAGATTAGTTTGGCCGGATTTCTCCCCGGCCGATATTTATAATAGTGATTGTCGGGTAGGGATGCAAGGGAAATTTAAAAAAAATTTAGTTTGTTGTTCGTGGCAAAAAATAATTTAAACGCAGATTGGGTTGGGGCACAGCGAACAAAAAAAGGACTGACCTCTTTATTTCCTCTCATTCTGACCGTTTTTTTCAAACGATTGTCGTATGAAAATCTTAGCACTTTGGAGTTTTTCGCTATTATCGATTACCATCTCGACGTCTCCAGTGCCCCAATGACCGATTCTCGAAACGTCACGAACATAAGTAGGCGGGTTATTCAGCCCCGAGTATTTTAGCTTCAACCAAACCCGAAGCCCGCTACTGGAAATATTAACACAACAAAATATATATTTACCGTGGCTGTACTTTACATACTTAGCAAGATACTTTCTTTGAACATTAATAGGGTCTAATTCCCTACAAAACTTATCAATTGACCGAAATAATTCTACAACCTCTTGCGGCTTATCTTTTATATGGTGACTCTCGGGGTATTCCTTACCTCTCTCGGTGACAGAAGGTGCATAAGCTCTGCTGGGCTCATAACCAGAAGTAATCTCCACTTGTGATTCTTGGCTCCAAAGCCGTTTAAGAGCGATTTTAACCTGAGTCGGGCTGATAGTATCGTCTCGAACTGTGGAGCGTATAAGTCTAATCAGCGTATTGGGAGGGTCTATGAATAACTTGTCCAAGGCTTTCCTAATTTTTCCAGTAGTGAAGACCTGTTCCCCAATATCGTCGAGGACGCCTTTAGCCATCGAATCACGTGAAAACCGAAGAAACTGTTCCGCAATCTGCTGGATTGACATACATTTGGTCTCTTTTTGGTCAAGAGATACTTCATAAAGCAATTTATCGGGAGCCTCTGCCTTCTCTGTGCTGTGATAGACTTTGTAGGTAACGCCATTGGTAAGGACGCACCATTCAACACCTGCATTGGCAGCATAGCCTACTACCTGCGTAATTGATTTAACATCCGTAAGGGGGTCATTCAATGACTTGGCTTCTATGAACAAAACTATCTTGCGGTTTATTTTATGAGCGTAGTCAACAGATTTTCCGTCAATTGTAGGATATTCAAGTTCCACTTCATCATTGTCTCTGACATCCCAACCGAGAGCTTGTAGTAAGGGGTCAATAAATATTGTTCGAGTTGAGTATTCCTTTAAGTCATCCTTCCGGTGCTTGTCAAGTTTCAGCTGAAGAGTTTCGATACAAGAAATTAGAGAGTCCATTTATCGTCTCCTGAATATTTCGGATAATACTTAAAGCTTTATAATATATAACACTAAAGACTTTACCTGTCAACCATAGTAAATGAATTAAAGGTGTCCGGCAACATTTTTTGGGAAATCTGGGTTAAGAGAAGAAACGGCGTCTGAAACCCAATAGACTCGGTTACGCCTGGGTGTCGCGGTGACGTTGAGAAGGAAACGCTAAAATAGGCTCAGCGTGATTCAAAAAAAATGAAAAATAGGTTTTCGGGCAGATTAGACAGCCCCCCCCGACAACCATAAACCACGTTGGGTTTATGGTGAAATATTAAGCAATCCTCACGATTGCAACCCAGACCTCCCCTGTTTACAGCATACATCCTCGACAACGACATTCGAGGACAGGGGGGTGAGCGGTTGAACAGTTGAAAATTGCGAAGTGGTGCCGGGGCCGAGAGGTGCCATCCAGTAAGTATGCCGGAGGCATACGGGAAAAATAGGCTGGGTCCCAGATAAAAACCTTAACGAATATGGGTCCCCGCCTAAAGCATGCGGGGATCTGCGCTGCGCTCCGACAGGCAGCACGAGCAGGTGCAAGCAGGATGGGCAAGGGCAAAGCTGATGAAATGCCCTGATGGGATAGCAAACGACGCCCCGATGAGATAGTAAACGACACATCCGCCTGCGGCGGACAAGTCTCACGGGGCAGGCAGGGTAAACTATCGCACTTCACGGGATAAACTTTCGCATCTCATCCCAGCGGGATAGCATACGGCGCATCCGCCTACGGCGGACAAGTCTCACGGGGCAGGCAGGGCAAGCGCGGGCAATCCGCCAATGAAACGGCGAGTAAAACCCCCACAATAAATGTGGGGGCTTACGGTTATCTACCCGGTGATAAATCCGGCGAAGGCGGGTAAACCCTCCACACAGAAGGCGGGTAAACATTCGAGGGCAGGCAGACGGCAGGGGCATAGCACGACGACAAAAGAACCCCCCAACCACCCCCAACAACAGCATTCGAGGGCAGGCAAGGGGTTGGGGGGCTAACCATTAAAAAAAGAGATTGCTTTGCTGCGCTCGCAATGACGACGGTCTGCGGTGCAAGGGGCTAAGTGATGAGGAGACCGGGCAAAGAGGCCCTGCGATTATTTTTATAGTAAGCTGCGGGTATTGCAGGAGGGACGGAGAGATAGAGGAGTTAATAAAAAAGCCGTGAGTCTCCGTTAGGAAAGCCCACGGCTTAAAGGAAAAAACATGAATAACGCCGTTCTCTATTTAAAGTATTATGTATAAAGAGACCTAAGGGTACGATTTTGTTACATTCTTTTTGGGAATTTTTTAAGATTTTTTCATAAAAATCAGTGTAATGCGGTTTTTTCGGCTGAAAATCAGGTATTGCGTGGGGATTTACGGGAGAGAGTGATGCCGGAGAATCGCCAGATTTTTTCGAACTGGGCGTGGGTCATTGACTTTTTGCCGAGAACAGGGTCGGCGAAGGTAACCGTGCGGTCGGAGACGTTAAGTATCGTTACGCAATGATTTGACAAAAATGAGTCTCTGACCGGCGCCAGGATTAAGCCAGCATCCTTAAGCTCCGCAATCGAGTTGAAATGGGAATAATCACATTTCAGGCCGATGCCGCTGTAACGGTCTTTCAGGGCGGAGTAAAGGCAGGCCGGCAGTGTGCCGGTTATCGGGTTGGAATGGGCGAGGAGTGCGATTTGGCCTTCGGTTGCGTGTAAGCCTAATTTTCCAAGAGCGGTAACGGCGGCGGCAGGGCCGCAGGTATAGTCTTTTGTCTGGAAGCACAGTCCTTGCGAATCAACGAGCGGTTTGAGGTTCAGCAGGTCGTTTTTAATCAGGGCGGAGGTCAGGAAGGGCAGGACTGAAAACCAAACAACAACAAAGCCGATTAACAGGCGAACCGAGAACTTTTGAAATTTTGAGTGTAGGTGCGGCAGAAGAGTGGCCAGGCCCATAGTGGCAGCGAGGGAGAGAATGACGAATTTTATACGGCCAGTTGCGAACCAGCAGAAAGGGGGCAAAAAGCCGACAGTCTCGTTGAAGCCTGTTATGGCTACAATTGCGATAACGGCCAGGGGTATTAAATAGCCGGCGAACCACCAGGGCCTTCGCAGATTAGCGAAGGCTTTGCCGAGGTTTAAGCCGGACAAAGCTATTATGGCAGCAAAAATAGTTTCAAGCCAGGGATTCACTTTGCGTCCCCTTCTTATTTCAAATCAAAAAGCAAAAATCAAAGAGCAAATTTGCAGAGTCCCGATAAATCGGGACGATATTTTTTTATCTACAAAATGAGATTGCTTCGCTTCGCTCGCAATGACAATCGAGATTCTTCACTTCGCTGCGCTCCGTTCAGAATGACGGTTTTCTGCGCTCCGTTCAGAATGACGGTTTTCTGCGCTCCGTTCAGAATGACGGTTTTCTGCGCTTCGTTCAGAATGACAATTTTCATAAGTATTTCTACAGAATATTGTATCAGAAAGGGGGGTAAAAATCAAGCAAAACTGGGCAATGGCGGCTGTTGACTTTTCGGTCGGTTGCGGTTAATCTACAATGTTTTAGGATATTTCAGGCGGCGTATAAGGCGGTGAGGTTTTATAGGACGTTAGCCGGTTTGTTTTTGAGAAGGAGCTATGAAGGAAATAGAAAAACCGCAGGAGCGAATTGAGAATATACGGATTCTTGATGAGCTCAAGAATTCGTATCTTAACTATGCGATGAGCGTGATAGTTTCGCGTGCATTGCCGGATGTTCGGGACGGGTTGAAGCCATCGCAGCGGCGTATACTTGTGGCGATGAATGATTTGCATCTTGGGCCGCGAAGCAAACACCGCAAGTGCGCCAAGATTGTGGGCGATACCGGCGGCAATTACCATCCGCACGGGGACCAGGCGACTTATGGAACGCTGGTTCGCTTAGGGCAGGACTGGAATATGCGGTATACGCTGATAGACCCGCAGGGGAATTTCGGGAGTATGGATGCGGACCCGCCAGCGGCTATGAGGTATACGGAGGCGAGGATGGCTGCGCCTGCTATGGATATGCTGGAGGACCTTGATTATGACACTGTTGATTTTGTCCCCAATTATGACGAGACGCGGACTGAGCCGACGGTTCTGCCTTCGAAATTTCCGAATTTGCTGGTGAACGGCTCGACGGGTATAGCGGTGGGGATGGCGACGAACCTTGCGCCTCATAATGTCGGCGAGGTGTGCGATGCGCTGCTGATGGTCATCAACGACCAGAATTGCGGGTTCAAGGACATTCTGAAGGTGCTGCCGGGGCCGGATTTTCCCACGGGCGGAGTGATTTGCGGCAAGAAGGGAATCGTGGAGGCGTATACGACCGGCAAAGGGCATTTGCAGGTGCAGGGCAAGGCGGAGGTCGAGGAGGCCAAAAGAGGCAAAACGGGAATTATAATAACCGAAATACCATATATGGTCATCAAGGCGGCGCTGGTTGCGCAGATTGCGGAGTGCGTTCACAACAACCAGATTGCGGAAATAGCGGACATCAGGGACGAGTCGGACCGACAAGGTCTGCGGATTGTCGTGGAACTGAAGAAAGACGCCGATGAGGAAATTGCGCTGAATAAGCTGTATCGCTACACGTCATTGCAGACCACGTTTGCCATTTCCAATATCGCTCTGGTCAATAACAGGCCTGAGACGCTAAATATCAGGCAGATGCTGGATTGCTTTATCGAGCATCGCAAGGTTGTTATCCGGCGGCGGAGCAATTTCCTGCTAAATAAGTGCAAAAACAGGGCGCATATCCTCGAAGGGCTTATCCTTGCGGTAAGTGACATTGATGAAATCATAGAGCTTATAAAGAAGTCGCCTGATGCGCCGACGGCGAAGGTGAATTTGATGAAAAAGCCTTTGAAGCTGGCGGAGTCGGAGGTTTTGAAGAAAATCCTGCCGAAGGCTTTTATTAAGGAAAAGAGCAAAACCAAGCAGTTTCTTACGGGGCCGCAGGCAGATGCGATTTTGACAATGCAACTGCAAAGGCTGACGGGACTTGAGATAGAAAAGCTGGCCAAAGAATATGCTGAGGTCACTGAGCAGATAGAAGGGTATGAGGCGATACTGGGCAATGAGCGGGTCCTGCTGGACGTGATTCGGGAGGACATCCACGAGATAAAGGAAAGATATAAGGACGAGAGGCGGACGAAGATTACGGCCAAGTCTGAACAGTTCGAGATTGAGGATTTGATAACGGAGGAGCAGGTCATTGTGACGGTAAGTCACAGCGGGTATATAAAACGTATGCCGATAGACACGTATCGCAGGCAGGGCCGAGGCGGGACGGGCGTTATCGGGTCTGATACCAAAGAGGGCGATTTTCTAGAGATGCTTTTTACCGCTTCGACGCGGGACTATCTGCTTATCTTTACCAATCGCGGCAGATGCTATTGGCTGAAGGTCTATGATGTGCCGAGTATGACGCGGCAGAGCAAAGGCAGAAATATTGTGAACCTGCTTGCGCTGGGGGACCAGAAGATAGCATCGATAATAAACGTCAGCAGTTTCGACGGCGA
>Ga0315284_10008275_pt1 | contig 14849 bp, 15 predicted proteins | sample YL17G09_16_MG_FD_203696 | JGI IMG/M metagenome (GOLD analysis project Ga0315284, IMG submission 203696) | Sediment microbial communities from Yellowstone Lake, YNP, Wyoming, USA - YL17G09_16 | ecosystem: Environmental > Aquatic > Freshwater > Lake > Sediment | place: USA: Wyoming | collected... | reverse complement strand
GACCATCTAAAAACGCCCAATATTTTAGCCGTTTTAGGGATCAGAAGGTGTGGTAAGTCGATTTTTTCCTATTTGCTCGTGAAAGGTACTAAAATGGGCTATATTAACTTTGACGACGAAAGACTAGCGGATCTTACAGTAAATGATTTGAATATCGTGCTCCAGTCGCTTTACGAACTCTATGGAGATATAGAATATATCGTATTGGACGAAATACAAAATATCGACAAGTGGGAGCTATTTGCTAATCGGTTAAGAAGATCAAAGAAGGTAATTATAACTGGGAGCAATTATAAGCTTCTTTCAGGTGAACTATCGACACATTTGACGGGAAGATATATAGACATGAATATTTTTCCGTTCTCGTTTCAAGAATTTTTAAGATTTAAACATCAGACGCTTAGTAATTCCTATACCACATTAGAAAAAGCTAACTTACTAAATTTGTTAAAGGAGTACTTGGAAATAGGCGGTTTTCCCGAGGTCCAAAAATTCGGAAAGCCCATGCTATCGCGAATCTACAACGACATTATAACAAAAGATATCTTGCTAAGACATAAAACGAAAAAAGTGGACGAGCTGAAAAAACTTGCAAGATTTTTAATTACGAATGTGTCAAGCGAATTTACTTATCGAAAGCTTGGAAAAATTTTTGGAATTAAAAATGTCTCTACTATATCGAACTGGATTTCCTTTTTAGAAGAATCATTTCTTATTTTCAAGCTCGAAAAATTTGACTTCAAATTAAAACAACAATTCATCGCTCCTAAGAAAGTCTATTGTTTAGACTGCGGAATAATTAACGCAATCGGATTCAAGTTTTTAGAAAACATGGGAAAGATTATCGAAAACGAGGTCGCTATAGAACTCCAGAGAAGAAAAAGCGCTTTAAGTCAATTTGAGATCTATTATTGGAAGGATTATCAGCAACACGAAGTCGATTTCGTTGTTAAAAAAGGGAATAATGTTATTAAATTGATTCAAGTCACTTATGCGGATAGCAGAGAAGAAATAAAAGAACGAGAAATCAAATCGTTGTTAAAGGCAAGGAAAGAATTGAGGTGTAGCAACTTAATGATAATTACTTGGGACTACGAGCAAGAAGAGGAAATAGAGAATGAACAAATTATTTTCGTCCCATTGTGGAAATGGTTGCTTCAATTTAGAGATATCTAATATCCTAAAAAAATATACGATTTAAATAATGAAAATTTGAAAGCTTGTAGAAAAATTGTAAAAAATTAAAATACAATTTATTTCATATTATATTAAGGAAATTAAATCCAGAATCCTAAAAGTTTTTTAAAACTTAAATTTGAAATCTAAATTATAAGATAGTAATTAATTGAAATAGTGAAGATTATGGATTTTGAAACCATTAAATTTGAATTAAAGGAAAATGGAATAGGATTTTTAACGCTCAATCGCCCGGATAAATTAAATGCGATGAATTTCCAAATGATTGAAGATTTACATAATATTTTTGATTGGCTGATGGTTACTTTAGAATGTCGCGTTCTAATTTTAAAATCGGAGGGTAGAGCATTCTGTGCGGGATTAGATTTAAAGGAATCAACGGTTCTTCAATCCAAAAAGAAGCCCGAAGATTTAAAAAAAAAATTTTTTTTCGCAAGAGCACCAGATAAAGACTTAATTAAAGCTAAAATGTACTGTCAATGGAGAACCAGCCACTTAATTGTTAAAATGAGAAAAATATCTCAGCCAATAATAGCAATTGTTCAGGGAGCTGCAACGGGAGCGGGATTTACCTTTGCATTGGCATCGGATATCCGAATTGCGGGAGAACAAGGCAGATTTTCGAATTCTTTTATAAACATTGGCTTTTCAGGAGCAGACTTAGCTAGTAGTTATCACCTTCCTCGTCTTATAGGGATGGCTAGAGCTGCGGAAATTTTATACACGGGGCGATTTGTTGAAGCTGAGGAGGCTGAACGAATAGGACTCGTTTCTAAAATTGTAAAAGGAAACGATAAAAGATTATTAGAGGCTGCAATCGAAATCGCCGAAAGTTTACTAACTAAAAGCCCATTAGGACTTAGAATGACAAAAGAAGCAATCAATATAACACTCGATTCCCCAAGTTTAGAGACGATGTTACAAATAGAAAATCGGTCTCAGATGCTTTGCTCTACTTCTGACGACATTATGGAAGGCGTAAACGCGTTTTTTGAAAAAAGAAAACCAAAATATCCTTTATTATAATTTAACGCTACTAATAAACCGAGGAATTCATTTTACGAGCTAATTAAACTGAATAATAATATATCGTGTGATGGGTTTCTTTAATACCACTTCAATATACTTCTTAGAAAGATAAATTATGAAAAATTAAATTTCAATAATTCTTTTTTAATATAAGTTTTAAATATGTTCTCGTAATTTTGCTGATAAAAGATTAATCTTTAATTCTACAGGTTTTTCATTGTTCTGATTCGTTTTTTATCACTTCTAATCAAATTGATTCAATTTTACTATAAAGATCCTTTAACTCGTCAAAATCCTCCTCAATCCAACTAAAACCATATGAAAATTTAGGTCTTAATCGAGTTTCAATCATTTGAAAAGAGGTCCATATTTCTTTTGTCTTATCTTTAAAAATTTTCGAATTCTTTTCTAAAATCGATCTTAAAATTTGATGTTTATTAATATGAATATCGAAAATAGACGCACAAGCTTCAATTAAATGGAATAATGAGAGAAAATATAATTCCGCACGAGATTCTTTTGAATTTTCTTCCTTTTCAGCATCTTTTTTGAAATTTAAATAAGACTTCTTATGGTTTATAAAGGTTTAAATTTTAAAAGTTAAAGCATTGTTAAACGAAACTAAATAGCTGAGAATATATTTTAATAGCGGTTTCCGAAATTTCAAATTGCGTTAAAATTTGTTCCAGTAAAAATCACCTTTAATTTTAATAGATAAAAAGTAAAAATATTTAAATTTTAAAAGTTAAAGCATTGTTAAACGAAACTAAATTACTTATTATTGCTAAATTAGCTAATATGTTAGTTGATTTATTCGGTTTAAAAAAAATATTCCAAAAGATAGGCGAAAGCGCTTGTTTTACAGAATTTCTTGCCCCAGAATGATGAATGATCACAATGGAAGATTAGATCTTATTAAAAAAGAAATTAAAAGAGCTAAAATTGATGGTGTTATTTTCCAGAAAATTAACAATTGTGACCTTCACGGATGCGATAATATGTTATTTGAACACGAATTAAAGGAATTGGATGTGCCAGTTCTTAACATTGATAGAGAGAGTTTTCAAACAGATACAATGCGATTACAAACTCGAATAGAAGCGTTTTTAGAAATGATAAAAAAATAGAAAAGGTGCAAAAGAGTGGTAAATACTATTGATTTAGAAAATAAAGCAATTCCTTATAGAATGTTTTACGATGTTTTATCAACTATAGCAACTGTAGAAAAAAATGTCATTACATCAAATGCAGCTTTAAGCAAAAAAAATTTTAAAGATTTAATTGTATCTCTGAAATCTAAAAAGTTATTAATCTCTGAAAAAACATCATTGAAATTAACACCCCAAGGAGAAAAAAATAATAACTTAAAGAATATTTATTTATTATATAATTTGTCTTTTACTAAAACAAATAATTAAACATAAAAATGTATATAAAAAAAATAAAAGTTCAAAATTTTTTAAGCTTTAAAAAGATTGATTTAACATTACAAAAATTTAATGTTATCATTGGACCAAATGCTGCTGGAAAATCCAACTTTATAAAGATATTTGAATTCGTTAAACAAATTGCAGAAATAGGATTAAATAAGGCTATTTTAAATCAAGGGGGAATAAGATATCTAAAAAATTTCAATTGCGAAGATTCAAAGAACATTATAATTGAAATTGAAGTAGAATGTGAAAATGAGAAACCAAACTTATTTTATGAAGGAGATAGTAAAGAAAATCCCATAGGGATTTTAGTATGTAATTTTTCTTATCATCTAGAATTAAAAATCACTAATGATAAAAGAAATTGGTTAATTAATGAGGAGATATTAGCAACCGAAAATAAATTTTTTAGAGTTAAAAGAACGAAAGATGAATATGATGCGATAGGAGAAATTGCAAATTTAAAATTCATTTTTCAAAATAAAAATGGTGAAATGTCATATAACATTGTAGAAAAAGACATCCCTGAACAATTAATAGATTTCGTAACTCTTATATCAACAATGAAAGATTTTAGAAAAGGAAAAATAAATATAAAAGAATCCCTGCTCGAAAGATCTATCTATGCACCAATATATTTTGAAATCAACAGTTTTATAAAGAATTTTTCTGTTTATAATTTTAATCCTCAATTTTCCAAAGGATTAATCCCATTGGCGGAAAGTCCAGAACTGGATAAAGATGGGTCAAATTTACCAATAATTTTAAATCGTATATTAGAAAATAATGATCAACGAGAAAGATTTTTAACACATTTAAAAAATTTCCTTCCTTTCATTGAAGAAGTTCAGACAAGAAAAAGAGGAATGAAATTTATTGAATTAGGATTAAATGAAATTTTTTTTAAAAAGAAATTTATACCTTCCTTTTTAATTTCTGATGGAACAATCAATATTATAATCTATATTGTTCTACTTTATTTTGAAGAAAAAGAATTGATTATAATTGAGGAGCCAGAAAGAAACATTCATCCTAAATTAATTGAAGAAATAATTCAAACAATAAAGGATGTTTCTAAAAGAATGAATAAACAGATAATCTTAACGACGCATAATCCGTTAATAGTAAAGTATACAGGAATTGAAAATATTTTAACTATATATAGAGATAATAAAGGATTTTCTACTATTGAATATCCAAATGAAAAAGAAGACATAAAAATATTTTTAAAAAATAAATTAGGTATTGACGAATTATTTATAGAAAATTTCATCTAATTTTTATATGCCTTTAAAAAAAAGTTTTTTAGTTCTCATTGAGGGTTATTACGATAAAGAATTTTTTGAACATATAATTAAACCACTTTTATTAAAAAAATTTAAAGATTACGAGTTTCACTTTATTAAGCATAGACACAAATCAAATGAGGATATAAAAAAATATATTTATTCTTTCAAAGAGTTTAATTCTAAAATTATATATGTGGAAGATTTTGACAAAGGACCTTGTTTTACATTTAAAAGAGAAAAAATAAAGGAAAAATTTGAAGAATTAAAAAATGAAAATATTATTATTGTCAAATTGGAAATAGAAAGTTGGTATTTAGCAGGGACTAATGATAAGATCTTTAAAGATCGTATTGATTTAAAAAAAATAATTTCTACTGATAATATTTCAAAAGGTTTATTCGAAGAGTATATACCTAATAATTTAACAAAAAAGGAATTTATTCTTGAACTTATGAAATTTTTTGATATTAAAAGAGCAAAAGAAAGGAATAAATCTTTTTCGTATTTTATTACAAAATGGGATTTATGAACAATTCCTTTCAATAAAGAGATTCATCTTAGAAAAAGTCATACTATTATAAAGATTTTTATATCCTTAGCTCTTTTATTGTATTTCTTTTCTAAATAAGACATAGCTATGCAATTTTTAATAATCTAATTCTTATCCATCCAAATAAAAAAAAATTAAATTTAATATACTAAAAATTGTAGAAAAATTCCAGAAGTTTATTAAAAATTGAAAGGTATTAAAAAAATATATTACACAAGGGTGTGAACTTTGAGTTATTTTTGTAAATATTTAAATATTCGACGATTTAATTGTTGTATTATAAATTATTTTTAATTAGTTTTATTAGAATTTATCAAAAACCAAATTGATTGAAAATAAGAATAAATCAGAGAGATGAGAAATTTAATCTTCAATTTCCAGAAGATCATTTACTATTTTTTTTGCTTCTAACAAGCTTATTGATTTTTCCGGCAAATCAATTATGGGTTTTCCTTCAAGCTCGTATTGGACTATATTTGGATCTTCCGGGATTTGTCCTATAAGCGTTAATTTAAATTCTTCTACTTTTTTTAAAATGAGGCCTATATCTCCTTTTACTCGATTTACAATAACGCCTATTTTTTTATAATTTGTAAATTTTTTTGCGCTATTTCTAATAGAATTTGCCGTCTCAACGCTTCGAAGGGAAACGTCAGTCACAATTAATATAATATCGACGGATTCTATAACCATTCGATTGATTTGCTCTAATCCCGCTTCACAATCAATTAAAATTAAATCAAAATCTTTCGAAATAGATTCAATTACTCTTTTCAAAAGGGTATTGGAAGGGCAAAAACATCCCGGTCCTTCAGGTCGACCAATTGAAAATAAACAATAATCTTTACTCTCTGCCATTGCGTTATAAACCTCAAAATCGATGTTTTTAGCAATTAATTTCGTTGAAATTTCTTTTTTTAAAGTTTTTTCAACGGCTTGAAGTCGTACCTCTTCGAGAGTTTTTTCTGGAATAAGTTTTACCATATTACTTAGATGGGGATGGGTTGGATCAGCATCAATCAATAGCATTTTAAGATTATGGCTTTGAGAGATAATTTTTGCTAAAAGCGTTGTTAGAACAGTTTTTCCAACGCCTCCTTTGCCAACAACAGCTATTATTAATGGCATTTTTTTAAGGTTTATTTTCTTCATCCAATATCTCGCGCTCAATTAATACTTCTTTAACATCTTGACAATCAACTTGGTAAGGACATATTTCACATCCCCAATCGTAATTACAATCTATTCTTTTTTTCCATTCGTCAACTTTCTTTTTCCATTTTTCTCTATCCGCCTTAAGAATAGAAGAACTAATATTAATAAATTGTTTAATTATTTTTGGATAAGAATTAATAAAAAGAATTTCAATTGATTCAATTATATCCTTAAATTTTTCCTTATATAAGTACATTATTGCGTTTCCTAAAAACTCAAAGGATAAATTTTTAATAATATTTTTGCTGATTCGACACCAAAACCTTTGCGGAATAGAACGAATTGAAAAACCCTCAATGCTATTTGAAATAAAATTAATTTGACGCATTTCTTTAATGATACTTTCTGTAAAATCAGTCCCAGAAATTAAAATAAACATGCCAAAATCTATATTAGATTCTTTTAAATCGCAAATTTCTCTGCCAATTAAAGTTATTTTTCCATCTTCTACGAAGTTTGAATTATTAAAAATGTGAATAATTGAAAAAGACCTTTTGTTAATCCCGCCTAATTCGAATTTGGTTTCGTCTTGAAGTACAATATCTTTATGATGGTCTAAATTTACTCCAATTTTTTTGCTTTTTAAATATTTAAGTGGATTTTTTTGCTCTTTGTATGTTTTAATTTCAGTACCATTATCAATTAAATATTGAATATAATTTCTAAAATCTTGAATGAAAGTTTCCAACGATAAAACCATTAACTAAAAAAGCTTATTTTTTATAATCTTTTAATACTAATTTAATATTTTTAAATTTAATTGAAATATCTATAAAAGCTTCAATATTTTTTTGAGAAATGTTAAAATCTTCAACATTACATTCAATCTCAGAATTAAAATACTTCAAAAACAAACCTTCAGCAATTCCGCACATTAAATAAAAAAAATAAATAAAATCTTCGGAATAGTCTAAAAATGCTGAATTTTTAAACCTATATACTGCTCTTTCGTTTTGCAATTCTAAATACGAAATATCAATACCGCCCTGTAAAAAATCAAAAGAATTATATAATTCTTTAAAAATCTCCATTTGAAATTTGGGGTCAGGAGTCTTTCTTATTTTTTCTGCAACTTCCAAATAAGAACGGCCCATAGGAAATTCAAAACGATCCAGTAATGAATTTCCAACTTTTTTAAGAATTTGCTCTTTATGAGGTAATTCTTTCTTTAGAGCATAAAAAACGGATTTGACAAAATCTACGACAATTTCCCTTTTAATATAGTTTCTTTTAGTTGTCGTATACAGATTTGCTGTACCCACTTCTTTTTTAATTACCTGTTTTTCAGCTTCTAACGCGAAAAGGTATTTTGAAATTGTATTTCGATGTGCACCTACTTCCTCAGCAATTTCACTAAGAGTTAATCCAGAAGCTGAATTATTTAAAATTTCTATTATTTTATCTTTATAATTGTTTTTTTTACTATTAGATCCATTACTCATTTTTTTCTAATCACTATTTAAAATAGGTTTATAAGCTATTTAAACCTTGTTGCACTTCGTTGTTGCACTTAGCACAAACCTTTAAATATTAAAAAAAACTAAGTTAATTTTAGGAAACAGAAGTTAATGATTTGAACAATATTATTGAATATTCATATAATTGTACTGTTTTTTTTTAGAAATTATTATAAATAGAAAAATAGGTTATTATTAAAATGGCATCAACAACTTCCCAAATAAAAGATTCTGAATCTTTAAAAGAATTTAATAATAAAACCGATAGAAACCAGAAAGCTTTGAAGTTGCTTAAGGAAACGAAAATTCTAAACATAACAAAATTAGCGAATATGTTGGTAGATTTATTCGGTTTAGAAGAAGGTTTTAAAAAAGTTGGAAAAGGAAAACATGAAGGTCAAGAAGTTGAGCTATACATTCTTGCGCTAGACGGTTATATAACATTCAACTTGGTTTCAAAAAAAGAAAATTTCGAGTGTCACGCCGATAGAGCGAAAAATCCAGTAGCGACAGTAGTCGTGAAAGTTAAAGAGGATAAAATATTGAAAATTCTTAGTAAAATTATTCGAAGTAAGGCAAATCTATTTGGACTTGCAAAATTAGCACCAAAAATTCTATTCGGTAAAATAAAGATTAAAGGTTCTATCGGGGCGGCATTAACTTTAGTGAAATGTTTAATGATAGGAAAAAACGATATTTACAAAACGAAATTTTGAGGTTATTAGATGGAACTACAAAACGATTCTTTTTTAAAAATTTCTGATAAAATTAGTAATCCGTATTTAGAAAAAAGCGATAGGAAGATTGCAGGTTATTATTGTACATACATTCCCGAAGAATTACTTGATGCAGGAAACTTATTTCCGTATCGTATAAGAGCTACAGGAAGCGAGGATACGGATTTAGCAGACACATATATGGTACGATTTACTTGTTCGTTTGTGAGAAGTACTTTAAATCTTGCATTAAATGGTAAATATGACTTCTTAGATGGATTATTTATTTGTAATAGTTGCGATCATAGTAGACGGATGTATGAGATTTTTGATCTGGTAGTATTTAAACGCAAAAATTTCACTAAAAAAGTTCCAAGGTTTTACATTTCAATACCACATGTTATTACAGATGAAGGTTTTCAATGGTTTTATAATGAAATAGAAGAATTAAAAGGAGAGATTGAAAAATCGTATAATGTTAGCATAACAGATACCCATCTTAACAGATCAATATCTTTATACAACAAAAATCGACATTTAATGAGAGAAATTTATAAATTAAGGACATTGGATGCTCCAAAATTAACCGGCACAGATGCGTTAAGATTATCAATAGCAAATAGCTCAGTTCCAAAAGAAATAGCAAATCAAGAACTTGACCGTATACTAAACGGTTTAAAAAAGAGCGAAGGCATCGATATAAAAAATAAAAAGAGAATATTATTACTTGGAAGTGTTATTGATAACACCCAATTTACCAAAATGATTGAGGATTCCAAAGCTATGATTATTTCCGATAATATGTGTTTTGGGAATCGTACTATTATTGATGATGTTGAAGATAATAAGTCAAAATCGCCTTTAGAGCGAATTGCGAAAAATCAATATTATCGGTTATCCTGTCCAAGAATGATGGACGATCATCTGAAGCGATTAGATTTCGTTAAAAAAGAAATTGAAAGCGCTAAAATTGACGGTGTTATTCTTCAGCGAATTAATAATTGCGATCTTCATGGATGTGATAATATGTTATTTGAACACGAATTAAAAGAATTAAATATCCCCGTTTTCAATTTTGATCGCGAAAATTTCCAAACGGATACTTCTCGGCTTCAAACGAGAATAGAAGCATTTTTAGAAATGTTAACTTAAGCATATAATTAATTTGACGTGGTTTTTAAGTGGTTAATAGAGAAGAACAAGAAAATAGAATAATTCCAGTAAAAATGTTGTTGGATGCGTTCTCTGGTACGAGAGAGTTAGCTAATAGGATATTACCCGAAGATGCTATTCCATCGTTAAGGATTGGTTCAAGAATCCTTGAGAACGCATTAGCTGAACTAATTGAACTTGCTGGAGAAGGTTTACCGATAGTGGGATATCATTTTGCGTTTCCCAGAGATTACCTTTCTTGTTTCGATTGTGTTCCCGTTTGTATTGAAGGCGTTTCTTTTATGCTCTCTGCAATACTTTATTTAGGTGCAGAAAAATACTTCGATTTAATTAATAGTTATGGACATCCTTATCACACGTGTTCGGCACAAAAGGGTGTAATGGGAATGACTTTAGACGATTTAATTAAATTTGACGCAATTATTGCTCCTACTGCTCCGTGTGATAATACATGTGCTTCGTACCCCTTTTTTAAGCTAAGAAAGAAGTTTCCAGTTGTAATTGTTGACATGCCTTTCAAGCACGAGGAAAAAGGTTTTGAGTACTACGGAGAGCAAATAAAAAAAGGATTATACGAAATTGGCAAAATTATTGGTCAGAAACCCGATTTTAACAGAATGAAAAAGGTTCTTGAATTTGAAAACAATGTTAATAAATTGCAACTCGAAATATTTGAGTTAATTAAGGCAATCCCTTGTCCAACTGAAAACATGTACAATGCTTTGTCTGCTGGTGCAAAAATATTTTTAGCTGGCACTCAATATAGTTTAGAATTTTTTTCTAAAATGTTAGAAATTACTAAAAAGAGATACAAAAGAGGAGAAGGTTATGGAGGAGAGGAAAAAATTCGCAGTATTTGGCCGTATATGATTTCCTTTTTTGATGTTTCGCTTTTAGAATGGTTAAATCGAGAACTTGGTATGAGTATATTGTTTGATTGCTTTAATTATAGTTTTTCAGAGCCAATTGACACAATGAATAATGATAAAATGTTTTATGCAATGGCAAAAAAAAGCATGGAAATTCCAATGAACAGACAATCTTCACAGTTTTATTACCCTTTCATTGAGGAAATGGTTTCATTTGTGAAAGAATATAGTGCAGACTGTGTGATTTATACATCTAGCTTAGCTTGTAAACAATTTGGTTCAGTACCCCATATTTTAAAAGAAGCTTTAAAAGTTGAAACAGGAGTTCCAATGCTTTTGATTGAATTGGATGTGGCTGATGCTAGATTTACTTCAATTAAAAAAATGAAAGAAAAAATAACAACGTTTACTAAAACTTTGTTATAAGTAAAATAGCAAATATGATATCTTGCAATAAAGTGGAGAATAGGATAATACCATACGAAATGGTTTTGGAGGCAATATCAACAACTAACGAATTAGTTGATAGAATCTTACCTGAAAAAGTTGTTCCATCGTTAAAAATCGGTACAAAATACATAAAAAGAGTATTAAAATCATTAATTCGAAAAGCAGACGAAGGTTTACCAATAATTGGACATCATCTTGCTTTTCAAAGCGAATATCTTTCGTGTTTTGATTGTGTTCCCGTGTGTTTTGAAGGTACATCATATTTACTTTCAGCGTTATTACCTAATGGTGTAGAATATTATAACGATATAATAACTAGTTATGGCCATCCATTTCACACCTGTAGTTCGCAGAAAGGAGTTATGGGTATGATGTTAGACGATTTATTTAGATTTGATGCGATTATTACACCAACTGCACCTTGCGATAATACTTATGCTAGTTATCAGTTTTTTGCATATAAAAATATTCCTTTAATCCTTCCAGATTTACCAACTCTTCAAGGAGAAAAAAGTTATCGATATTATGGTGAACAGATAAAAATAGCATTAGAAAAATTAGGAGCGATTATCGGACAAGAACCAGATTTCGAAAAAATGAGAAAACATTTGGAAAACGAAAATAAATCAAATTTACTTCAGTTAGAATTATTTGATTTAAGAAAAGCTAAACCGTGTCCCGTAGACAATTTATTTAATGCTATGGCAGCGGCAGCGGCAGTCTTTTTAAATGGTACGCCTGAGAAAGTTTCGTTTCTCGAAGATTATCTAAAAATAGCGAAAGAAAGGTATACAAAACAAAATTATAATGGTAAAGAGGAAAAAGTTAGGTGTATTTGGCCATTTATGTTGATATTTTTTTCTCTTGAATTATGCGAGTGGTTAAACAGAGAAATTGGAATGAGTATCCTTTTCGACATTTTTAACTATAATTTTTCGGAATTAATAAATGTAGATTCCAATTTGGAATCGTTATTTTACCAAATGGCAAAAAGAAACATGAATTTACCGATGTTAAAGCAATCGGTTGAGTTTTACTATCCATTCATAAAAACATGTATTCATTTAGCTAAAGATTTTCAAGCCGATTGTTTTATTATTACATCCCACATTGGTTGTAAACAATTTGGAGCAATCGCTCAAGTACTAAGAGAAGCTTTAAAAGACGAAGTAGGAATACCGTTGCTTAATATAGAACTTGATGTGGGAGATAAACGAATTACATCTGTAAAAATGATTAAAGATAAAATAAATACATTTACAAACACATTATTATAAATTTAAATAATTAGGTTGTGATGATTATGGTCGTTGAAGCGAATTTGAAAAATAAATGCGTACCATACGAGATGGTTTTGAATTGCATTGAGAGTACAGGCGAGTTAGTAGATAGAATCCTTCCGAAAGGAGAGCTAGACTCACTAAAGATCGGAACAAAATACATTGGAGAGGTTTTGAGAGATTCCGTTGAAAAAGCAAATGAGGGATACCCCGTTATAGGTCATCATTTTGCTTTTCAGCGAGAATATCTTTATTGTTTTGATTGCGTACCTATTTGTATTGAGGGAACATCGTATCTTCTTTCTGCTTTATTACCTGACGGTGTTGAGCGTTATTACGACTTAATGGCAAGCTGGGGCCATCCATTTCACACGTGTAGTTCGCAGAAAGGAGTTATGGGAATGACATTAGACGATTTGTTTAAATTTGATGCGATTATTACTCCAACTGCACCTTGCGATAACACGTACGCGAGTTATCCCTTTTTTTCACATAAAAATATTCCGTTAGTCCTTCCAGATATTCCATTTCTTCACGAAGAAAAGAGCTTTAAGTATTATGGAGATCAAATACGAATAGGTTTAGAAAAGTTAGGTAAAATTATAGGACAAAAACCAGATTACGATAAAATGAGAAAACATATTGAGTACGAGAATAAAATTCAACCAATTCAGCTAGAATTATTAGAATTAAGGAAAGCAGTGCCATGTCCGGTAGAAAACATGTTTAATGCTATTTCTGCAGGTATCTCCGTATTTGCGTCTGGCACGCCCCAGAAATTAAGTTTTTATAAAGAATATTTAGAAATAGCAAAAAAGCGCTATAAAAAGAAAACCATTTATGGTAAAGAAGAAAAAATAAGGTCAATTTGGCCTTATATGTTAATATTTTTTGATTTATCGTTAAGCGAGTTCCTAAATAGAGAAATTGGAATGAGTATTTTGTTTGATATTTTTAACTATAACTTTTCAAATAACATAGATACTTCTGATAACGATTTAGATAAAATGTTTTACGATATGGCACGAAGAGGATTAAATTTCCCCATGATGAAGGAATCTACTGAATTTTATTATCCATTCATAGAAAATTGCGTACAATTAGCGAAAGATTACTCAGCAGATTGCTTTATATTTACTAGCCATTTAGGATGCAAGCAATTTGGTTCAGTCCCACAGGTTCTTAGGGAAGCCTTGAGGGAAGAGGTGGGAATTCCTATGTTAATGATCGATTTAGACGTAGGAGATAAAAGGTTCACTTCTACGAAAATTATAAGAGAAAAAATAAAATTATTTGCAAAAACCCTATTATGAGTATTTAATTATATAAAAAAAATTTAATACTAAAAATTAAAAAAAATAAAAAAAAAGGAGAAAAAAATGATTTCAATACAAGAAACTACGGATCTTTTAGGATTAGCGATTCGCAACGTTTTAAGTTCAAGGAAAGACGAAAAGTTCTACAATTTAGTGAAAGCCTGGAATAAAAAGATAGTTGTTGATGTATCGGATATGTATCCAATTACGATTATTTTTGAAGGAGAAAACATAAAATTTGAAAGAAGAGAAGTCGAAGATTATGATGTTAAATTAAAAACGGACCTGCAGACTCTTTTAGATTTAGCTTTTGGGAGGATTGGATCAGTTTCAGCGGTTATAAAAGGGAAATTAAAACTCAAGGGAATACTGAAAGTAGGAACATTATTAAAACTAATGAAAGTTTTCTTTAAACCTTTAAAAGACGTAGCTAAAAATCCGAATATAAATTATTTTGAACAAGATAAAGAGATAAAATAAAAGGTGATATAAAATTACCATAACGGAAGTTAAAAACATATATAATAACATAAGTATGGAAGATGTTTATTCGAAATTAGTTGAGATTTTTGGTTCAGAATATGTAAGCAACAAAGCAGTGGATTTGTATCCTTATTCTTCTGATGCCACTGAAGCCGAGTCCCACATGCCCGACTTTATAGTAATCCCACAAAACCGAGATCAATTGGTGGAATTAGTTAAGTTTTGCAACAAATATATTATACCAATTGTACCATACATTTCCGGCAATAATATTGGTGGACTATGCATCCCTGAAAAAGCAGGAATAGTCGTTGATTTTGGAAAAAAGATGAATAAAATAATTCACGTAAACGAAGAAATGATGTATGTCTTACTTGAACCAGGGGTTACTT
>Ga0315284_10008272_pt1 | contig 14851 bp, 18 predicted proteins | sample YL17G09_16_MG_FD_203696 | JGI IMG/M metagenome (GOLD analysis project Ga0315284, IMG submission 203696) | Sediment microbial communities from Yellowstone Lake, YNP, Wyoming, USA - YL17G09_16 | ecosystem: Environmental > Aquatic > Freshwater > Lake > Sediment | place: USA: Wyoming | collected... | reverse complement strand
CATGTGGCGGGCGACGTAGTCGGCCAGGGGAAAGCGGCGCGGCCCCGAGCGGTCGGCCTGCCAGAGGGGACCGTCGCACTGCCCGCAGCGCCGCTTCTTGCGCTCCAGATCCTCCCGCTCCAGCGGCACCCCCTCGTCGTCGAGCGCCGGGGCGAAGCAGGCCGGACAGCAGAGGCGACGCAGCGGCTCGCCGTCTTCGTCGCGCAGGAGTCGACCGCTGACGATGGCGAGCCGTTCCACCACAGCGGGCGACCAGCGATACGACAGCTTCGCCTGCTCGCGCGACATGCTGACGAAGAGCGGCTGGCCGTCCAAGAGGGGCAACCGCTGCAGATCCGTAAGCGTCCGGACGATGGCGGCTCCGGCACCGGGGACGGTAGCGAGTACCTCCCGCTGCCACTTGCGCACCAGGTGGGGCGGGCAGAGGACCAGCACCCGCCGGAAGCCTGCCAGGTAAGCGGCGGCCGCGGCGATGGTCGTCTTGCCGGTGCCCATCTCGCCCACCAGGTTCGTGCCCCGATAGCGCCGGAGGGAGAGGGCAACGGCGCGAATGGCGTCGCCTTGGGCGCCCAGGGGTCGACGCTTCAACCGGCGCAGGTCGAAGCCCCAGTGGTGTCGATTCTGCGCCGAGTAGACAGGCGGGTAGGTGCGGAGCACCGCCCGCGTGATTGCCTCTTGATAGTCCTCAATGAAGCGGGCGAGATTCACGACGAACTGCCCTTAAGCAGCGTGACGTACGCCTCGCTATAGGTGGTGATCATGCACGTTTCCTTTCCTAGTTGCGATGTAAGGACGGCCTGTTCAGTAGTGGAGCAGCCAGGGGCAGGATTGCAGGCGGGTGGTATACTCGCGAGGAGGTTACAGATCGAATGGACTTCATCGAATGGTGTGACTGCGTCCTCGACAAGCTTATCGAAGTAACTGCCGCATCGCTCAGCGCCCGTGACATGGGTGTCGAGGTCGAATCCCAGTTGCCAAAGGCGCTCTTTGGCGAGGCAGTGGTCCAGCAGCCGGAATTCTTTAACTCGAAAGCGCGATTAGGAACCTTCGACGCGCTTAACCAGTGGACGGACATGGGACTCGTAGAAGAAAGTCACGGCTACTTCTTCAAGCCGACAAGCAAGGCCGAGCAGGTAGCGAAGGACAAGACGGAGCTTTGGCAGCTTTTCTGTGGTATTTCGCTCAAACCAGAGCAAGCGGGAATCCTTCTTGCTGTCAACCAGCTCAGTCCGCAATCTGCTTCCGATCATGCGTGGATCGATTGGGTAGAGCGTGACGCGATACTGCAGCACCTCGGTTGGTTGGACGATAACGGCGTGAACCTCCTTTGGACCGTGTCGAAGGAACTGGAGGAGCATCACTTTGTGCGCTCGATTCGCACTGCGGGCGCGGGGGTCGATCTTCAAGCCACTTATCGTGGACTCGTCTGGGAGCATCGAAGAGGGCTCACCATAGAGTCGAAGTTCATCGATGATCTCGTAGCACAATGGGAGACGACGAGCGTTGACTTCAAGCGCGAGCTGCACACAGCCACGGCCGACGAGAAGGCCGAGCTAGTGAAGGACGTCATCGCCCTCGCGAACACTCAAGCGAGCGGGCAACGCTTTCTTGTCATCGGCTTCGATGACAAGACGCGAGAATACCACGGACCACCGGACGCGAAGATAACTCAAGAACACCTAGAGCAACTCATGTCCCAGTACACGGATCCGGTTGTTGATCTCCGGTACGAAGTGGTCGCCTATTACGCCGGGCCGGTCGGCAAGCTAGAAGTGTCGCGCGACCCCAAGAAGCTCCCCTACTGCGTCGCGAAGTCCATTGGGGACAAGAAGCGCATCAAGCAGGGCGACACATTCGTGCGCCACGGCTCTCTCACTGAACAGCCGACAGCTGGCGAGCTGGAGGCGATCAAGCAAGAAGGGGAACGCGCCAGGTATTCTTGAACAGGATTCACGCTGCCCGCTCCTCCGCGTCTTGGAGATCCACCGAACCGGTCTGCTGAATCACGTCGAATCGGCCCGTGCGCAGGTCCAGCGCGACCACCGACGTTCGCAGCACTTCCCGCTCGATCTCCACCTCCGGGTCGCCCGAATCTACGGGCACCGACTCCTTGTAGGTGCGACCCTTGACCAGCACGCGGCGGCCGTCGGCCTCCAGCAGGATGTTGTTCAGGAAGCCGGCGGCGATGAGCACCGCCAAGTGGCCCCGTCGCAGGGGCATCAGCGGCCGGACAGGTCGCTCCTCCGTCGGCCAGAGCCGCTCGGCCAGCGCGGGGCTGACCCAGAGGCCGGACTGACGCGCCTCTCGCGCTGCCGACTCAGGGTCGAAGAACTGGGAGGCGAAGAGGACCGGCCCTGACGGCAGGGCGGGCAGGCTGAACATCGCCTCGACCGAACCGGCAGTCGGCAGCTCCGGCAGGGGCTCGTACGCCCAGGACTCGATCCGCTCCCTGCTGTCGACTCCCGCGATCGCGGCTTCTCGCTTGACTGCCAGGAGCACGACCTGACGGAAGCCGGCATACTCGGGGTCGGGGAAGCGGTAGCAGGCGAGCCGCTCGTAGTGCCCGGCCAGGAAGCGGGCTGACACGGCCAGCCGCCGTTGCGGCACGATGAAGACGAGCAGGCCGCCGGGGCAGAGGGCGCGGGTCGTCTCGGTCAGGAAGGCGTGCTCCAGCCGCTTCGACTCGTCGTCGTAGTCGTAGGGCGGGTTTAGCCAGAGGCAGGAGAAGGCGCCGTGGGCCAGCCGGACGGCGAAAGCGCTGGCGCAGAGGGCGTGGTCGAGGACGGCCTGCGCCTCGTCGTAGCGGTCGCGGGCGATCTCGATTCCGTAGGTCTCGCCGCCGACGGCCTCGACGAGTTGCCGCAGGGCGGCACCGGTGCCGCAGCAGGGGTCGAGCAGACGCACGACCTGTCGCGGCGTGGAGCGAGCGGGCCGGATGAGGGCTGCGACCCGCTCGACGACTGAAGGCGGGGTCGGATAATAGCCCGCCTTCGCGACTCCTTCCAGTCGCATCGCTACGGCGCCTTCTGTTCGAGGAGGGCGTCGTCTTCGACAGGCGTCGGGAGCCGGCCGCGTCGCACCGCCAGCGTGACGTCTTCCTGGAGGGCGTCGCGGTCGGGCCGGCAACGATAAGCGTAGACGCCCATCGACTCCAGCGCCTCGACCTCGTTTGCGTTCAAACCGCGCTCCCACAGCCAGTCGGCCCAGGACGGGTGAAGCGGCAAATCGAGCCGTCGGTTCAGGAAGCGGTAGTGGAGGGCGGGCGCCTCGTGCTCACTGCGAGCCAGAAGCAGGAACTCCTGGCGGTCGCAGGCATAGGCCGCCAGCTCCGGCACTAGCATGCCGTTGTAGGCGGAGCCGGAGGGCAAGCGGCAGCCGTGGAATCGCCACGTGCCCCAGGCCTCGCGGGCCAGCCAGCAGGGCGAACCGCCGGTCAGTTCGTCTTCGCCGAGGTAGGCGGTCTCGCCCTTGACGAGGCGAGCCCAAAGTGCACGCACGGCTTGCTGGCTTCCCAACAGGGACAGGAACCAGAGCTGGCCCCCATCTCGGGCGCAGGCGTCCACTGTCGCCGTGAAGCCTGCGGCGCGGATCACAAGCAGTTGCATTGGCAGAACGTCCTCCTTTCGAACATAGGGAAAGAGGCTCCAACGACAAGCGGCGCCTCTCGAGTGCGGGTCGGTCTTGCTGATTCTAGCTACTCGTTCGTGGGCCGTATGACCCAGAGTCTTTGCGTTCCGGCTCGGGCAACACGGCCCAACCAGAAGCTGAACCGAAGCGACCGTCGGGGCGGTCGACCCGGCGGGCGTTAAGATGCAATGTCTTGCTGTCGAAGGCGAAGCACAATATGCGGTCGAACTCCCCTCCGTCGACCGTCCTGCACTCGTCACCTGGACAATCGATCCCCAACCACCTGCCCCCCTGCCTGAACCGTTGCGGGTTGGCGAGTAACATGTAACCCACGCACCAGGTTGGCAATGGAAACTCCCACTCAGCATGTTCTATCTCCCAACGGGCATTCCGCACGCTATAGCCGCCGTATTTCATGCCCGTCTGAGCCGGAAACACTAGGAAGTCTCCTTCTCCCTGAATCTCTTGTTCCAGGGTACGAAGGGCGTTCGCTGCCGACTCGCGCATCCTCAGCCGCTCGACTGCAAGGTCTTTGACTCCGACACGAAACGCGCGCTGTTTTGCAAGAAACGTGAAGATTGTAGCCTTCAAGAGCTGGCCATAACCAGCACCAAGTGGGTCATAAATTCCCAATCTTGCCGCAACGCTACTTGCCTTGGGAACTACGAAGAGTCCCTCGGCGCCTTTGATGGTCGACATTGCCTCGGCTTTCCCCTTTATCCGCGTATCGTTTAGGTCGAACTTGGCAGTAAAGTCGGCAAAGGCGTTCTTGACGTCCCGCAACTGGGCTTCCAGTGATTCCAGCCTCTCACGGCTGACGCTCTCATTCGCCACGAGGTCGACTGTTCGAGCTATGTGCAGCTTGAGTTCGTCGGGCGTGTAGGATCTTGTCGTTCGTCCGCTACCATAACTACCGTGAACGTCATCGTGGCAGTTTGGACACAACGGTATCGCGTTTTCAATTCGATCATTACCGCCATCGCTTTTCGGAATGATGTGATGAAGCTGAACGCGATGCAGCGTGCCGCAAATGCAGCATCTCCGGCCCGTCCGGGCCAGTAACTCCTCAGACTCCTTCTTCGGAAACGGCATAGATGTCCCACCGAGCCGCAGCCTTCAACCGGTTCACGAGTTACATAGGTTCTTCTTGAGGCGGCTCGAACTTTGCCAATTATGCGAGGTTTCCCCGCCGCTGACAAGCTTCAGACGACTCCTCGCTCCTTCAGGCTGACGAATCGCCCCTGCCCAATAACGACGTGGTCCAGGAGGTCGATGCTGAGGAGCTTCGCCGCCTGCGACGCGTCGCGGGTCATCTGGACATCTTCCGGGCTCGGCTCGGGGTCTCCCGACGGGTGGTTGTGCACGAGAGCCACCGCCGGCGCGTTGGCGATGACGGCGTCGCGGAAGAGCTCAGCCATTCGTATGACTGCCGTGCTCACGCTGCCTTGATAGACCATGACCGCGTCCAGCACGCGGTTGCGCCGGTCCATCAGGATCACCCGCATCTGCTCCTGCGGCAGCATCTCCATCTCCGGCGCGAGTAGGTCGGCGATGTCCGCGGGCGAGTGTATCTGGCGACCGTTCGGCCCGCCGCGAGAAGCGGAGCGATAGCGCGACCGCAGCTCTGACAGGAGGCGCAGGTTCTCCTGCACGAGCCGGAGAACGTCGGCGTCTTCGGGCGACGGGGCAGTCGACCCGGTGGCGAGGCTACGCTGCCTGGGGGCCACCGGGCGCCTCTACGTCGCCATCGATTCGCTCATACAGGGTGAGGCGCAGGGGCTGATCCCCGTTCGGCCCGACCGCGAGCACCGAGTAAGCGCGCATGCCGGGAATAGGACTGCGGGGCTCCGCCACCTGCACCACGTAGCGCGGCCCGGTGCGGGTTCGGATGAGCCGCACGGGCTGTCTGTGAGCTGTGACCATCGTCAGGCGGCCCGAAGCTGGCCGTTGCGTCGATTGAGCAGGTCGGCCAGGGCGCGAATCGCTGCGGCAAGCTGCTCTTCGCCCATCTCGTCGAGAGGCAGTCCGTACCGCTTCTCTACCGACGCACGCGCCTTGGTCTCATCGACGCCCAGGCGCTTTGACAAGTCCAGCACCTTGTGGCGCATCGACTCGAGTCTGGCGGGAGAGGCAGGCGTCGCCGGTCTCGACGCGGCCGCGTCGACGACATTGCGACGGTCGTACAGGCCGTTGCCGAACTGGTCACCGAAGTGGCGCAGCGCTCGCTTCAGGGCGTCGGTCACCGCGCCCTTGTAGGCGGCCTCGTGGGCCTCCGGCGTCTCGTCGGCGACGAATCCGCAGCCGACGTCGGCCTTCGGCGGGCAGCCGCGAGCGGTCACGCGAACGGTCGCGCTGTACATGCCGACCGCCGCGGGGGCATCGGTTAGGGAGTCGAGCAGACTGAGCGGCCGGTAGGCCACATGGCCGGCCACCTCCGCGCCCCAGCCGTCGTGGCCGAAGATGCGGTTGGCCTGGTTGATGACGGCCCAGCCCTCGATGTACTGGATGAGCCGTCCGTCGCGGAGTTCCCGCTCCGAGACGAAAGCCAGGTCCAGGGGCTGCGCCAGCAAGGCCGCAACATCACTGGGCAACGCCTTGCGTACTGGTTCCAGCGCCCGCCTCTGCATTGTCAGGCGGCGCGAAGGGCGGACGCGGCGTCGAAGGTGTCCCATGTCTTCTCCTTACTAATAGTGGAAAGCTCAAGACAGCGCCGGAACGCCTTCTGTCCGTTGCGAAGACGCCCCAGGTCGTTGAGGTCGTGGACGCCGGGCGGTAGATCCACGATCACGCCTCGACCATCGAGGGCAGCGGCGATCTGGCTGGCAGCACGCCGGCCCGCCTCGTCGCTGTCCAGTACCAGGTACACACGCCTGAAGCGGGCGAGCGCCTGCGCTGTCTGCCGGGAGACGTGAGTCCCCAGCAGCGCTATTGCCGGCAGGCCCCATTGGACGGCCGTCAGCCAGTCGAAAGGGCCTTCCGTGACCACAACCTCGTCGCTGCGGACGAGACCGAGGCCGAGCAAGGGCTTGGGCAGGCGCAGGTTCAGGTATCGCGGCGTGGATTGCCGGGGGGCGCGGCCGGTGAGCCATATCGCCTTGCTGTCCAGCAAGTCTGGCACAATGATGCGATCAAGCATCGTTTCGAAGTCCCCGGCGAGCAGACCGACTCTTTGGGCGGCAGCCAGGCTCAAGTGATGTCGCCGCAGGTGCTCGGCGAGGCCGGACCGTCCGAAACCGAGGCGGCAGCGACAGGCGATGTCCCGGTCGATGCCCCTTTCCTTCAGGTAGGCACGCGCCTCCCGACTGCGCCGGAGGGCGTCGTGGTAGAAGGCGGCGGCCGCTTCAATGACCGTCGCCTCGCTTTCCGTCAGCGGTTCGTCCTCACTCCGGCTGGTAAACGATACGAGGGTGCAACCTTGGCTGCGACTGTTCTCGTGCCGCGTCGAGGGCGCGGACAGCATAGCCGCCGCCTCTCTGAAGCCGACCCCGTGCAGCCGCGCCACAAAGTCGATAACGTCGCCGCCGGCGCCGCAGCCGAAGCAGAAGTAGCTCTCGTTCTGCGGGTAGACGACCAGGCTGGGCCGGCCGTCGTCGTGAAAGGGGCAGACACCGATGAGACGCCGCCCGTTTGGCCGGAGCGTCACTCCGGAGCAGGCGACGACCTCCTCGATGGGGCTCGCCCTGCGGATGGAAAGTACGTCGTACATGTGATTCTCCTTACGCCGCGTGGCGCTCAAGTAGCTCGCGCGGAATGCGCCGCAGGAACCGCGACGGCTCGGCGGCGAGGGTCTTCCCGTTGCGCGGCCTCTGGCGAGTGTAGGTCAGGTAGAGGCGCTCCACCGCCCGCGTGACGGCGACGTAGCACAGGCGCAGCTCCTCATCGAGGGGGCCGGCCTCTGTCTCAAACTCATCCAGGGCGCGAGCGTGGGGGAGCAGTCCGTCCTCCAGTCCGGCCACGAACACGACCGGCCACTCCAGGCCCTTGGCAGCGTGGATGGTGGAGAGGACCAGACCCTCGGGACTGGAGCCGGTGTCGAGGTCGGCCGCCAGGCTGATCTCGTCCAGGAAGTCGGGGAGTCGCTCCGCCCCCGACCGCTTGGCCAGGGCGCGGAAGGCGTCCAGGTTCTCCAGGCGCTTCTCGCCGTCGTCCTGCGACTGAAGCCAGGCTTCATAGCCGCTCATCTCCAGGGTCACCTCGATGAGGAAGTCGGGCGGCGCGTCCTCCGCCATCGCCCGAAGGCTGGCCATGACGTCGAGGAACTCGACCAGGCTCTGCTGGCTGCGCTCGCCCTTGAGGTCACAGGGGAAACCTTCTTCGAGTCGCGCCAGGGTGAGCTCTTCGCCGCCCCGTATCCGTTTCTCGATAGCAGCCAGTCGACGCGGTGGCGCGTTGACGATCCGGCCCAGTGCTGCGACGTCCTGCGGATTGTGGATGAGGCGCAGGTAGGCCATGAGGTCGCGGATCTCTCTGCGGGCCAGGAAGTCGCTGTTGCCGCGGACGCTGTAGGGCAGGCCCGCCTCGACGCAGGCCATTTCGAGCTCGCGCGCCTGGGCGTTCGTGCGGTAGAGAACGGCGCAGTCGCCAGGGGACTCGACGACCCCTTCCGCCAGCAGCCGCCGCACCTCGGCGACGACGAAGGCCGCTTCAGAGCGAGGATCGTCACTGGGACGCAGGATCACAGGAATGCCCGGCGCGTTCGACGTCCAGAGATTGCGCGCCCCGTAGCGCAGAGCGGCGCTCAAAGCGTTGGCGACCGCCAGGACTACCTGCGTGCTGCGGTAGTTCTGCTCGAGCGAGATGACCTTGGCCTCTGGGTAGTCCCGCTGGAACTCCAGCAGATAGCGGATGTCGCTTCCTCGCCACGAGAACAGGTTCTGAAGCGGGTCGCCGACCGCGCACAGATTGCGGTGCTCCGTCGCAAGCAGGGCCAGCAGCCGGTGCTGGGCGTAGTTGACGTCCTGGTACTCGTCCACGAGCACGTAGCGGTAGAACTGACGCAGCCACTGAGCCGCCTCGTCGTTCTCCTCCAGCAGTCGCACGGCGAAGAGCATGAAGTCGTCGAAGTCGAGGGCGTTGCGCCGGCGCAGCGACTCCTGGTAAGCGTGGTAGACGGCCGCCAGCTCCGGGTCGCGCTCCTTCACGTCTTCGGGCCGGAGGAGCCCGTCTTTGGCGCGGCTGATCGAATCGAGGAGGGCCTGACGCGGCTGCTCCTTGGGATCGAGCCCGAGGTCGGTGAGCGCGTGGTTCAGGGCGGCGCGCCGGTCCTCCTCGTCGGCGTAGACCGACAGGTGGTCGGGGTCGAAGCCGAAGTGCCCGCCCCACTGGCGGAGGACGCTCAGGGCGAAGGCGTGGAACGTGCCCGCCCATACCTCGCCAGCCGATTCGCCCAGCACTGAGGCCAGGCGACGCTTCAGCTCGCGTCCGGCCTTGTTGGTGAAGGTGACCGCCAGTATCTCGGACGGCCTGGCGAGCTCCTGGTCAATGATGAAGGCGACGCGCGCCGCGATGACCGCCGTTTTGCCGGAGCCGGGGCCGGCCACCACCAGAAGAGGGCCCTCGGTGATGGTAACGGCCTCGCGCTGCTCCGGATTGAGCCGCGATAGGTCGAGCACCTAGCTCTCCGCCAACTCCTGGTAGCGCAGCCAGAACGCTGCCTCCTCCAGCTCCAGCAGCGTCTCCGCCCCGGGGTCCGAGGGCAGGTGGCGGCGCAGCACCTCTGCCGGCCAGTCGCCGGGCTCCCAATAGCGTGCGTGCAACTCTTCTTCGCTGGCGCAGCAGCGCAGCTCGGCGACCAAGGCGTCGACGGCTGATCTCGCCATGTTGCGCCGCTCCGTGGGCCAGCGCTCGTAGGTCTCGTAGCTCTGTCGCCAGACAGAGCGGGTGTACTCCTTGAACCGGTCTTCTTTGGACACGTTGGCTCCTCCTTTCCGCATAAGGCTCGATTCTCGGTCCTCCGTGCCGCCTGCTGCGGGCACGGAGGCATCCTCGATGGGCGCACGAACCCTGGGGCCGCCCCATGGGCGGCCCCAAAAGACATCTCTCAGAGGTGGGAGGAGCTAGTTGAGGGGACGGGCGCCCTTGAGGGCGGCGGTCGAGAACCGACAGCCGACCTTCCAGCGCCGGAGGCCGATGGTGGAGACGACCTCCAGCCGGCCGTCGTCAGCGGGCACGAGGACGGCCCCTCTGCCGAGAGCGGGAGAGTAGCAAGTGGCTCTCTCCAGCTTGAGGCGACGGCAGACCTGGAGCCAGCAGCCGTAGACTTGGCGGACCAGGGGCTGTGGCATGTCGCTGAGGTCCAGCGGCTCAAGGAGCGCCAGGGCCTGTCGCGGCTCTCTGCGGCAGCCCCGGCGAGCCTCTCGCAGCGCCTTCTCGACCTCGACGGTCTTGACGGCCCACGCCCTCCGGCGTATGTTCTCCGTTAACGAGGCCAGGTCGGGCGAGCCGGGGTCTAGCTTGCAGAGAGAACCCAACAGCCTGAGGGCCTCGTCGTATTTCTGCTCCCTTGCCAGCGCTTCGGCCTGGGAAATCCCCTCCCGCAGTCGGGCCTCGCGCCGGCGTTCCTCCTCCGCCCGTTGTGCCTCTTCTTCCTTCGCGCGCTCCTCGCCCAGCAGCAGGCCGACGCCTTCATCAGTGGCAAGGACGGCGAGCTCAGCCTGGATGGCGACCAGGCGACTACGAGTACTGTCTGCGAGGGCGATTGCTCTGGCAGCTATTTCCTCCGCCCGCGTCCGAGCCTTGGGCACGAAGGCCTGCGCGGCAATAGCGGCTGCCTTGTCCGCGACCACCTGTGCCCTCTTTGATACGTCCTGCAATAAAGCGGCATCGCTCTGGAGCCGCCGGTATCGCGCCAGAGCTTGCTCGGCTTCCTGACGGGCATCTGCGTCCGCGGCTGCGAGGGCGGTGATCTCCTGCGCCGCATGGCTCGCAGCCTCTATCAGCGCGTCGAGGTCAAGCTCCGGCGTTGTGTCTATCGTGACCGGCAACATCGGCCGGTCGTCGTTGGCTCGCTCGGTCGCGGCGAAGCGGTCGCCGAACCGGCCGAGCTCGTCGAGACTCTTGAGAACGATTGGTTGTGTCATGGCCGTGTACCTCCTTGGCTATGAAGCCTGGTCGTCTTCGATCCGTTCGATGGGCATGGGACGACGCCCATCCTGTCGCTCCCGCGCCTCGGGCCGCAGCTCCACGACGGGCGCCGCAGTGCGTAAGCGGGGCATCTCCAACTCCAGCGGGACGCTCAGCACCGGCTTGCCGATGGCGTCCTCCAGAGCGCGGGTCAGCTGATGGCGCAGCGCCGCCAGGAGTTCGTCGTCGCTCACCGCCCGGCCGTTGACCGACAGCGCCAGATGGACGACGTAGCGCCGGTTGCCGTCGGGCGCATCGAAGGCCTGAAGCAGCGCATTGAGCTGCCGGCCTTCGTGGACGACGCGCTGGACGACCACGAGCAGCCCTGAGGGCAGCTCGACGCCGAGAGCATGGGCGTACGTCCGGGCGGCGCGTGCTATCTCGCGGCGCAGCCTGCGTGCCTGGCGTCGGCGGGCGTCGATGATCACTGTCGGGCGGCGGAAGTGTCGCCACAGTCGGAGCGCCAAACTCCAGCAGCAGGCGGCGGCTTGTCGCAGGAGCTGCCGGCAAAAGCCGACGCAGCGACGCGCCAGCCGCACCGTCCTCGACTTCGTTCGTCGTCGACGCGTCATGCCACGTCCCTCCTCTCCGGTATCACCCGCTCGCGCAGGCTCTCCCAGACGAGGTCGCCGTACTCGCCGATGAAGTGGCGCTCGCAGTCGTCGCCACGCACGGCGGCAATGGCGAAGCCGAGGCGCTTGACCTGCCCGACGGGCACGTCCAGGGCGGCCACGGCTATGGCGACCTCCCGGTACTCCGAGGGGTCGATGCGTTCGGCCGCCAGCTTGAGCTTGTCCCAGGCCGACAGGCAGCAGATGTCCCTGCGGGACGCGATGTCCTGTTGCATGGTGTTCCTCCTTTCGGCTTTCTAGAGTGGCCAGGCTTTGGCGAGGACCGCCACCAGAGAAGCGGCGGCGCTCATCAACATGGCGATGCGGACCGGGCCCGTCCGTCGCCGGCGGGCGTTTCTTGAATGCATGCGTGTCTCCTTTCTCCTGGCGTGTTCGTGCCGATGTCGTGACTAGGTCTGCAGGCTCGCTTCGGCGGCGGCGATGCCCTCGCGCATGTGGTCGATGCGCTGCCGCTCCTGCTCCTGCAGGGCTTCCAGCGCCGCCTCAAAGATGGGGAATTCCGATGGCGACACGTAGACGCGGCGCTCCCTGTCGGTGAGTTCCCTCCACTCCTCCGCGACCTCGATGAGATGCTCGCTCTTCTCGATCTGCTCTTCGAACAGCTGGATGCTCTGCCTCATCCCTTCCGGGGTCGGCGCAAAGTCGATCGTTTCCATGCTTCTTCCTCCTGAATAGAACTCACGGTCCATTCCGGACGGCCACCGGGATTCCAGTTCATTGCTGTCTCCTGGTGGGGTCCTGGCACTGTTCGAGGGGTGTGGGATGGAAGTGCAGGTCGCGCTCGATCATCATGCCCATTGGACCCCGGACCTCGGCCAAGTCGGAGAGCCGCCAGTAGCCGTACTCCTTCGCATGACCGAACACCATGCCCCAGAACATGACGTCCACGCGATCCCTGGCCCGCGGGTCGCTGAGCGGGACCTCGGAGCCATCCCCGAGCTCTGCGCTGGCCTCGGCCGCGTACCAGGTCCAGTTGGACCAGGGCGTGAAGTACTTGACTCGGGCAACGTTGTCGCCGCTTCTAATGGGAGGCAACGTCTGCGCGAGCTCCCTAGTCAGCAGCGTCGGCGTCCGCACGTTCCGCCTCCTCTTCCAGCCGTCGGAGACCGGACTACAGACGCCTCGCCGTACGCCAAGCTCTCGCGGTCCAAGACCCGCTTTCCGCTGGAGACGTTCAACCGAGGTCCTCCATCAGGCTGGCGATACCGTCGATGTCGTCCCCGAGGAGCTCATGGAGGACTGCCGACTTCGCGGCCCTGTCGGAATCGACCGCGCTGTTGTGCCTCGTGCCAAACACGCCGCAGCCCTCGGCGGCGAAGCGACGGCGGGCCGCCTCAAAGGGGGTGCCCGGTACGTCGTGGAGCTCGTCGAGGTCCCACGGCTCACCGCAGACTGGACAGTAGATGTCCATGCCCTGTCTCCTTCCGATGTGCGCTACAAACGCGAGAAGCCCCGCTGGGCAAAACCCTGTGGGGCTTCTGTTTCGCAGGCAGCGAGCAGTGTCAGTCAAGCGCTTGTCGCCTGCGGTCGCACTGCGGCGAGGTGACGATTCGCCGTCGGTGCGTCTTCTGTTTGAGATGACTAATCGTTCCGGTTGTTGGGGCTTTAGCGTTATTTGACTAGGTTAGCGATCCTCCTTTCTCGGACGTGTCTGCGCTGATACTTGCCCTGAGTGTCGACTTCGTTCGTGCCTCCTTTCTCTGATTCCCTGCCGTTCTGATGCCCTGTTCGACTCCTGACGTGGAGAGCGAGCTCGTTTCCCTTCCGGGTTGATCCATCCAGTGTCTCGGACGGGCCGTCCTGTCGGTTGTTCGATTGGCGGTACCGACGAAACGCGCTTCTTATGGGGCAAAGCTTAGCTGGGACCAGTCCAATGCCAGTCCAAGATTGCGACCTGTTCAGTCCAATTGGGGGCTTCTTGGTCCAATGTTGCGGGAGCGATGAGGATGTCTTGGTATGAGGTCACTACGGGCGAGCGACGGAGCGGGGGCGAACTGATTGGTGCGTCATGAAGCTGATTGGACTGGAATTGGAGAGAAATATGACCGTGGCTAATATACTCTTTTGATACGTCCTACAACTCCTCCCGCTTTTGACGGAAGAGGAAGACGAAGGCATACTTCAGTCGACTCGCATCGCCCGAAAGCATGCTTCTCTGTTCGAGACGCGATTAAGGTATCTGCTGTAGGAGGAGTTTGATTTGCACACGTTCTTTCTGTTTCTCGCCATAAGCTTGGTCGTGCTGATCGCCATGCTTCTCTTCGGCCTGCTCACCAGAGCCTTCACTCGCTGGCCCTACCATAAGACAGACCATCTCTTGACTCCCGCCGAGCGTTCCTTCTTCGGGGTGCTCGGGCAAGCCATCGACAATGACCTGTACATATTCGCCAAGGTGAGGCTCAGCGACCTTCTCTGGCTTCCTCAGAGTACCAAGAACAGGCAGTCCTACATGAACCGAATCCAGTCGAAACACGTGGACTTCGTTCTCTGTGACAGTGCCACCACCGAGCCGCGCCTTCTCATCGAGCTCGATGACTCATCGCATCAGAGAGCCCGTCGGAGAAGTAGGGACGCGTTTCTCGATGAGGCTGTCCACCGGGCCGGTCTGCCGATTCTGCGGGTGCCGGTGAAACGCTCCTATGCTCCCGGAGAGCTGAGGCAGCTCATCGCGTCTCTCTTGGCGGGGAACGTGGACGCGACGGGGCCGGTCGCAATCGAGGGCAAGAAGGCGGACTAGCCTGCCTTGGCTTGCTCCCTCTTGGCCACCGCCCTCCCCTCCTATCTGGCCGCCGACAGGAGGGTTGACAATGGCGCTGGCCGTGCTATAATCGCCGCGTTGACAGCTCGCTGCTGATTATCCCCGCTTTATGGTGCCCCCGCCAACAGGGAGGTTGCGCGGTGTTTGTCGCTACTGCCCGACTATCGCTCTGGGCGTGACGCCACATTGCACTCATCGGAGGCGGCGAGATGAGGTACAAGCTTCTGCTGGTTCTCGCTTTGGCGGTGCCGGCATTAGTTGGCGGCGCCCTCTCAACACGGGGCATCAGCCCGCGGCGATTGGCGGCCGATCCGCTTCCCATCTGCAATGTCAGTGGCATGATCTCCGTTGACACAACCTGGCATTCAGACTGTGTGTACGTCATCCCCACGAGCGATTATGGTAGTGGCTCCGTGGTCGTTGGCTCCAACGCCACTCTCACCATCGATCCAGGCACCATCGTCAAGTTCGCCCTGCCTGCCTACTACGCCCTGAGCTATATCCAGGTCTTGCAGGATGGTCACCTCGTCGCGCATGGCACGTCCTCCCAGCCCATCGTCTTCACCTCATTGCAGGATGACTCCTACGGCGGCGACACAAACGGCGACGGCACTGCGAGCTCTCCGGCGGCGGGCAACTGGGCCGGCATCATCGTCGCCGACCCCACCGGCACCCAAACCTCGGGCTCCATTGACTTCGATTACGTCGTGGC
>Ga0315284_10008271_pt1 | contig 14852 bp, 11 predicted proteins | sample YL17G09_16_MG_FD_203696 | JGI IMG/M metagenome (GOLD analysis project Ga0315284, IMG submission 203696) | Sediment microbial communities from Yellowstone Lake, YNP, Wyoming, USA - YL17G09_16 | ecosystem: Environmental > Aquatic > Freshwater > Lake > Sediment | place: USA: Wyoming | collected... | reverse complement strand
TTCCTGGCGACGTTGCCGCGTAAGTGAGAAACGCTTTGTGTCGTGGGAGTGCCGGATGAAAATCGCACCGAAACTGCTGGGCGATTGGCCGAAGCTGGCCTGGACGGCCGTCTTTGACAAGGGTTCGGACACCATCGTGGTCCACCACGGCCCGATGGTGGAGCTTGGGACGGACTGGCTGGTGGAGGCCGTCTGGGCGGGGGACTTCGCCGCCGGCGACTTCGACCGCACGGACCTGGTCTTCGGCACGGGCATCCGTAGCCGCGCCAACGGGGTGAACTTCGTCACCGCCGGGACGATGCTGGATCGTCTATGGCACTGCCTCCACCGGGGGCGCTACTACGTCAGCAACTCGCTGCCGGCGATGCTGGCCTTGGGCGGGATCCAACTACGCGAGGACTACGACTACAACGAGGACATCAAGACCATGCGGGAGGGACTCCACCGTTATCGGCGGACCCTGCCCACCCGATCCTGCGATGTCCACGTGGCCTACTACCACAATCTGCTCTACGACGGGAGCGAACTCCGCGAGGTCGAGAAGCCCTACGATACCCCCGAGTTCCGCTGCTATGGCGACTACTTCGGCTTCCTCACCGACACGGCCCGGCGGTTGCGGGGCAACCTGGAGGATCCGGCCCGAAGGCATCGCATCGTCTCCCTGGCCAGCATCTCCTGCGGCTATGATTCCGGCGCCTCCGCCGTGATCGCCAAGTACGCCGGTTGCACCCAGGCCGTCACCATCTCCAACGCCACCACGCTGCTGCCTCGCAGCGATTCGGGCCTGGAAATCGCCCGGCACCTGGGCATGGACACCCAGCCGTACCATCAGACCACCAGGCTCTACCGCCAGGAGGAGACCGTCTGGGGCATCGCCGGTCGGCCCGCGGGACTGAACCTGACGATCTTTAATTTTCCCGAGCCGCTATGCCTGTTCTTCACGGGTTACCGAGGCGACTCCATCTGGGTCCGCGCGATTACCGACACGGAGCTTTTCGCCACCCCCAGCATCGCCGGGCTTGCGCTGTGCGAATACCGCCTGATCCAGGGCCTGTTCCATTGCGTGGTTCCCTTCTGCGGCAGCCGCAACCTGCGGCAGATCCAGGCGCTAAACTTCCTGCCGGAAATGGAACCTTGGACGCTCCATCGGGATTACGACCGGCCGATTCCGAGGCGAATCCTCGAGGAAGCGGACGTCCCCCGCGAACTGTTCGGAAACCGCAAGGAAGTCACCAGCGCCGAGTCTTTCTTCATCTGGCCGTTCTCGCGGGAAAGCCAGGCGAGTTTCGCGGCCTACCTCCGCCGCCGGGGCCTCTACGCCCCTTCCCCGGCCGTGGCGTGGCTGCTGCGGAAGATCGTGCACTTGGACCACCTGGTCTACGTCAATCTCACGCACAAGTTCGGCTGGCACACCAAGGGCCTGCGGTTCGTCTTCAAGTTCAAGGGCCAGGACCTGCTGTTTCATTGGGCCAACGAGGAACTCACCCGGATGTACGTCCAGCGCATGGGCGGGTCGGTTCCCGCCGTTGGAGTAGGCGGCGCCTAGGCCGCGGGAGACAGGTCGATGGCTGGCGAGAATAGCGCCCCAAGTTCACCGACAAGACTGACGCCGCGTTGCGTCCTGGTGGCCGCCCCACAAGGCGGAGCACGGGAGCACCTCCACCGTCTCCTGCCGGACCTTTCGTCCGGTGAGTATCACGTCCGGTCGGGAGATTCTTTCGCCCTGGCGGCCAGGCCCGCAGGCGGTTCCGTCACGGTACGATCCACGAAGCAGCGAGACGTGATCCTTCTGGGCAGCCTTGTCAGCGAGGCCGTTGCCCCGGGTTCGGCGCTGGACTGGGCCGTCGCCGCCGTCGAGGCCGCTCGATGGGAGCAACTGAAGGCGTTGCAGGGGGTCTTCGTCTTAATTGTGGCCGATCCCGCCGGCGGTGTCGTTACCGTCGTCAGCGACCTGCTGGGGATCAAGCCCTTCTACATCGCGCAGCTCCAAGGGGCGACGATCCTTTGCGATCGCGCGGAAGTGCCGCTGCGTTGTGGTGGTGGGCGAATCGACCCGCTGGGCCTGGGCGGCTGGCTGCACTTCGGCACGCCGCTGGTCGAGCGGACGTTGTTTGATGGAATACGTCGCATTCCCGCTGCCACGGTGATGCGCGCGGACGGCCAAGGGCTGACCCAACACCAATACTGGACGCCGCCGGTGGCCGAGGAACCCACTGGTGTCGAGGAATTAATGGACGGCGTGTACGGCGATTTCGCCGCCAGCCTGGAACGCCTTCTAGGCCCTTATGACAGGGCGACCGTACTCCTCAGCGGCGGATTCGACAGTCGCCTCAACCTGCTGACGGCCTTGCGCCTGGGCCGCGTTAAACTCGACGCCGTCACCGTCCCCTACAACGACGCCGAGCGGAAAATCGCCGCCCAACTGGCAGAGATGGCGGGCGTCCCCTGCCGCCGGATCGAACCGGACGGTTCGGTCTGGGACGCCTTCAACTCCATGTGGTACATCCACCCCGACGGTTTTCCCATCACCAAGAACCTTACCTGGCTGTGCGTCACCGCCCCCGGATCGCCCGGGCCGTTCATCGACGGTTCCATCAGTTCCGTGGCCGTTCGCTGCCTGACGGGCGATCCCGCCGACGGTCCGCCGCCCGATCGGGACGCCGCCAAAAAGTTCGTCTGGAAGGCCCACTCGCACTTCAATCCTCAAGTGTTCTTCAAGCCCGATATGGCTCAACGGATTGTCTCCCTGGGCGGCCAGGCCGCCGATGAATTGAGCGATGCGATCGGGTGGCACTCCAAGTTCTGCCTGCGATGGGACACCTGCCAGGATGAGAGGCGATATACCCCCATCAATTTTCTTCAGTATGAACACCTCGCCCTTTCGGTGCAGCCGTTCTACGACCGGGCGTTGATCGAGCGGCGGCTGCGACACCCCAACAGGCTTTTCACCAAGGACTTCTACCACGGCATGCTCCGCATGCAGTTCGGAGCCCCCGGCGCGCTGCCGCACTCCAGCGACCTGCCCAAGGGCAGGGACTCCACTTACCTTTTCAGCCGGGCGTTCTGGCGACAATTGCCCGCGGCGATACGGTTCGTCCACCGTCATCGCGACGTGCTGAACGCCCGCTGGCTGCTGCCACGCCTGGCCGCCTATGGGTTTGGACGGACCTCACAAATGTACCTGCTTCGGGGCCTGCTGCGGCTGATGGTGTTGGAGGAGGAATTGAACCGCCTGGGGGTGGAGTTGGACCTGGCCAAGCTGCTCGGCTGAGACCCCGACGGAATGGTGGTCGGTACAACGAGGATGCATTTGATCGCGTCGGGTTGGAATGCCGCCGCGTATCTGGCCGATAGAATACTCAGGTAAAGTGTCGGCGCGCGCCGCCGTTGCTTCCCAGGACAGGTGTATCCATGCGGACAGAGGCCAGCCCAGGCGCCGCGCCGGTGGCGATCATCATTCCCTGCTACAACTATGGCCGGTTCATCGGCCAGACGATCCAAACCGTGCTGGCGCAGAGCCTCAAGCCCTCCGAGGTCATCATTGTTGACGATGGTTCGACCGACAACACCGCCGAGGTGGTTCGGAGCCACCCGGGCGTTCAATACGTCTGGAAGCCCAACGGCGGGCCTTCCAGCGCCCGCAACGAGGGATACCGGCGATCCTCGGCCGAGTACATCATGTTCCCCGACGCTGACGACGTCCTGCGTCCCGACGGTCTGGAGATTCTCTTCTCGGCCATGCGGAGCGTCGCCCCGGAGGTTCCGGTGGTCTTCGGGCGGTCCGAGACGTTCACCGATACGCCCGGGGACTCCGGCGAGGCCGACGAGTCGACGAAGTACCTGCCCCTGCCCCAGGACGTCCTGCCGTACGTGTCCAGGAAGCTTTCCGACGACCTGGGCATCTTGTCGCGCGGCGTGCTGGAACGGTTGTTGCGAGGAAACATCGTGCCGCAATGCTCGGCGCTGATCCATCGCTCGGTCTACGACGCCATCGGCCTGTGGGACGAGCAGTTCCTCTATCACCAGGACCGCGACATGTGGTTGCGGATCGCCAGCCGATTCCCGATCGCCTATGTGGACCGGACCGTCTCGCTGGTCCGGCGGCACGGGGACAACATCACGCACGGCAAGAACTGGGTCCGCAATCATTTCGAGATACTGGACCTGCTGGACAAGGCCGTCAAGGGCGACTGGGCCGACGCCCAACTCCACCGCATGGCCCGGCGGCGATATGCCGTCAGTGCCTACAATCTTGGCGGTCGTTTGGCCGAGGCGGGGGACTACGCCCGGGCGACCGGGGTGATGGCCCGGTCCTGGAAGGCCGATCCCCTGGGCTGGAAAGCCCCCCTCCGCATGGTGGGATACTCCCTGCGGTGGTTGGCGGGCGGACGACCGAAGGACTGAGCGAAGGCGAACCATGCATATCCTCCACGTCTCGGCGCTGCCGGTGTGGTCCATGAAGGGCGAGGGCGGAATGCCTTCCCTTCGCCAGACCCTCGACGGCCACCTGCGCGCGGGACACCGGATCACGCTGATTCTGCCGGGCTACCACCTCTTCGCCGACGGGGCGGTGGCGACTGTCAAGCCACCCGATGCCCGCCTGGAAACCACCCTAGCGCCATGTCGCTGGATTCCTGCGATGCTGCAATTGCGAGGTCTGGCCCGGCGAATCGGTGGCGGCGAGCCGCCGTACCTGGCCCGCTGGCTGCTGAACTTCACGACGTGGATCCTGCTGACCGCCAGCATGGTGGCGGTGGGCCTGCGGGTCCGATACCGCCACGGGAAACGATTCGACCTGGTCTACGCCCACAACCAGTACGCCGCCATCGCCGGGTGGCTGCTGGGGGCGATCTTTGGCGTCCCTAATGTCACCCGACTCTACGGGACATTCGTCGCCGACCTGATGAAACGTCCGCTGGTTCGCCTGCGGTATCCGGTGGCCGCCGGCGGCTTCCTGGTGCCCCATAGCCTGCTGATTTGCTGTAACGACGGAACACGCGGCGACCAGGTGGCGCGGAAGTTGCGGATCGACCTGGCGAAGTTTCGTTTCTGGCAAAACGGTGTGGACCGTCCGGAGACGCTCCCACCCGCCGACCGGCGGGCGCTGCTGACGGAAGCCCCACCAAATCTCCGCGTGGATAGTTCCTGGGTGTTCACCTGTTCGCGGCTGAGCTACTGGAAGCGGATCGACCGTCTCATCCGCGCCGCGTCGCACTGCCGCGCCGCCGGTTGCGACTACCAGCTCCTGGTCGCCGGCGACGGGCCGGAACGGGCCAGGCTGGAGGCGCTGGCGAGGGAACTGGCCATGGAACCGCACGTGGTCTGGCTGGGCGCCGTGCCACACGCGAGGATTTGGAACTGGATGTCCGCCGCGGACGTCTTCATCATCGCCAACGACGTGACCAATCGTTGCAACCCCCTTTACGAGGCCATCTGCGCGGGCCTTCCGGTGGTCTCCCTGCGCGATCCATCCACGGCGGACTTGCTGGTTGACGGCGAGAATGCCCTCTTGGCCGACCGCGCCGACGAAGGCGATTTGGGTCGCCAACTGTGCCGCGCCTGCGGCGACAAGCCCCTGGCCGCCCGACTGCGCCAGGCCCAACAGGCCCGTGCCGCGACGTTTCAGACCTGGCCGCAGCGCATGGAAATGGAAGTCCGCGAGTTGGAAGCCCTGGCGGCCGGCGGTCGGTCCAGACGCATGGCGGGCGGAACCGGCCGGGTATCAACCGTCTGACACAATGGAAAGAAAAACATGCCCGTAAGGACACTATTATTCGCCCTGGCCTTCGTCGCCTGTTGCGTCGGATCGCTGGTCAGTCCCATCTGGGGCCTGCTGGGTTACGTGGCTCACTATTGCATCGGCCCGGAGCGGCAATGGTGGGAGGCGCCGCTGTCGAGATTTGGCATTCGCTATTCGCTGACCCTGGCGGCAGCGACGATGGTGGGTATCGTCGCGCATTGGGGCAAGTTGCGATATGGGAAAACCTTCCTGACGGGCCAGGAGAAGCTGTTGTTCCTGTTTTTGGTCCTGGTGTGGGCCTCGACGCTGCTGGGCGGACCAACGGAGGGGCGCTACACCACGGTGGATCCGCCCTCGATCAAGCTGGCCAAGGTGTTCATCTTCTGCCTGATGCTGACGCACGTGGTGACGGACCTCAAGGACCTCAACAGGCTCTACTGGGTGTTGACCTTGGGAACCCTCATTCTGGGCCTGGAAGCCTACAACACCCCGCGGCGTGCATTCCAGGCCGGAAGGCTCGAGACCATCGGCGGACCGGACTTCCAGCATTCCAACGTGCTGGCGGCCCACATGGTGGCCATGCTGCCATTGATCGGGGCGCAGTTCCTTCGCTCCCGATGGATCGGCAAGGTTATTACAGTCCTGGCCGGGGCCTTCGCGGTCAACACCGTCGTCCTGACCCGTACCCGCGGCGCGGTGGTGGGGGTCGCCGGAGCGGTCATCGCCGCCCTGGCCCTGTCTCCAGGCAAACATCGCGCCAAAATCATCGCCGGCGTGGCCGCGGCGCTGGTGGGGGGATTCTTCCTGGTCGATCCGGGCTTCCTCAACCGCGCCGGAACGCTTCAGCGGTCGCAGGAGGAGATGGATGTCTCCGCCCGCAGCCGCCTGGAGATATGGAAGGGTTCGCTTCAGTTGTTGAAGGACCATCCCCTGGGTGTCGGGGCGGGCAACTTCCACCAGAACATCGGACGTTACGTCCCGGAAATGGCCGGTCGAGACGCCCACAACACCTTTGTGCGTTGCTATTCGGAACTGGGCGTCCAGGGCATTACCGTCCTGGGCGTGCTGGTGCTCAATGCGATCTATATGCTCCGCAAGGTCATACGCGACTCGGCTGGGTTGCCCAAGGCGCAGCACGATTCGCTATCCCTGGCCGGTTATGGGCTGGCCGTCAGCATCGTCGCCATGCTGTGCTGCGGCCTGACCAGCACGGTCCTGTACACCGAGGCGATGTGGTGGCTGCTGGCCATGCCCGTGTGCCTGTGGCGTGCGTTGGAGAATCTCAAGGCCCCCGAAGTGGAGCTGGCGACCGCGGCGAAATCCGCAAAGGACATGTTCGGTCGGGATCGGTCTGCCCCAACGCGAGGCTTGAAATTTTCCCGGCGGTCCAAGACAGCGAAGGGGACGCCGTGAGCGGAACATCTCCGCACGTGCTTCATATATTTCCCGGCCTGGGGCAAGGCGGGATGGAGTTGACTGCCGCGACGGTCATCTCCGCCTTGTCAGGCAGGCGGATGCGACACTCCGTCGTCTGCCTCAAGGGCGAGCCGGAGATCGCCCCCCGCTTTGGCGGAGGCGTGGAGGTGCATTGCCTGTATTCGCGGCCCAATGAGCTTGCCCTGCCCTGGCGCCTGCGACGACTGATCCGCCGGCTGCGTCCCGACGTCATCCACGCCCGCAATTGGGGCGCCTGGCCTGACGTGGCGGTGGCGCGGCTGATGACGCTGCCATGCCCGCCGCTGATCTTCAGTTTTCACGGTCTTGGCAAGGCCGGGCGCATGCCCTTGCGGCGGCGGGTGGCCTTTCGAGTATTGGCCAGGATGACGACCGTCCTACTGACCGTCAGCGAAGGCTCCAAGCGACTGATGGTGGAGGAATACGGCTGGCCCACTCGACGCGTCGAGGTGATCCACAACGGAGTGGACACCGAGCGATTCCGCCCGCCGGACGGCGCCCGCCGCGACGGACCGATGCGGATCGCCGCCGTGGGCAACCTGCGTCCGGTGAAGAACCACGCGATGCTGCTCCGCGCATGCGCGGCACTGGCTGCCAGGGGCGTCGATCTGGAGTTGTCCATCGCCGGCCAAGGCCCCCTGCGGGCGGACCTGGAGGCATTGGCCACATCCTCAGGCATCGCCGGCCGTCTCAGGCTCCCCGGCCACATACCCGACGTGCCGGAATTTCTCCGCGGGGCGGACCTGTTCGTCCTGCCCAGCGACAGCGAGCAGAATCCCAACGCCCTGCTGGAGGCGATGGCCACGGGCCTGCCCTGCGTGGCCACCGATGTGGGCGGGGTGGGCGAACTTCTCGACGGCGGCCGTTGCGGCCGAATCGTTCCCCCTGGCGATATCCACTCCCTCGCCGCGGCGATCGGGGAGTTGCTGGCCGACGAAAGCCTGCGCCGCCGATTGGGCGCCGCGGCGCGACAGCGGGCTTGTCAGGAATATCACCTGGAGAAAATGATTGCCGCTTACGAGCGGCTCTATCGCCGCCTTGCGGGGCGGGTTTAGGCATCCCCCATGAGAGTCCTGTCATTCTCCTACTGCTTTCCCAACCGCGCCGCTACGACCTGGGGCGTGTTTGTCCTCCAGCGTCTGGCGGCGTTGCGGGAATTGACGGACCTGGAAGTGGTGTCGCCCTACCCGGTGTTTCCCCTCTACAGCCGGTTGCGAGGGGGCCTGCCGCCGTGTCGGGAGGAACTTGGGGGCTTGACGGTCCATCGCCCGCGGTTCTTCTACGTTCCGGGGCTCTTCAAGGCCCAGGATGCGCGTCTATATGCCCGAGGCATCGCCCGATGGACGGAGGAGTTCTGCCGTCGCTGGCGGCCGGACGTGCTGGACGCGCATTTCGTCTGGCCCGACGGGGTGGGCGTCAGCCACCTGGCCAGACGCTTGGGGATTCCCTACGTCATCACGCTTCGCGGCAAGATTTACCCCTGCATGGAACACCGCTCCATGCGCAACCAGTGCGCCGAGGCGCTGCGGGCGGCGGAGGCGGTCATCAGCGTGGATTCCCGCATGGCCGAGATCGCCGCCCAACTGGGCACGCCGCGCGAGCGTCTCCATGTCATTCCCAACGGCGTGGATGGGAACTTCTTTGCCCCGATGGACAAGGCCCAGGCCCGGCGCCAATTGGGTTTGCCCGCCGATGCGCGGATCTTCGTGACCGTCGCGCACCTGAAGCGCACCAAGGGCCACGGCGAAGCCGTCGCCGCGCTGGCCCGACTGGACCGCGACGTACACCTGGTAATCGTCGGCGGTGAGGTGGAACGTGGGGGGTATCGCGGCAAGCTGCTGGCGATGATCGAGCGGCTGGGGCTTTCCGGGCGGGTCCACCTCGTCGGCCCGCGGCCTTACGATCGCATTCCGCTGTATTTCGCCGCCGCCGACGCCAGTGTCCTGGCCTCCCACCGCGAGGGTTGCCCCAACGTGGTGCTGGAGAGCCTTTCCTGCGGCCGGCCGGTGGTGGCGACGGATGTCGGCGGCGTGCGGGACCTGCTGTCCAGCCAGGCCGGCAGGATCGTGCCCCTCGGCGACATCGATGCCCTGGCGGCGGCGATGGCCGAGGTGCTAGCCAGCGATTGGCCGGTGGAGGCGGTTGTCTCCTGCCCGGGCGTCAAACCCTGGCGGCAAGTCGCCGACAGCGTCTTGAACGTCTTTAATGGAATCCTCCGCCCCGCGACGATGGATAAGCCAAAGGATCTGCCGTGAAAGTCATCAAGCGACCCAAGGTCACCGCCCGATCCCAGCCGCCGCACCGCCGCGTCATTGCCCTGGTGGGCAACTCGCAGGTGGGCCTCTGGGCCGTGCGGAGCCTTGCGCGGGCGGGGCTGAAGGTCTTTGCCGTCTGCACCAGCGAGCATGGCCTGGCTGCCCACAGCCGCTACGCCGCCGGTGCGTGGAAACTGGAGGTTCCTGCATCCAGCGCGGAATTTCCCCAGCAGATGCTGGCGCTGGCCAGGCAACTGGGCGCCGGTTCCATCATGCCCATCGCCGAGTCGTATCACCTGGCGCTGATCCGTTCGCGCCACATCTTCGAGCCGGATATCCACGTCTTCTCCCCGCCGGCGGAGGCGTTCGCCAAGGCCACCGACAAGGACTTCATGCACGCCCTGTGCCTTCGGCTCGGTGTGCCCGTGGCCAATGGTACAACCCTGGACAAGCTCATGGCGGGATCGTCCGACGGCGACCTGCGATATCCGCTGGTCTTGCGTGCGCGGAGGCAGAACGACCCGGCCATCGCCGTGCCCTTCAAGGCCGCTTACGCCAACAACCGCGCGGAACTGGTCAAGCTCCACGCCAAGCTCGCCGCCGTCGCCTCCAATGTCCTGGTGCAGGAGTACCATCCCGGCGTGGAGGACCACGTGCAGGTCCTCATGCATCAAGGGCGGGCCTTCATGGTCGGCGAATACATCGGCGAGCACCACATGCCCCTGGCCGGGGGGGTGACGGTGCAGCGGGTGTCCTGCCGACACCAGCGCCTCATCGACGACGCGGTAAGGCTCTTCCAGGCCGTCGGATGGGAGGGCATCGGCGGCGTCCAGTTCCACTACGACACGCAAACCGGCAGCTATATCTTCCTGGAGATCAACCCGCGGTTTATCGGCGGGCTTCCGACGATCATCATGGCCGGGTTTGACGCCCCGTTGCTGTTATGGCAAAGTCGCTTCGAGCCAGACCGCATGACCCCGACGAGTTATCAACTCGGCCTGCGGACGCGGATCCTGGGCGGCGACGCCAACTGGATGCTGGGCATGATCCGCGGCGATGAGCTTCCGCCTGGCCAGACGCGCCTGGGCAGGCTGGAGACCGCCGCGCGGTTCCTGTGGAATTGCGGCCCCTGGACGCGAGACGATACGTTCTGGCTGGCGGACGTCGCCCCGGCGCTGGTGGACTGGCGGCAGATGATCAAGCGCCTCGGATCGCGGCACGTGGACATCATCGGGACCGGCCCGGTCCGGGAGGCCGCGCGATGAGCGCAGGGGTGTACATCACCGTCGACGTGGAGTGCAGCATGGGCGGGGCGTGGAACGATCCTTCGCTTCGCCCCGTTCCGCCGTCGCGGGCTATGATGGGGCAATACGGCGGCCGGCAACTCGGATTGCCCCGGATCGTGGACATCCTGGAGGAAAACGGCCTGGCCGGGACGTTTTTCATCTGCCCCTTCACCGAGGAGCAGGGTTACGAGGGCCAAGTGGAACCGATCTGCCAATATCTCCTGGACCGCCGTCAGGACGTGCAGTTGCACATCCACCCCAATCATTGGCATTACGGCCTGTATCGACGCGGCCTGGCGTACAAGCGTTGCGACAGCTTGGCCGACCTGAGCGCCGACGAGCAACTGGTCATGATCGGGGAGGGCGCCGCGCGGCTGGAGCGGTGGACGGGCCGAAGGCCCGTGGCGTTCCGCGCGGGGAACCTCGCCGCCTCGCAAGCCACGCTGGCCCAACTCGGCAAGTCGGGCATCCGAATCGACAGCAGTTACGGTTTTCCCTACGCCGGCGGGCAATGCCGGTTCTCTCCGGAGCGTCCTTTCAATGGCTCGCGATGGTATGGGGATGTGCTGGAACTGGCACTGACGGGCTTCCGCCAGCCGAACCTGCCCTGGATGGCCGCCGCCAAGCTGGTCGATCCGGTGGGCGTCTGTTTCGGCGAGCTGCGAGAGGCGATCGAAAAGACCTGCGCCGCCGGGGCGGAAGCGGTGGCGATCCTGCACAGTTTCAGCCTGTTCAAGGTCCGCAACGTCCAATACGATGGCGGCAGGCCCGACCGGATCGTGACGGGGCGGTTCCGGCGGCTTTGCCAATGGCTGGGCCGCAACGCCGATCGCCTGCCCGCGCGGACGCTGGCGGAATTGGCGCAGCGGATCGATCGCGGAGAGCACCAGGCCGTCGAAGCCGCCCCCTGCCGCATCCGCCGGCCTATGCGGGCGGCGATGCGAAAGGCCGCACAGGCGATCAACCGCATCTATTGGTTCTAAGGTTTCCGACGAGTCATAGCAGCGGACAGAAGGGCATATGCTTTCGATAGTCGCCAGGACGATCTTCCGCATCCAGGAGCGACTCCTGGGCCGCGATACATTCGCCATTGCCCGCCAACTGGAGGAAAGCCAATGGTGGCCGCGTGAGAGGCTCGATGCCCTCCGTGCGTCCCGTTTGGCGGAACTCGTCTCGTCGGCGTATGAGCATACGCCTTACTGGCGCGAGGTGATGGACCGCCACGGCATCGCTGCCGGCGACGTGCGGGGCCTGGCGGACCTGCGGCGGTTTCCGCTGCTGGACAAGACCACGCTGCGGAGCCGGCGAGACGAAATGACCCGCCGCGACCTGCGCCGCGTGCAACTGGTGCGGACCAGCGGATCGACCAACGAGGCGCTTCAATTCCACACCAGTTCCATCCGCGAGGCGCACATCAACGCCGCCCGCATCCGCGGGCATCGGTGGATCGGCGTCAACAAGGGCGACAAGGAAGTGTACTTCTGGGGCGCCCCGGTGGAGCTGCACGCCCAGGACCGTCTCAAGCGCCTGCGGGACCGGCTGGTCAACGACATGCTCACCAGCGCGCTGATCATCAGCCCGCGGACCGTGCCCGAGTATGTCGCGCGGTGGTCCGACTGGCGGGTCAAGTGCCTATTCGGCTTCCCCAGTTGCATGGTGCTGTTGGCGCAGATGTCCGCTCGCCTGGGCGTGGATATCTCGGTGCTCAAGAGGCGGGGGCTGAAGGTCGTTTGCACCACCGCCGAGGTGCTGGGGGCCAACCGGGAGATTATCGCCAAAGCTTTCGGCGTACCGGTGTACGATTCGTTCGGCCTGCGCGAGGCCGGTCTGATCGGCCACGAGTGCGAGCACGGCACGATGCACACCACCGACGAGCAGTTGATCCTGGAGACCATCGATCCGGCGACGGGGCAGCCCACCGAAGGCGAAGGGGAGTTGGTGGTCACCAACCTGGTCGGCCTGGCCATGCCGCTGATCCGCTACCGCACCGGCGATGCCGTGACGCTTTCGGCTGCGCCGTGCCCCTGCGGCCGTTCGTTGGGCGGCTTGACCATCAGCGGCGGGAGGATGTTGGACTTCGTGGTGACCAGCCAGGGGCGCTGGGTGGGGGGCGTGGCGTTTATCTACAGCATGCGGGCCATCAAGGGCGTCGTGAAATTTCAGGTCCACCAGGAGCGGATCGGGCAGGTGCGCGTCCTGCTGGCCGTGGACAGGGAATTCCCCGCCAACGGGGTCGAGCAGGTCAGGAGCGTCGTCGCCAAGCGTCTCGGCTGCGACGACGAAATCCTGGTGGAACTGGTGGAGGACATCCAACCGGCGCCTTCGGGCAAGTATCGGCCGGTGGTCAGCAAGGTGGCCCAGCAGCTTCGAGCGGGAGATGTGTTCCCTCCCCAAGCCTGAAACCCCCAGGCGCGCGGTATCCTACCGTGAGTTTCTCGCCTTTCCGGCGGAGACGAACGCTTTTTTTAGTTTTCCCAGGCGAAGGGTCTTGAGCTCGGACCATCGCAGGTGGTCCAGGGCGGGTTTGATGGTCTCCACCCACAGGACCTGGCGGCGGAACCGGCCCAGTGTCACGCCGCGCGCCACGGCGCGGTTGGCTGTCCCCAGGATGCGCCGGGCGTGGGGACCGTTGTCGGGGCGGACTTGTTGGCCGTCGTCATAGCTGGCCAGTTGGCGGACGTTCTCGACGCGCCCCGGCACCAGATCGGCCAGCAGGAGGCATCCGGTGCGCTCGCGGCGGTTCCAGGTGACCCGGTCGCCGTCGAGGAAGGCCACCTCGCAGGCGACGAAGTTGCCCAGCGAATAGGCGATGGGCCTGCTGCGGTAAAGTTCCATCCCCTGCGCCACGTGGGGATGGTGGCCCACGACCATCGAGGCCCCGGCGTCGATGAGGGCATGGGCCTGATCCACCTGCCGAGGGGAGGGGATGGTCAGCCGCTCGCGGCCCCAGTGCAGCGAGACGATCACGTGGTCCATCCGCCCGGCCAGCTCATGGATTCGACCAGTCATCGCTTGCATGTCCAGGGGCGCCACCCCGGCGCGGCCGGCTGTGGCCTGTTGGAACGGCCCGGACTGCGCGTCGGCGGCGCCAAGAAACGCCACCCGCAGGCCCCGGACGTTCAAGATGGCCGGGGCGGTCGCTGCGGCCCGGTCGTCCCCGGCGCCGAAGTATTCCACGCCGATTTCCTCCAGCAGTCGGCGGAGATTGCGGAAACCGCCCTCCAGGCAGTCGAAGGCGTGGTTATTGGCCAGGCTGACGACGTTGAAGCCCGCCGAGCGGATGGCCCGCACCGCCTCGGGCGTGGAGATCACGCGAGGCTCGCTGCCCACGGTCGTCCCGTCGCCTGGCAAGGTACATTCCAGGTTCCCCAGGACAATATCGCAACCCGCCAACACTTCCCCCACGGGGGCCAGGGCGCGGGCGAAGTCGCGGGGGCTGCCGCCGTCCAGGGGGCCTGGCAACAGCAAGTCGCCGGCGGCGACGAATGAGACGGTAGCGCCGGTTTCACTTGCCTGATTCACGTGAGTTCCGCTCGTTGCGTCGGGGATGACTGGAATTCCGCGACGGTATCGCTACACTACTCGACGAGGACGAAGGATAACAAGAACCGCCCCGGACGCCAAGGACAGTTCAACACGCCCAGTCCCCGCGGTGTCGGTTGGAGGCGAAGCATCGGCCGATCCCCGGATGAAACTATCGCCACAATCCCCGCAAGCCCGCCCCAGGTGCCTATCATTGGGCAAACGTCCCGCATGACATAGAGAGGTTCCCATGGACGAACGCATCATCTCCAAGCGACTACAGATCCTCGGTTCCCTCGCCACCGAAAGCAGCCAGGCGATCGGGCCTTGGCGGTTCCGCACCGCCACCCATCGCGGGCCGGGGAAGTATGACTTCGACGGCAACTGGTCCGATGCGTCGCTGCCGATGTACTGTCCTGCCGGAAAGACTATTTTCCTGCGGGCCAAGGTGGAAGTGCCAGCCCATCTGCCACTTGGGGACACGTATCTGGCCTTTGGTTTCGAGGAGATGGAGGGGATGCTCTCGGTCAATGGGAAGCCCTGGTGCGGCCTGGACCGCCATCATAGCCGGGTGTTGCCTCCCGGGCCGGGTAC
>Ga0315284_10008270_pt1 | contig 14853 bp, 9 predicted proteins | sample YL17G09_16_MG_FD_203696 | JGI IMG/M metagenome (GOLD analysis project Ga0315284, IMG submission 203696) | Sediment microbial communities from Yellowstone Lake, YNP, Wyoming, USA - YL17G09_16 | ecosystem: Environmental > Aquatic > Freshwater > Lake > Sediment | place: USA: Wyoming | collected... | reverse complement strand
TTGTGATGTGCGCCGGAATCCCATCAGCATGAAATATGGCTTTTCCAGGAACCAGCTTAAGGAAACCTGCGAGAAATTGGGAATCGAATATGTCCATTTTCCCGAATTGGGCATAGAGTCTTCCAAAAGACAAAATCTGTGCTCAAGGAAGGATTATGAGAGGCTCTTTGAGGAATATGAGAAGAAAGCCTTGCCCGCTAATATCAAGAGCCTTGAGAAGCTTTACCGGTTATTTTTGGATAAAAAGCGTGTCGCCATCACCTGCTTTGAAGCCGACCATACCCTTTGTCATCGCCATAAAATAGCAAAACGAATAGAAAAACAAATGAACCGAGCTTTTAAAATTGAACATTTATGAGGACAAGGGTATTGATTTTGGTAAAAACTTATCCGGCGCTGTCGAATAAGTATGATGAACTTGTATGCACCGCGGGGATGAGGGAAGACGGAACTTGGATCCGAATCTACCCAATACCTTTCCGCAAACTTGATTACGACCAAAAATACAGAAAATACCAGTGGATAGAGCTTGATTTGGTAAAAAATAAATCTGATTCGCGGCCGGAAAGCTATCGCCCTACTGATTTTGATGCAATGGTGCTTGGCGATGTCATAGGAACCGAAAACGGGTCTTGGCGATCAAGAAAGGAAGTAGTTTTGAAGAAAAAAGCCTATTCCGACATGAATTTACTCATTTCGGAGGCGAAAGATAAAAGTAAAGGGACATCCCTGGCTGTTTTTAAGCCGACTAAAATCAATGATCTTCTAATTGAGAAAGTAGAAACAAAGAAATCGGATGTGGCCAAACTCAGAAAGATCGAACAGCGCGCAAAACAACTCAATTTATTCCAACAAGGGGAAAACCCCTTCAAGGTCGTTAATAAAGTGCCCTATAAATTTTCATATGTTTTTGAAGATGCACAGGGTAAAAAGAGCATATTGATGATTGAGGATTGGGAAATAGGTCAATTGTATTGGAATGTATTGGCAAAACATGAAGGTGATGAAAAAAGGGCCTGTGAGGACGTCAGGAAAAAGTATCTTAATGATTTTGCCAAGACTACGGATTTATATTTTTTTCTGGGTACAACAAAGCTATTTCATTCATGGAGCAAAAACCCTTTTATCATCATCGGAGTGTTTTACCCAAAGACTGATGACCAATTGCCGTTGTTTTAATCACGATCAGTAATCCTCTCGCTACGCTTCGAGTGCTCAAATAGTCGCTTACCCCGCCTAAGGCGGGTACGCTCCTTTTTCGCATCGAACTTCCACGGTTCGCTTCCTGGCGCGTCTCGCGCCAAAAATTCACCCGCTAAAAAAGCGGGCTAATTTTTGCCGTGGTACCCCCAGCAGGAATCGAACCTGCATTTAGGCCTTAGGAGAGCCTTGTTCTATCCATTGAACTATGGGAGCAGGACGATTTTTACTATACCTTAAGAAAGCACCGATTGGCGATAGGGATCGGTTTTTTTCGTTCTCACCTTTATCCCTTTAATTATCGTTTTTTTTTCCGTTTTAATGGTCACCGTCATCGGTTTCGGGCCGGCGTCCAGGATAGCCTGCGTTATGTTATCGAATTTGGAGATATTTTCCACAAACAGCTTGGCGAGTTCGTTCGCCTGTTTGTTGTAAGCCACGGTATCTTTCCACGTGGCCATGGGGTGGAGCAGGGAACTGTCCACTCCAGGGCATGAAACCGGCATGGCGAGGTTGAAGAGGGGGTGGATTTTGTAATCCGCTTTCTCCAGGTCGCCCTTCACCGCGGCCGTGATGAGAGCGCGTGTCACATCGATGCTGATCCGATGGCCCGTCCCATAAGGACCGCCCGTCCAGCCCGTGTTCACGAGGTAAACGTGCGTTTTGTTTTCAATAAGCTTGTTGCCGAGCATCTTCGCGTACGCCATTGGATGCAGAGGCATGAAAGGCGCGCCGAACAGTGTCGAAAACGCGGCCTTCGGCTCGATGATTCCCGTTTCCGTCCCTGCCAGCTTGCTGGTGTAGCCGGAAATGAAATGGTACATGGCCGCGTTGTAATCCAGTTTGGAAATGGGCGGGAGCACTCCGAACGCGTCCGCCGTCAGGAAGAAAATGACTTTGGGAATCCCGCCTTTGCCGGAAAGCTCGGAGTTATCGATGAAATGGATGGGATAGCACGCGCGCCCGTTTTCCGTGAGCGACTTGTCGTCGTAAACAAATTTGCCTTCCTCATCCATCTTCACATTCTCCACCGTTGTCCCGTGGCGGATGGCGCCATAGATCCGGGGTTCGTAAACTTGGTTGAGTTTGTAAGTTTTGGCATAACAACCGCCTTCGAAGTTAAAGACGCCGTTATCTGACCAGCCGTGTTCATCGTCGCCAATCAGTTTCCTTTTCTCATCCGCGGAAAGGGTGGTTTTTCCCGTGCCTGAGAGACCGAAAAAGAGGACCGTCCCGCCCTTCATTCCCATATTTGCCGCACAGTGCATGGGCAGGACATTTTGTTTAGGCATGAAGAAATTCATAACCGTGAAGATGGATTTTTTCATCTCTCCGCCATAACCCGTTCCACCGATTATCACAATCCTTTTGCTTAAATGGACGATAACAAAAGCGTCCGACCTCGTCCCGTCCACGGCCGGATCCGCCTTAAAGCCCGGCGCGCAGATCAGGGTGAAATTGGGGGTGAAATTTTCAAGTTCCTCCGCCTCCGGCCGGATGAAAATATTGTGGACAAACAGGTTCTGCCAGGCGAATTCGTTGACTACGCGGATGTGCAGGGAATGGCTTTTGCTGGCGCCCACTCTGCCATCGAAAACGAAAATCTTGTCCTTTTCCGAGAGGTATTTGGCAATCTTGGCGTAGAGGCTGTCAAACACCTTCTCATCAATCGGTTTGTTGTGTTTACTCCAGTTGATGTCGCCGTGAAACTCATCGTTAGCCACAAAAAACCTATCATCGGGCGAACGGCCGGTATGGGGAGCTGTGTAAACCGAAAGCGCTCCGTTTTTGGCGATGATGCCTTCCTTTCGTTCCACCGCTTCCTTAATCAGCTCGTCGGGAGACGCGTTACGTAAAATAAGCCCTTTGGAGTGGATACCAATCTTGGCGAGGGATTCTTTCATGGTTTTTGGATTTAAAATTGGGTTTTAATGTAACTCCAATTTAGCGCATCGTCAAATTGCTGACAAATCATTTTGCAACAAACGCCGTCGCCCCCAGCCATGCCAGGTCGAAAAAGGACTTCATGCTTTCGGCGAACGCCTTGCTTTCCAGTATCAGTCCGATCAGTTCGTCCGGGTTTAATGAGAAGATGGCCACCTTGTTCCCGTAAATGGCAATTTCGTTCTGGAAGTTGAATTCCTTGGGGTTCACCATCAGGATTTCCAGCAGGTTCGGGTCGTATTTTTTGGGGTAAAACTGGTCAATCATGTCCACCCCTTCCGCGAGGGCGGGGGCGATATAGCGGGTTTTGATTCCGAGTTTCACTTTTTTGAGGCAGTACTGGCGGAAATAGTCGGGAAAAAGCTCACCCAGCCCTTTCAGGTTGGTGTAGCCAAGAACTTCGCCTTTATTGCCAAGGACGTCCTCAAAGATGTTTTTGATTCCCTCAATGCCTTCATAGAACCTGATTTTCGGCTTATATCCCAACGTTCCGGTCATCGCCTCCAACTGGGGAATCAGGCTTTTGGCTTTCTGCATCCTTTCTTCCGCCATATGCAAAAACCGTTTCGGCTCCTCGGCATTGAAGCAAAGCACATTCCCTTTTTTATAGGAGCTCACCAGCCCCTTTTTGGTCAGGTTATCGAGCGTGTGGTAGCAGGTGGAACGGTTCACGCCGCCTCGCCTGGCTATGGCACTGACGAATGATCCGCCAAGTTCCAGAATGGCTAAATACACCTTGGCTTCCTCTTCCGTCAGGCCCAAATTTATAAGCTCTTTCGCGTCAATCATATGTTGTTGAATTAATTCAACAGAAAAATAATATTTTTGTGATTTTGGCTTATTAATTATATCAAACGCCTATTTTTTAGTCAATTTATTGTTGAATGTGATGGACATTTAATTGACAAACCGCAAAAAATGATATATAACTATGTCACAAAATAACTAATTTTGCAACACCATGAAAACCTGCAAACAATGCAAACTTTCATTCGATGTCACCGAAGCGGACCGCAGGTTCTATGAAACGATCAGTCCTGAATTTAATGGAAAGAAATATCTACTTCCTGAGCCCACCTTATGCCCCGATTGCCGCGCCCAAAGGAGACTCGCCTTCCGCAACGAACGGTCGCTTTACCATAAGAAGAGCGACATGGGTGGCAAGCCCATCGTTTCCATGTATCCGGCGGACAAGCCTTACAAGGTCTATTCCCAGGAGGAATGGTGGAGCGACAAGTGGGATGGCTTGGAGTACGGCCAGGAGTTTGATTTTAACCGCCCATTCTTCGAACAGTTCAATGAACTCATGCTCAAGGTCCCGCGGATTGCCCTTATCAACAAAGAGGCCCAGAACAGCGAATATTGCAATTTCGCATTGCGGAATAAAGACTCCTATCTTCTTTTCACTTCGGGGTACTGCGAGAACTGCCTTTATTGCAATCGCACCTTCGATTCCAGGGATTCCGTCGACTGCATGAACGTCACGGATTCGGAACTATGTTATGAATGCATTGATTGCGAAAAATGCTACAACGGCAAATGGCTCCAGGCCTGCTCCAACTGCACGGATTGTGAATTCGGCTTTGACCTGAAAAGCTGCAAGAATTGCTTTGCCTGCACAGGGCTTCGCGGCAAACAGTATTGTATTGGCAATGTTCAGATGACAAAAGAACAATATGAAAACGCGTTGGCGGAACTCCGCAAGAATCCCAAAGCAATTCTCCAGCAATTCCTGGAGCATAAGAAAAAGCTTGTCCGCAAACTGTACAATGGCCAAAACAACGAAAACTCAACCGGCGACAACATTTTTAATACCAAGAACTGCCAATCCTGTTTTTCCGTGAACACCGTCGAGGATTGCAAATACCTGTGCGATACCAGGCATATGAAAACGTCTTATGACGTGAATAACGATGACAATTCGGAGCTCATTTACGAAGTGGTGGGCAGCGAAAGCAATTACCATTGCCTGTTCCACGACATCTGCTGGTTCGATAGCGAGATCCTGCATTCATCCCTCTGTTTCAATTCCAAAAACCTTTTTGGGTGCGTGGGGCTTAAAAAGAACGAATATTGCATCCTCAATAAGCAATATTCCAAGGAAAAATACATGGAGATAGTACCCAAGATCATTGAGCACATGAAGAAAACAAAGGAATGGGGCGAATTTTTTCCTGTAACCATCAGCCCTTTCGGTTATAACGAGACCATGGCTAACGATTACTATCCGCTCACTTCGCGGGATACCAAGACACTAGGCTGGAAATGGTATGAGGATGCCGAGGCTAAAGCCTATAAAGGCCCTGTTTACGAAATCCCGCCTGACATCAAGGATGTTTCAGAAGAAATCACCAAAGCGGTCCTCACTTGCGAAGTGACGGGTAAGCCTTACAAGGTCATTCCGCAGGAATTGAAATTCTACCGTTCCATGAGCCTTCCCGTTCCCCGCCTTTCGCCCAACCAGCGGTACAAAGACAGGCTCGCCTTGCGCAATCCTCGCAAGCTGTGGGATCGCAAGTGCGATAGTTGCGGCAAGGCCATCCAAACCTCTTATTCCCCTGATCGTCCTGAGAAAGTGTATTGCGAAGATTGTTACCTTAAAACCGTTTACTAATGCCCAATTGCAAGCAGTGCCAATCATCGTTTGAAGTCACCGAAGGGGATCGCGCCTTTTACGACAAGGTAAGTCCTGTTATCGGCGGCAAAAAATATTCCATACCTGAACCCACGTTCTGTCCGGCGTGCCGCCAGCAGCGGAGGTATACCATCCGCAACGAGCGCCACTTGTACCACCGCTCTTGCGACCTATGCCGCAAAAAGATCGTCTCCATGTATTCCACCGATAAGCCATTCCCTGTTTACTGCCCGGAATGCTGGTGGGGCGGAAAGTGGGAGGCGACCGCACACAGTCGTGATTTTGATTTCAGCCGGCCGTTTTTCGACCAATTCAAAGAACTCCAAAACGTGGTGCCGAGAATTGCACTTTATATTGTGAAATCGGAAAACTGCTCCTACTGTAACTTTGTGGGTGACTGCAAAAATTCCTACCTTATTTATGGGTCGGTTTATTCCGAGGACTGCATTTACGGTTCCCCCTACTATTCAAAAAACTGCCTGGATTCCCTGGTGATCCGGGATTGCGAGTTCTGCTACGAATGCACGGATTGCCGTAAGCTCTACAAATCCTTTTACTGCCAGGATTGCTACGATTCCGACCACCTGCTTTTTTGCTACGATCTGCACGGCTGCACCGAGTGTATCGCCTGCGCGGGTCTGCGCCACAAAAAATACCACATCGAAAACAAGCCTTATTCCAAAGAGGAATACGAAGCCATCAAAAAACAGATCGATTACTGCAACCACAAGCAAATGCAGGCCCTGGGGAAGAAATTAGATGAGATGAAACTGCAGGTGCCGCATCATTACATGCCGAACAGCAATGCCGAAAACGTGAGCGGAACCCACATTTACAATTGCAAAAACACGTTCAGCTCCTTTTATGTGGACCGCTGCGAGGATTGCTCCTACTGCATGCAGGTGGTGGATCTGAAAGATTGCTACGACAACAATTACACGGAGGAAAACGAGCTTTGTTATGAATACCTGGGGATGTATGGTACCAAAACTACATCCTTTTCCACCTTTTCGCGTCATGCGTACAATACGCTGTATTCCGAATATTCCATCAATTCCAATAACCTGTTCGGTTGCGCCGGCGTGCATAAAAAAGAGAACTGCATTTTAAATAAACCCCATTCCAAAGAGGAGTACGATAAGCTTTTTCCGAAAATCATCGAGCATATGAAGACGACGGGGGAGTGGGGTGAATTTTTCCCCATCACCCACGCGCCGTTTGCCTATAACGAAACCGTGGCTCAGGAATATTTTCCGGTTTCCGAGAGTGAGGCGAAGAAGCGCGGATGGAATTGGAAAGATCTGGAAAACCAGAATAGTTACAAGGGGCCTGAATATAAAGTCCCTGCGGAAATCAAAGACGTTCCCGACGATATCTGCAAGCAGATCCTGAGGTGTGAAACCACGGGGAGGCTATATAAAGTTATTCCACAGGAACTCAAATTTTACCGTGAGCATGGTTTACCCATCCCGCACCGTTCACCTGACCAACGCCATCAGGACCGCATGGCCTTAAGGAATCCCCGCAAGCTCTACGATCGGGAATGCGATAACTGTGGCAAAGCGATTCGGACGACCTATGCGCCCGATAGGCCAGAGAAGGTGTATTGCGAAAATTGTTACCTTAAAACTATTTACTAATGCTCAACTGCAAGCAATGCAAAGCATCGTTTGAAGTTACAGACCAGAACCGCAAGTTCTACGAGATGGTCAGTCCGGAATTTAATGGGAAGAAGTACCTGATTTCCGATCCGACTTTGTGTCTCGATTGCCGCGCGCAAAGGAGGCTCGCTTACCGTAACGAAAGGAGCCTTTACCACCGCAAATCCGACATGAGCGGCAAGCAGATCGTCACCATGTACCCGCCCGAGGCGCCTTATAAAGTCTTCGCCAAGGAGGAATGGTGGGGCGATATGTGGGATCCCCGGAATTTCGGGCGCGAGTTTGATTTCAGCCGTTCGTTTTTCGATCAATTTGCTGAGCTGATGAAAGAAGTCCCGCTCCCGCCGCTCGTGGTTGGAGACGGTGAAAACGCGGATTACACCAATTACACCATGTCTTGCAGGAACAGCTACCTTATTGACAGCTCCGACTACGATGAGGACTGTTATTACGGCAGTTACCTTTTCAAATGCCAGGACTGCATCGATTGCCTTTTCGTCAGTGATTCAACCCACCTTTACGAGTGCATCGACTGCAAGGGCTGTGCGAACAGTCAATTTTTGCAGAACTGTTACAACTGTTCAGATTGCCTGTTTTGCTACAACCTCCGCAATTGCCAGGATTGCATCGGATGCGTGAACCTGCGGGGCAAGAAAAATTGCCTGTTCAATGAACAGCTGACCAAAGAGGAATTCGCGAAGAAGAAAAAAGAATTAAAGCTTGCCGCGAGCAACCTCAAATTCATCCGCGACAAGTTTTTGTCGGTTAAAAAGAAATACCCGCACAAGTTCACGGAGATCGAGGACTGCATCAATTCCACGGGTGACCACCTCATTCGCTGCAAGAACTGCCACAACTGCTTCGACTTGGTGGAAGCGGAGGATTGCACGAACGTCAGCTTGGGTTTAAAGCCGAAGGACTGCATGGACTGCGCCGGCGTGCCGAACAGCGAAATATGTTATGAAACCGTGGCCTCGCCCGAAGATTACGCGATGCGCTTTTGCGCCGTCACATGGCCCCGGTCCGACTTCCTCTATTACTGCCTCTTCTGCCGGATGAGCAAGAACTGTTTCGGCTGCGTTTCCACTCTAAAAAATGAGTACTGCATCCTGAATAGGCAATATATAAAGGAAGAATATGAAAAGTTCGTTCCCCAAATCATCGAGCACATGAAGAAAACCGGAGAGTGGGGCGAATTTTTCCCCATCAACCTTTCACCTTTCGCTTATAACGAAACCGTTGCGCAGGATTATTTTCCTATGGAAAAAGAAGATGTCATTAAGGGCGGATGGAAATGGCATGAGGAAAATCAGGCCAAGTCCTACAAAGGTCCCGTTTATGAAGTGCCGGATAAAATCGAAGACGTTGCCGATGATATCACCAAGCAAATCCTCATCTGTGAGGCGACGGGGAAACCTTACAAGATGATCCCGCAGGAGCTGAAATTCTATCGTGAGCACGGCATTCCTGTTCCTCGGCAATGCCCCGATGAACGGCACCGCGCAAGGATGAATTTGCGCAACCCGCGCAAGCTTTACGACAGGAAATGTGATAAGTGTGGCGCTGTTATTCGGACAACCTATTCACCTGATAGGCCGGAAAAGGTATATTGCGAAAAATGTTACCTAGAGGAGGTATACTAGTTCCAACCCCCCTTACGAAATTTATAGCAAAATTATAGTATTTTCGTAAGGATGACCAAACCCCGTATGCCCAACTGCAAACAATGCCAAACACCGTTTGAAATTCGTGATGTTGACCGTCGGTTTTATGAAATGATCGGCATGCCCGATCCGCAGCTTTGTCCCGATTGCCGCATGCAGAGGCGGATGATGTTCAGGAATTTTTTCAACTGGTACCACCGTAAATGCGACCTTACGGGCAAGCAGATTGTTTCGATGTATGACGTGGACGCGCCTTTCCCCGTGTACGAGATGCACGAATGGTGGAGCGACAAATGGGACGGCAAGGATTATGGCCGTGATGTGGACTTTAGCCGGCCGATTTTGCCTCAGCTTAAAGAACTTTCTTTTAGCGTGCCCCGCATGGGCATCGTGAACATCAATAGCGAGAACACGGATTACTGCAACATGTCCTGGGGCAGCCGGAACTGCTACCTCGTTTTCGGGAACGTGGGCAACGAGGATTGTTATTACGGCCATATCGTCTGGCAGTCCAAAAACTGCTACGACTGCCTCTACGTTTACGCCTCGGAATTCTGCCACCAGTGCGTGGACTGCGTGAATTGCCACAGCCTCGCTTTTTGCCTCGAATGCGACAACTGCTCTGATTCCAAATTCCTGGTCAACTGCATGGGGTGCCGCGAGTGTTTCGGGTGCGTGGGACTGAAAGACAAGTCGTTCCATATTTTCAATAAGCCTTATTCCAAGGAACAGTACGTGGAAAAGATGAAGGAATTCAATAGCGGCGATGTCCGATTGATTGATGTGGCCAAGAAGAAGGTCAACGAACTTGTTGGCAAGGAAATCGTGAAGTATTACCACGGCTTTAACTGCGAGAATGTAGTGGGGGATTATCTTTACAACTGCAAGAACATCTTCAATTCCTTTGACCTCAAAAATTGCGAAGATTGCGCCTACTCGGCTACGCTCGACCGTTTCAACAATTCCTACGACTGCAATTTTTCCGCTCCGCCTTCCGATTGGTGTTATAACTGCCTGACTTGCACGGGGCACGGCATGAAGATATGCCATAGTTGCTCCGGTTCCGCCGATTTGGCTTACTGCGATTTTTGCATGGGATGTAAGGATTGTTTTGGATGCGTCGGTCTGAAAAACCAAAGGTATTGTGTTTTTAACAAGTCCTATTCCAAAGAAGAGTACGAAAAACTAATGCCGCAGGTCGTTGAATACATGAAAAAGACGGGTGAATGGGGCGAGTTTTTTACTCCCGATATGTCGTCCTTTGCCTACAACGAGACCATTGCGTCCGAATATTATCCTCTGACAAAAGAAGAGGTCGAAAAAAGAGATTTGCGCTGGAAAGAAAAAGATGAGGGAAAAAGTTACAAAGGACCGAAATACCAAATTCCCGATGACATCAAAGATGTATCTGATGATATCTGCAAACAGATCCTGGTTTGTGAAAAAACGGGGAAGCTTTATAAGATCATCCCGCAGGAGTTGAAGTTTTACCGCGAACAAAACCTCCCTATCCCGCGCCTTTGTCCCGACGAACGGCACAAGGAACGGATGGCCTTGAGAAATCCCCGGAAGTTATGGGAAAGGAAGTGCGGAAATTGCGGCACGCTTATCCAAACCACCTATTCACCCGATAGGCCCGAGAAGGTATACTGCGAGCAGTGCTATTTAAAGGAAGTCTATTGAAAACCTGCAAGCAGTGCTCCTCGCCGTTCGAAGTCGCTCCGGAAGACCTTAAGTTTTACGAAAAGGTCTCACCGGTTTTTGAGGGTAAAAAATACCTAATTCCAGAGCCGGATTTATGCCCTTCGTGCCGTGAGCAATTGAGGCTGGCGTGGAAGAACGAGCGCAAGCTTTACAAACACAATTGCGACTTGTGTGGCAAGGCAACTTTTTCGCTCTATTCATCTGATAAGCCTTACAAAGTTTACTGCGTCGATTGTTGGTGGAGCGACAAATGGGACCCCATGGAATACGGCATGGAGTTTGATTTCAGCCGGCCGTTTTTTGAGCAGTACAACGAGCTCCTTCTCCGGGTGCCCAAACAGGCTCTGCACCACAATAACAACGCCGAGAACTGCGAATACACCACCAGCACCACGAGGAACCGCAATTGTTACCTCATTTCCTCTTCCGGCTACAACGAAGACTGCTATTACGGCATTTTTATGGCGAGGAACAAGAACTCCGTGGACGTCACCCATATCATGGATTCGGAGTTGTGCTACGAATGCGTGGATGCGGACAAAGGTTATAACCTATCCTGGTGCCAAAATACCAAAGATTGCAGTGACTCGCGCTTCCTCTATGACTGCCACGGGTGTCGCTATTGCTTCTTTTGCACGGGCCTGCGCAATAAGGAATATTACATCAGGAATAAACCGTATTCGAAGAAGCAATACGAGAAGGAAATGGCGGGGATTGATTTTACTTCCCACAAAACCGTCGGGGCCATTGAAAAGGATTTCGCGGAATTCAAAAAAGGGCAGCCACGGTTGTATTACGACGGCCAGAACAATGAAAACGTCGTTGCCAGCGATTATATTTTCAATTCCAAAAACTGCGCTTACTGCCTCGACGCCAACAATCTGGAGGACTGCAAATACTGCGGATGGTACAACGATTCGAAGGACTGCCAGGACGTGTACGCCTTCGGCTACGGGAACGAGAAATGCTACGACTCCATGCAGATCGGCACGCACTGCCAGAACATCCTGATGTGCAACAGCAGCTGGAACAACATCAGCGACCTCATTTACTGTTTCGCCTGCCACACATCCCAGAACCTTTTCTCCTGCGACGGCCTTAAATACAAGAAATACTGCATCTTCAACAAGCAATACAAGGAGCAGGATTACAGGTCATTGGTTTCGCAGATTATCGGGCATATGCAAAAAACAGGGGAGTGGGGGCATTTCCCTTCCGCCCGCTATTCCTTTTTCGCTTATAACGAAGCCATGGCCAATGATTTCTATCCTTTATCGAAAGACGAAGCCAAAAAACGGGGCTGGGCCTGGAAAGAGGTGATTGATGAGCTGCCCAAGGTCGAAAAAACTATTCCCGCAGCCAAATTGCCCGATAAAACGGCTGATATCCCCGATGACGTCCTCAATTGGGCCCTGAAATGCGAGGCCACGGGCCGCCCGTTCAAACTGATCGCGCAGGAACTCAGCTATTACAGGAAACATTCCCTGCCCGTTCCCCGCGTCCATCCGGATGAGCGCCATAGGCAGCGTTTTGAGCTAAGAAATCCCCGGCACTTCTGGGTAAGGAAATGCGACAGCTGCGGCAAAGCCATCCAAACCTCTTATTCACCCGATAGGCCTGAGAAGGTATACTGTGAGCAGTGCTACCTTAAGGAAGTTTATTGATGGCCACGTGCAAACAATGCAATTCGGCTTTCCCTGTAACCGATGCGGAGCTTAAATTCTTGGATAGGATCAGTCCCGTTTTTAACGGAAAGAAATATCCCATCCCCGCGCCCACGCTTTGCCCACAGTGCCGGTACCAGCGCAGGCTCCTTTGGAGGGCGGAGCTCCACCTTTTCAAGCGCAAGAGCGATTTTTCCGGTAAGCCCATCCTTTCGCACTTTCCGCCCACCGCCCCCTGCAAAGCCTATACCCCGCAGGAATGGTGGAGCGATGAATGGGATCCCTTAAGCTACGGGCGTGATTTCGATTTTTCCCGCCCGTTTTTCGACCAGTTCACGGAGCTCATCCGCTCCGTTCCGCTGCTTTCGCTTACCGTCTTTGACGCGGAAAACTGCGATTATGTGAACTGCGCTTCGTGGAACAAAAACTGCTACCTGATTGCCGCGGCCAATTACGATGAAGACTGTTACTACGGCAATTTCGTGAACAACTGCAAAAGCTGTGTGGATAACAGCTTTGCCGGCCACTCGGAACTCCTGTACGAATGCATCGACTGCACCCGCTGTTACAACCTCAAATATTCCTACAACTGCAGCAATTGCTCGGATTCCCACTTCCTCCACAACTGCCGCAACTGCCGCCATTGTTTCGGATCCGTGAACCTGACCGATAAGGAATTCGTTTACCTTAATAAGCCGCTTTCCAAGGAGGAATACGAGGCCAAGCTGGCCGGTTTAGAACTCCATAAAAGGAGCCGTGTGGCGGAAGCCCGCGCTTTCTTCGAAAAGCACCGCCTGAAGTTTCCCCACAAATACATGATGGGCGAGCAAAATGAGAACGTGACGGGCAATGCCGTTTACCAATCCCGCAATTCTTTCGATTGTTTTGACGTCCGCGAAGTGGAGGATTGCCGCTATTGCACCTGGTTGCACCAGTCCAAGGATTGCATGGACATCTACGCGTGGGGCTTTCCCTCCACCGAATGTTACGAGTGCCTGGAGGCGGGCGACAACAGCTACCGCAGCCTGTTCAATGTGACCACCTGGCACGGCACCGACGTGATGTATTCCTACATGATCCACGGCTCGAGCAATGTTTTTGGATGCGTTTCCCTCAAAAAAAAGAAGTATTGCGTCTTCAATAAGCAGTACACCAAGGAAGAATATGAAAAGCTCGTGGCCAAGATCATCGAACACATGCAGAAAACGGGCGAGTGGGGCGAATTTTTCCCCATGCGGGTATCGCTCATGTCCTATAACCAAACCGTCGCGCAGGATTATGTCCCCCTTACCAAGGAGCAAGCCCTGAAGCTTGGGGCAAAGTGGGCCGACGAACCGCCCGTCCAGAAACCGGATAAAGTTTTCAAAGTCCCCGATTCCATCCATGACGCCGATGAAAGCATCTGTAATGAAATCCTCATTTGCGAAAAAACCGGCAAACCGTATAAAATCATCCCCCAGGAATTGCGTTTCTATAAAGAGAACAACATTCCCATCCCTGCTTACTGTTTTGAGGCACGCCATAACGACCGCCTTCGCCAACGCAACCCCCGCCGGCTTTGGGATAGGAATTGCATGAAATGCAAAAAACCAATCTGCACCTCCTTTGCCCCTGAAAGGCCGGAAATCGTGTATTGTGAGCCGTGTTACCTTAAGGAGGTTTATTGATGAAAACCTGTAAGCAATGCTCCCAAAGTTTTTCCGTCACCGATGTAGACCGGCGGTTTTATGAAAAAATCAGCGTCCCCGGGCCCACGCTTTGTCCAGATTGCCGCGCGCAAAGGAGGCTCGCTTGCCGCAATGAACGATCCTTGTACCGGCGAAATTGCGACCTTACCGGAAAATCTATTGTCTCCTTTTATCCGCCGAATTCCCCTTATAAGGTTTATGCCCAAGATGTCTGGTGGGGTGACCAGTGGGATCCTTTCGCCTTTGGCCGGGATTTCGATTTCAGCCGTCCTTTTTTTGAACAGTTTGATGAGCTCATGAAGGCCGTTCCCCATATGGCCATGATCATTTCCCATGGTGAGAACAGCGATTACTGCGCCCATTCCGGCCATTACAAGAATTGCTACATGTGCGTTTCAGGGATGTATGGGGAGGATCTTTTTTATTGTTATTGGACCAACCGGTCCCGTGATTGCATGGATTGCTATGGCGGTTTCCGTTGTGAGCTTTGCTATGAGTGCATTTTGTGCGACCGCCTATACAACTCCATTTTCTGCCAGGATTGTGATAACGGCAGTGACCTTGCCTTCTGCTCCAACTGTGACGATTGCAAGCGCTGTATCGGTTGTTTTGGCCTGAAAAACAGGGAGTATTACGTTTTTAACAAAAAGGTGTCTCCTGCGGAATATGAAAAAAAGAATGCGGAAATCCATT
>Ga0315284_10008269_pt1 | contig 14853 bp, 9 predicted proteins | sample YL17G09_16_MG_FD_203696 | JGI IMG/M metagenome (GOLD analysis project Ga0315284, IMG submission 203696) | Sediment microbial communities from Yellowstone Lake, YNP, Wyoming, USA - YL17G09_16 | ecosystem: Environmental > Aquatic > Freshwater > Lake > Sediment | place: USA: Wyoming | collected... | reverse complement strand
CCCGACCCCACTAGCGGCACTCTCGACGCCAGCGTGTGTCTTTCGCTGCTGCGCTCCTGCCAATGCAACTGAAGGCTCTGCGGCGCTGCGGTCATAGTAGACCCCAAACCGATTGAAGGGATTGGCAGCTAGAATTGGCAGCGCCCCGGCGCGCCCGATATCAGCTGCGGCATTCGCTAGCGCCGGTACACCCATGTCATGATAGCGATCGTCGCTTAGGGTGGGGCCAAAATGGCAGGTCGCGCACCCTGCCTTCACAAAGACCGCGAGGCCTTCGAGCGCGCTGCTGTCAAGGCTACCCGCTTGACCAAGCAGGTAACGGTCCAGACGCGAACGCCCGGTAGCCAGCTTACGCATATAGGCCTCAAGCGCCTTGCCCAGATTGGCAACAATGCGGTTTATGCTTTGTTTGTCCGCCTCCGTCATCGCATCGAAGGCTTTATCTCCCGGGCGACCGGATGGAGGGAATCTTGTCTTGTCGGACAAATCCGGTAGCGGCCCAAACGCTTCAACATAGAGGCGGTGATAGAGTGGTTGGTCTGACAGGGTGTGCGCTAGGTCTAGCCGGGTCGTCGCCATTTCTTCTGGATTCTCAAACGCAAATAGCGGCTGTGACCAGAGCGAATCGGCGCGTCCATCCCAAAAAAAATCACCGTGCGTCCAGGCTGCCGTCAAAAGTGTGGGACTATTTCGCGGCAATGGTCGATTGCCTCGTCCGAGGGACACCTGCCGACGGTCGTGAAATGCGGATTCGGGCACGTGGCACGTAGCACAGCGCATTTGACCGCCCAATGAAAAACGAGGATCGAAAAACACTTGAAAACCAAATTTTGCTGCAGCTAATGAATCACCGTAGGCGTTGCCCCGGGCCGGCGGCAGACGCTCTGGTAACAACATGGCGCGGACCGCCGCGCAGTCTTTTTTTCGAACCAAATCCAGGCCCGGTAGGCACGACCCGGGTGTCGCGGCCGATGCGCTTGCAGCAACCTGCATTGCTAGGCTGAGTAGCAAATAGCCACTGGATAGAGCCAATGCTTTCAGTAATCTACTTAGCATCTTCATTGCTACTTTCTCCTTTTTGCTCGCTACGGCGCATCATAGCATGGACCAGGCTTAAACGAAGGAGGCAGTGCTACAGACTCTCGCATGCCTATATTATCAAAACTGCGCACGTCTACAAACGGGGTATTGTGTAGGTAGTAGTGTTGCCCGGTTTTGACCCACATCGGGCCCATTAGTTCCGTTCGTTCAGCTGAGGAATGGTAAAAAACTTGACCAAGACCGACCGCAGCCTCCGCCATCGATATTTGAGACTTTTTAAGATTATCGCAAATCTTTTGCTTTCCATTGATAAACATCACAATCCGTGAGCGGTTGACATAGATGTCGAATTTGGTCCGCTGCGCAACGTATAGTTCATCGTCAAAAATACTGCCGTTCACCCTGTGCAAGTCGTCCCAACTACGCAACCACTGTCCGTTTACCTGCTGTTGATCTCCAGGAACCTGTGCTGGGTCGAGAAGCTGGACGCTGTTGGTATCTTTTCGCGCTTCTTGCCCTGCTGGAGTCGGTCGGTTCACGAGTATACGCATGCTGCCTTGGGAGCGAGAGCCGCCGAGAGCGGTATTTTGCCGCTCACCCCCAGGCAGTACCTCGAAGCTGCCGGCCCGTGGTATGAACTGTAAGCAGTTCCAGCCAGCCATACTGATGGGACCGCCGCTCGCTGGATCCATAAAAAACGGCGCTGCGAGCACGGTGGAAGTCCCGGTAAAGGTCGTGCCAGCATAGGTCTGTCCAGGTCGGTCGGAACCACACAGGTGCAGCCACCAGTACCGCCTCTGGGTGGCGTTGCCCTGGGTTTCAAAGGTGATATGCAAGAAGGCATCCCGCGTGCTGGGAATCTGCAATACCCGCTTTGGGTAGATGACGTTTGATGCCATCACGTCCTGACCAGAGTCTGCAATCAGCATGTTGAGCTGTCCACGGTCGATATATACCTGCGACACATCGTAATTGAAGGCGTAGTGATTCCAGTTGGAATTCGCAAAGTGTACGGCGCCGGTTACGTTGCCTAGCCCTGCTGGTAAGATAACTCCCTCAATATGCTTACGCTTCGCCTGCAATACAAAATGGTCGCTACTGTCGGAGAAATCGTCGAAAATATCGCTGTCTTTATAGCCAACCGGTCGCCTACTTGTCCCCAAGGGGGACGCCCGAATGAATGTCCGATTGAGTACCACCGGTGGGTCACGCGGCGCTGGTTGGGCGACATTAAGATAGGGCCCCTGCCTAAGATCAGCTGGCCTGGGAGCTGGGCCATGACCGTTAATAATAAGGCTGCCAAAGTCTGATCGTACCTCCAGCTCCGTCCGTATAGGAAACGTCGGGCGAAACACCGGAAAGGTGAGGAGGCGCCCAGCAAAAGTCGTTGTTAGCGGCGTTTGCGCCCCAGCTATTCGTACCTCGGCATGAGTTTTGCCAAGGGCGCCAACGAATGGACACAGTCGATCTATGGCCTCAATGATTAGATCGCTAGGCCCGACTAGGCCATTGACCTCGACCCGTCTTGCAACAGTTTTGGGCCAATTGATTGATCGGACATCGTCGCGACAATGTGCCGCCGAAATCATTTCGGCATCGCCATAGGCCTTTACGGCTTCTGTATCGTCGCAGTCATTGCGCTGGCGCAAGCCGGCACAGGTTATCGTTGCGCCAATAATATCCTCGGTGTCACCGATAATCTTTGAGACCACACCGTGATCCGCTGAAAATACCCGGTAGTCCTTTGCACCAGGTACTAGTGGCAAGTACAACATAACGCTACTGCGGTTCGCAGTAACCTCAATCCTACCGGGAAATGATGGAGCTTTGGTGAGCGCCAGCCGGGCGACAGCAGAGGTCTTGGCGTCCGGTAGGGTCTCAGCTAGCGCAGAACCCTGGCTGGGCGGCGCAAAAAGCGCACCAAACAAGCAAAAGTTGATCATGGTCCACATCAGGATGTGCCTCTCAGTATACTAGCACTTGCGCCAATGAGTGTTAATGAGGCACCAAAAAATCAGTAGTGTATGCTAAATACAAGGCCATAGCCGAATAGACAGCAAGAAAATAACCCAAGGTTCGGTAAATTAACCGCGGCGTGATTGCACGCTGGCTGCTACCGAGCAAAATTCCAACGACAAATATGTTTATAAATAGAAACAGACCAAATATCTTAGCCATGCACCAACATCCTATTCAAAGTCGAGGACGGAGCTAAGGCTTTCGACCCTATAATCTTCTTACGCTCATCGATCGCTAGTAACTTCACTGCAAATCCTGTGAGCACCCCTGGGACTATGAATGCATGGCCCCAAGCCAAGGCCATGTCGGCCCAGAAATACATAGTCCACTGCACCATGGTGGCGAAGCCAATGAATGAAAATACCCGTACTTCAAGCGACGAACTGGATCGAAAAAGTCGCACCATAACAGCTATGCCAAACATCATCATCAGGCCAAAGGTAGCAAGGCCAGCGGCGCCACCAAATGCCCATATCAATAAAATGTTATTGTGAGGTATCCACGCCAAAGCTTCGCGGTTGGAAAAGATATCGGCAAGTTGCATATATTGATGAAACGGGTAACCGTAGCCCCGGCCAATCACGGCAAATTCAGCGACTGCTCGATATAGATTATAATTCTCTATATCACGGTAGTCGATCGCTTCAGTAGGGTCCTTAACAAATAGGCTGCGTACACTATGACCCTCATTGTTCCATGTGGCCCCAACGAAAATGGCCCCCGCGAGTACGCCGATGATGATAAATTTTATGTGCTTTTTTGAGACAAATCGGTACAAAAATGACATAGAGAAAATGAGCGCAAAGGCGACCCCTATAAAGGATACTCGACGATCGTTAGCTACCCATGGATAGGCTATCAACAGGATACCTGCTGTTAGCCAAAGACGTTGGATACCCCTGCTCTGGAAGAGCAATTTAGCAACCAGGATAAGGACCCCTATACCCATATAGAACGATCCTATATGCGAGGAAATATATTCCTCGCCGGCCTCCTTGCCGCCAAGGCTGCCATGGTAATATGTGTGCAATATAATGATGTTATAAACTGATTTTATAATCACACCGATCATAAATAAATTAAGAAATTTGCTGCATTCCGTGATGTTGGAGCAAGCACGAAATGCCACTACCGACCAGCATAGAAATAATGGAAAACTCCGCACCTGCCATGCTGCAATGCGGAAAACACCACCGGTCAAAAGTCCATACACTGTCGAAGTGACGGAAGCCACTATGACGCTCAGGCCAACGATGACCATCGCCTTGAATATTTTGGAATTGGTGTAGTCGGATGTTCCGCCAGTAGCAAACTTAAATAAGATCGGTGCGGCGAGTGCAAAGGCGATGAGCTCATTGATGCAGGGCATGCCGCTAATTATTTGAGCGTAAAAAAAGGCAAATATGGGTGCAGTAGGCACAGGGTAACCAGAATAGTCACCCTCGATAATCAGGAGAAAGAAAACTAAAAAACGAATCCATCGCAGATTGGCATGGATCCTTTTCATCCAGGTGACTCCAGCATGACCAGGGCATGCTGTCCACCCTTAGGAAGACTACCTACCAATTTCGATAGGTAATTAAATTTCGACCTGTTGGCCTCAACGATGATAAGAACATCGTTAGACTGATCTAGAAGCGAGCTGTTTTCGACAAATTGGTCCGCTCGAAAGCCAATGATAAATATTTGGCTGTAGGTCTTTCTTACGGCCGCCATGAAATCACGAAAAGAGGCGGCGCTTAGTAACTCGGACATGCGGGGATCTGAACCCGTCGCTGACTGGACGAGATCATAGCCTCTGGTGCCATTTCGCGGCTGGCAGGCAGTTTTCCAGTTCTCACGACGAGTCAGGATATCAGCCATACCCTGCGCGCGCCCATCTATTGCGCCGGCGATAGGGTCCTGCAGATCAAAATCTATGACCAAAACTCGGCCTGAATAATCGATACTAAATATATTGGCAAGGTTGGCAATAAAGGCGCTGCAGTTGGGCTGTTCTGTGCCCTTCAATACTAGGAGGACCTTGCCGGCTCGCTTCGTATGGATCCAGTGGCTGATTCGACGATATATCAACGCTGGGTTTTTCTTGCTGCTCGGGCGCCGCGGAGCGCCGGCCGTCTCAGGATTCAAATTGGAAATCATGCCTTTAATAGCGTCCAAATCGAGTCGTTCGTGGTGCTTTAGCACCCATTTGGGTATAGTCGCTAGACTCTGTAAACGGTAGCGTAAGGCCACTGGCCAGGCATCCCTGGCTTTGCTGGCGAGTGCCTCGCGGGCCAGCGCTATAAACGTTACTATGGCAAGGATAAGGCCCGCTGCCATCGCCGCTAGTTTTTTCCGTTGCGATTTGATCGGCGCCGACGCAAGGGTGGCTTCCCCTAAGGTGCTTAGGTGCATACGTTGAGTGGGTTCTTGAGCTTGTTGCTCTAAGGCCAAATGTTTTAAAAGGTAGAGGCTCAACCGTTCAGGTATGCCCTGCACGACTTCTTCAGCGCCGGACGAGGCGCGGCGTCCGCTGACTGGCGTACCCACATCAATTTCAGTTCCGACTGCCTGCTCTTGAAGCTCAGCGAGCTGATCTGCAAGACCCTTCTCGTTGGTTGTGCGAGTAAATTCGAGTAGCTCGCGCTTCGCTACGGTCATTTTTGGATGAAAGGGACCGTAGCGCAGGGCCATTCCGTCTACTTCCTGTTCTAGTTTGGTCCTCCTTAAGCGAATAGTCCCTAGCGAAGCCGTCAACTCCCGGATTCTCTCCTGAGACTGGAGGTTTTTTAGTCGGCCCTCCGCCTGGCGATGCCTATTGTCAGCTGCACTATTTCGGCTGGCCTCATTGCCCTGATCAGATGGCGATACCAAATCGCGGACCATCGGCTTGGCAAGCATCGCGGTGAAATAAGCTGATTTACTCCCGGCGCGCCGAAGTTCATCCGCATAATAATAGTCACTTAGTAATTTACCAGCAGCGTTTGCCAGCTTTTGTGCCTCAGTAGAGCTGCCTGCAATTGCAGATATGCGCAGCATTGGAGTCTGTCCGCCAGCATAAGGGTCAAAGGTTATAGTGATTCGGTCCATGAGCGACATAGCTAAGGAGGTTATTTCGGCGGCCGACGATGAGGGCTTTTGGGTGAATGATTTTAGGATGCGGCGAACGCCATCGGGAAGAGGTAGGGATTCTATAAATGAAGGCTTTTTACTGGAATGATAGGTGGCCGCGAGTTCCTCCATGAACTCAATATCGGTAAGTTTTAGCTTCATAAATGCCACAATGAGTGGAAAATTTCCGCGTCCGGCTGCCGATTCGAAATCCAGAACATCATTATTGTCGTAATGAATGACCAGAGTCGATTCGTAAGTGGATTTCGCGCCTAGAACCGTAATCAAAGCCATTGGAGCGAGGACGGCGATGATCAGCACCGACATAATAAAATTTCTTTTTACTACATTGACTAGATAGGAAAGGTCCGGAAGTGGCACCTTAAATTCGGTGCCCTCGGAACCATCCGCTCCGGAATCTACGGCGGCCGCTGCAGCCGTCGCTTCATCAATAGGATTCATGATTCGATACTCAATTTGTTTGGAACGATAGAGTGGGAATCTAGGACTTAGGCATTCAGAGGGGGCGGTCTTGCAGGAGTAACTAGACTCAGCATATCACTGCGGCGAACTACCTTCAATTTCCAGCCCTGTTGCTTGGTTTAGAACTCTACCTTACGAAATTAGCGAGTAGCCGAATGTAATTTACTTGGTAGCCATTGCTATTTTCCGATATTTCCCAAGAATTCCTTGGCCATCCGTCATTGAAATCGCGAAATGATTTTGTTGGTGGCTGGCCTAGGGGTGGCCTTACCTTCTCTTCATCGCACCTGGCTTGAGCTGAGAGACCGCCACATGTTTTGGGACAGCAGGCGTCTAGTCGGTAGTAAGAGTTGGGGCCACCTGCTAAAAAACCTGGCGCAGGACCGGGACTGCCTGCTTTGGTGGCACCCCAGCGGCTACTGGACTCAGAAAACCAGGTGTGAAATATGCGTGTGAGGCTGTTTGTGGCGCCGAACCCATTCATGTTGGTTAGGTAGACAAGCCCAAGTGGATTCACGCCATGCAGGTAGTGCAGGTAATGTTGAGCCCACTCCGTAGCAGTGGCTGAGCCGGGTAAAGCACCTGCATATTGTGCTGCATTTACATAGACAAGTCCTTGTGCAGCTTTGGTAGAATTGCTGCCCCAAGTATATTCTTTAATGTAGCTTAGGTAGGCGTCGGGACTATTGGCGGCTTGTCGAGAAAAGTTATCACCCAAAAATCCTTGTTTAAACGCCGAATTTATCTGCTGTTTTGCTAGCTCAGACGACCTTGGATCAGCCTGATATTCAAGCAAAATTTCCTGAATCTTTTGCTCATACGGAGAAAGAGTCTTATGTTTAACCATTTGGATTTTTTGGATATTTACCTCAATAATTTGGCGATACTTTTCGTCGCTAGTCGCGATGTAAAGGTAGTATGCTGCTGATACCCTAGATACTAAGCGGCCGTAGTCATCCATTTCCTGTTGGCCTGCTCCGAGCCCCGTTGAGTGGTTGCTGGCTTCATTGTTTCTAAATGTAATTTCTGGAAATTTTTCTGCCCAATCAAAAGCCTGTTTTGCCCGCAAGAGATAATCAGCGGCAACTTGGTCCCATGCCCACGCTGGGTGGCGACGCAGCACAACGGCGGCGTAGGCAAAGGCCCCGGCAGCACTTAGGCTCGCCGATGTGCTTGCAGGGCCGTAGTAGCTGGCTCCGCTAGCGGTTGAGGGTGGACTACCCGCAGCAAGGCCGACAATGCTCAATACTGATCCGTTCTGGTTTTGCATGCGCGCCAACCAGTCAAGGCCCCACCGGGCCTCGTCGATGACATCCGGGATTTGATTGCCTGATTCCGGGATGTTGGTGTCATCGCCAAAGGCCGAGGTGTTGTCACTGTATGCGCGCAACAGGCTTATAATGTAGCTGGCGGTCCATGAGGTGTACTTGTTGTAGTCGCCTGCATCGTACCAACCCCCATGGAGATCCCGCTCGGTGGAAGCGTCACCTTTGGCGTCATATCTCCGGCAATTACGATCCTGGCCTGGTCTCATGTGGCTAGCTGAGTCACTCCAGTCAGAGCCAGCATGATGCGGTAGTTTGACGATGCCAGCGCGCTGGTAATAAAAGGTGCGTAGTGCTTGTATAAGTACGGGGCGGTATACTGCCGCACTGATGGAAAATGGCGGGGATCTAGTTTTGGTCTTCTCGTCTAATATATAGTACCGTCCGGGTTTTGTAAGTTGTGAGAAGTCAAGCCACCAGACTCGGTCGCCCGAAACCGGATCCGTTGCTCCATTTCGCCACGGTTTAGGCGAAAGTTTGAGGACAATTTGCGTGGACGCATCATTCATCACGGTGAGCAGATCACTTGGGGAATACTTGTCGCTAGCATCAAATCCCGTAACAGGGCTACGAATCACCGCTATCTTCCGCGAGCTGGGTAAATAGCCAAATTGATCAATCGTGATATTCGGAAATCTAACCATTGGATGGACTGATACTAACGGTGCTGTGCTGGCTAAAATGGGCCCAGGAAACGGAAATAGGTCAAGCAATGTGATCGCTAAAAACAAAAGGGCGTTTTGACTTATGTTAACTTTGATTTTGGCTAATTTTCCTGGAATGAATCGGCTAGTTAATTGGATCATATTTGGTCAAATTTCTGTAAATGGATGATATAGGCGGTCCGAGGAGACTCGGATGGGTGAGTGTATTCAATCATATAAAATAATTCATGTTTGGTATATTTCCTAGGTGTTCGCAGATATAATCAAGGTGGATTAATTGGAGAACAGCCATTTACAAAATAGGTGGGTTATTTGCTCGCGCCAATGGAGACACTGTCTCTAGCCAGAAAGATTCGGAGATTCGCGTGAATGTTCTACTGGTTATTCAGGGGCGCAGAAGTCCAGAACTTTTTGCTTCGGCTTTGATTAGCGAGAAATCAGGTCTACTGCCGCGATTTTCGGTATTTGAGAATGAGTTTGGTACTGTATGTCATGATCTCAAAATGATTGATGAAGCTCCTTATGCTCGCCGCCTACTATATCGATATATTCCACAGTATTTGGCTCTTGCTTTCGAGGTTTTTCTCATCAGGAAGAACTACGATGTTGTTGTGACATGGTCAGAGCAGGTTACTGTGTTTTTCGCCATCCTCCAAACATTCAGCAGAGTTCGCAAAGCGCATGTCGCCATGATTTACTGGATGAGTAAACCAAATGTCAAAGGAATATTGAGACTTGTACACCGAAGGATCGACGGTATCGTCACCTGGAGTTCGCGGCAGCGGGATTTAGCTGTTGATACGATCGGCATCCCTCGCGATAAAATTACTTTAGTGCAGCACCATGTGGACCAGATGTTCTGGACGGCCGCTCCCAGTACTTCTCCTCCTTTCACAGGAGTGAATTTCATTTTGTCAGCAGGCGCGGAAATGCGGGATTTTTTGACTTTAATAGCCGCTGTCGATGGTACCGAAATTCCATGTCGGATCGCTGCAAAAGAGATTCGACTTCCGGGGCGTTTACGGGCACATATACTTGCCCCTGAGCAGGTTGCGCAGTCGCTACCATCCAATCTCACCGTCTGCCCAGCGACCACGTTTGAGCTTAGGGAACTCTATCGCAACTGTCGCTTTGTGGTCGTACCTTTGCTCCAGACCGAAACAGATAATGGAGTTACTGTGATCTTGGAGGCAATGTCTTGCGGCAAGGCCGTGATTTGCACACGGACAAATGGCCAGATGGACACCATTGAGCATGGTGTCACTGGAATTTTTGTCGATCCGGCTAGTCCAGATGCACTGCGGGAGGCAATCATGAACCTCTGGAATAATCCGACAGAAGCTGCTCGTCTTGGCGAGAATGCTCGGTCCTATATTGAACAGTCTCGGCATCCCACTGAACGATTTTGCAGCGATGTTGCGGCTTCAGTAAGAAAGACTGTCGCCAAGGTTGGTCTTAGTGGCCGTTAGTCCGGAGGATTCATCGGAGCAGCAAGGGTCGGCGCAGCCATCTGGTAATTCGCATACGCTCCTAATACGGTCAATGTTAAAAAACGCATCGATGCTCTCCTTGTCCATCGCCATCACTATTCCTCTTGGACTGATTCCTAAAATTCTTGTGCCTAGGTATCTTGGCAGTGAAGCTTCCGGCATTCTATTCTTCGGTGAAACATTTCCGATGCTTATTCTTCCATTCATGTCTTTAGGAATTCCTGATTATATTTCAAAGAATATTCCCTCTCGCCCCGAACACGCGCATGAGATATTTGACTCAGTGCTGAAATTTGCATCCATCTCCGGCCTGTTACTGCTCGGAGTCATTGCCGCCTATATGGCCTTAATGGGTCATGATCAGCGAACGATTGCCATCACTATAATTACTGCTGCGACCCAGTACTTTACGCTTCTTTGTCTCAATATTTACCAGCCATTCTTTGTGGCTTTGAGTCACATACGGTTCACATCTCTATTGAATGTGATTAGCCGATCTATAAATGCGATGATCATATTAGGTCTTCTGATCGGCGGCTTTGGTATTACCTGGATTGCTGCAGGAGGGCTGATAGCTCAGGTTGCGACGCTAGCAATATGGCGGCGTCAAGCTAAGGCCATCAGGATGGTTGGTGCAGGGTTTAATCCACTGTTGCTCAAGGGTATACTCAGCAGTAGTTTGCTGTATTTTGCTTCAGGTCTGATGGGGAAGATCAATGGCAGCATTGATTCAGCCATGTTGGAACGCTTCACCTCGTTTGAGGAAATTGGTCTTTACGCGGCAAGCGCCAGGTTATCTAGCGTTTTTATGTTATTTATTCCACTTTTTGGTCAGGCTTTTTTCCCAGATATGAACCGACTCTTTGCCAGTGACCGCAATGGATACCAAGTCATGATGCAAAGATCACTTCGAACGATCCTGGCCATGACCCTGCCATTGGCCGTGTTTTTCACGGGCTTTGGCCGCGATGCCGTGGTGATGGTGTTCGGTAAGGACTTCGTCGCTGCTGGTCAGATGGTTATGAGTTTTGGTCCAAATTTAGTGGTTTCATATTTGGCTGTTTTTCTAGGATTTCACTCATTTTGTACGTCCACTGGTCGGGTTGTGGCGACAGTGGTCGGTACAGGATGCGTGGTGAATTTGCTTGGAGATTTCCTGTTTATTAGGTTTGGCTATCAAATGCTTGGTCATGGTGGTGGTGGAACTGGTGCCGCAGCGGCGACCTTGCTGACTCAAAGTGTCGAATGCATGTTATTTTTACGGTTGTCTAAAATTAAATTTGTGGACCGAGCGCTGATGGCTAAAATGGCCTTGGCCTTGTTCCCGTGCGGTCTATTGGTTGCATTGGATGCAGCTTGGTATGGCTTGCCTATAGTGCAAAGAATTTTTATCTACCTGACATTTGTCCCGGTATATTTATTCATTGTGGGACTGGTTAAAAGTCAGGACATAAAATATCTTATGGTTATATTCAGGCGCTTTAAGGGATCCACTCCTTAAAGTGATGCTTTACCAACTATTTGTTTCGGGCGCGGAAGCGCCAGAAGCTAAATACGATTACGCCTTAAGACTGGGGGCAAAAATATCTTTAAGTCGTAGAAAATATTTTTCAAAGGCGTGGTAGCTTATCCATGCCATTAGGATCGACAACCCCGCTCCGACCAGGGCATTTGCCAGCATGGCCACAGTGAGGTTGCCTAACCTTTCAGCCATCAATGGAACGAATTGGTAGTGTAGGCTCGGCCACGAGAGAAAATGGTGAAATACGTAGATGCCATAGCTGTATTTTCCAAGGAATAGTAAGGGTCGCATAATCAAAAATCGAATTACAACTGAACTGCGTTCTGCTACCACTGCCGACAAATTCAATGCAGAGAACAGTCCGATCCAACTTAGCACTCGAAAAGCCTCTATTTCATTGGTGACATGGGGGAATATGTACACAACAATATAGGTTAAAATCTTTATCGAAACCGAGAGGATCAATACCTGCCATGCACGCTTTTTGACTAGCAACGCTCCACCAATCTGAGTAGATGGCAGGCGCAACCAGGACGCCATGAGTGCGCCCGCACATAAAGCATTTAGCCGACAAGGTGTTAGGACGTGTACGGACACATAGGAGACGCCGCTAATATCCAAAGATAGGTGACATAGTGTAGAGAATATAACTAACGATGCGCTAACTGCGATCAACTTTCTTGGTGTCAAAAAGTAGACGACAAACGGCCATACCATATAAAATTGCTCTTCAACAGCAAGGGACCAAAAATGTCCAATGTATGGCACGGTCCATGCGCCTTCTCTGGCGATAAAAAAATTGATGAGATAGGTCCAAGCCCAGGGTTGAGACTCTATTAATTTGGGGTTGGCTTGATAGCCATAGCGGGCCGCAATGGCAAGGCTGCCGAAGATACAGAACAATACTGCATAATAGAGCGGGGAAATTCGGAGTAGTCGGCGGATAAAAAAGTTACGGAAATACTTTGGATTGCCTTTGCTATCTTGGAGAATTCCGGTAATGAGGAAGCCAGATAGAATGAAAAATAAGTCGATGCCTAGTGTGCCATAGCCGCTCGCATTGTAGACGCCCCGTTGAAACCAGGTGACGGGTTGAAATACGACTATGAAATGCACGGTCATTACCATCAAAATGGCCAATCCGCGAATTCCGTCTAGCGCCGGAATGTGACCCTGACCTAAGGTTCGAGTGGTATGTACGCTCATACAATTACCTTTTGGTCCGTGCGATATTTGTGAAAAAGCAGCTGGCCCGTTAATTTAATAGTCCAAACAAAGGCAAAGATCGGCCCCGGAATCATGCGGCGAATTTTAAAAAAGTCGCTATAGTCCTGCGTGCTTGGCTCCAATTCGGTATTTTCATGCACAAAACTCTCGTTTTTATCGACGATGAGACAGCGTCCTCGAGCTTGTAAGAAAGACATGACCATGCCCTTTTCACATTTGATGGCTTTAACACCTTCGGTATAGCGGCCGAATTTCGTAAAGAAATTGTGACGTCGTAGGTGCGGGGTGTCGCTATAGCAGAAGAATTTTTTGGTTCCTGGATACAGCACTTTAAAACGCATCTCTGAAAATCCATCACGAAATGTCCGGAGTGATGGATAGACCATGTCGTGGTTATAGAAACGAATGAGATCGATGCTTGATTCTTCATCCATGATTTTGATGGCGCGCGCAAAAACCTCGGGGAAGGTTGCGGTTGGCAGGAAATCTTCCTGGACATAAAGCGTATACGGCGTAAAGATTAGGTCTTGACCCTTATTTATATTGTTTCCAAGTCCCTTATTGGCCGAGGTAGTCGCAAGTTGAAACTTGAATTTCGATTGTAAAGACTTTAATTTTTCCTGATGTTCGGGCTTACTCCCATCATCGGAAACGACTACCGTGGCAAAGCCAATTCCCAAGTCGCGAAACGAATGCAGTAATCGTTCGAGAGAGTCACTTCTATTGTAATGGGTAATCAGTAGGGATAGCGATTGGATGGTTTGCATCGGGCAGATCCTTGAATGGCTAGCTAGGCGTTGTTTCTAGCTTAGGTGAGTTGATGAGACCCATTATTTTTTTGGCGTAGCGACCGCCCATTTTTAGAAATGGCTGTTCGATAAAACGGTACAAAAATTCTGCGCTAATTAGGAATGTTGCTAGAGTGATAGGAAAACTTATCTGATATGGCAGGTCTAGACCGTGATCTGAAAGTCTTGCGAATGCCGTCTTCATGGTCAAATTTGTCGGCACATTGAGCAGGTAGAGGCCGTATGATCTGGTGCCAATCCAGCCCAGGATTTTGTCAAAAAAGGGTAGCTTCAGCGGAAGGATGACGTTGCTATTGTAGGATGCTATCCAAACCAGGAGGAATGAAACCGCTGAAATTGTGACCATGGTGGCATTGTACGAGTAGCAGAGTCCTGGAGCATAGGCCAAAACCAAAATCAGAATCACGCTGACAGCTACGGCGAGGTATCGCGACTGTTTTAAAATTTGGATTTCTATGAGTGGATACCATGGATAGCGGCTCAAACTGAAGAGTAGTAAGCCATATAGAATAGCGTCGGAACGGTATTGCGGTAGGACGGTTGCGACGCCAAGGTCGGCGGTGGTCAGCCATGGACCGGGCCGAAACAGCAATAGCCCGAACGGGCGAATTACAAAGGTCGCCAGCGCCAGTAAGGAAAGTATAAATATGATCCTGTGTTTGGGCCGTACGATCAAAAACATGAAAAACGGGAAAATCATGTAAAATTGCTCTTCGGCCGAAAGGCTCCAGTGCCAGATTAACTTGCCGCCACCGGTGGCTACGGCGAAGAGATTGTACTGGTAGGTAAAGATGGCAAAAACTTCTCTAATTGGATTGAATTCAGCGAAGAAGCTCGGACCTTCAAGCAGATAGCTGGCAGAAAAATAGGCCAGTAAGACCGCCACAATTGCCGGCGTTAGTCGAAAGAAGCGCCGACAAAAGAACGCCAGAGTGTAAATGATTTGGCCGGCAGCGTTTCGCGACGTGGGATTGAGCAAGCTATGTGGCATGCTCGCCGTAAATGTGGTCGCTACAATAAACCCCGATATCGCAAAGAACAAATCAACCCCAGACCACGGATCAAGATACGGCAGATACGCCTTAAGCCGAGGAAAATGCACAATCATCGTCATGACGACGGCCACGGCACGGAGTTTATCAAGGTCAAGGTTTCTAGACGGGCTCATTAACTTCCAAT
>Ga0315284_10008268_pt1 | contig 14853 bp, 12 predicted proteins | sample YL17G09_16_MG_FD_203696 | JGI IMG/M metagenome (GOLD analysis project Ga0315284, IMG submission 203696) | Sediment microbial communities from Yellowstone Lake, YNP, Wyoming, USA - YL17G09_16 | ecosystem: Environmental > Aquatic > Freshwater > Lake > Sediment | place: USA: Wyoming | collected... | reverse complement strand
CTGAGCCTTTTACTGATAATGTTCAAATTTAACGGCAGTTTACAGTCCATACAGTAAACTGGCAGCAGGAAGATCCACAAAAAAGTGAAATTTCCTCATTCGTTAAAGCTCCTTACATCCTGTGCCAGTGTGAATAAAAATTCCAGTCCGCCGCCAATGCGGTTTTTTACGGAAATGTCCCCTTTATGAAATTGAATGGCGTTTTTTACAATGGCCAATCCCAGCCCGGTGCCTCCTTTCTTTCGGTCACGACCCTTGTCCACCCTGTAAAAACGCTCGAAGAGCCTGGAAAGATCTTCCTCCGGGACACCAATTCCGGTATCGGAAAATGTAAAATAATGAAACTCATCGTCGTTCATGTAATTATCGAGTCGGATGGTAAGGCCTTTTCCGCCATGATCAATGCAGTTGTCAAAAAGATTCCGGAATATCGAATAGAGAAGCCCTGGACTCCCGTTAACAATAAGGTCCTCGGGTATTTTTAAATCCAGTTGGATTCCTTGCTCATCCAGTTTCGGTTGAATTTCCCCTGAAATATCGCTGATCAGCTCTTCCAGATTTACTTTTTCTATCTGGTAAAGACTCCCGGCTTCCTCAATTTTGGTGAGCAGTGAAATATCATTGATCAGGTCGGCCAGTCGGCATGACTGGGAATAGGCCCGCTGGAGATAATCCATCATCCTCGATTTGTCAGTATTCCCTTGCAAAATGGTTTCAAGAAATCCTTTGATCGAACTCACCGGGGTTTTTAACTCATGGGCAATGTTCTCGGTTATTTGCTGCTTGAGGATCTTTCGTTTGGTGGGCTTGGTAGTGTCATTGATGGATACCTCAAAACTCCTGTCCTGGAAAATAATGCTTTTTACGCAAAAGAACTTACCGCCTTTGTTCAGGGTTATTTCATAGGTCGGTTGTATTTCTGCCAACGTTGCCTTTTCATCCTTGAGGTATTTGTTTATAAAATTAAAAAGCGGAGCAAAATCGGGTATTCTGAAAAATTCATCGGCTGTGAATACCCTTGTGTCGCTGATATGATTAATGAACCGGATAAAATGGTTGTTACTGGTTATGGTGTGCATATCTTTCGAAAAAATGGCGATGCCCTCATCGAGCATATTCAGATGACGGATCAGTTTGGCTTTTTCTGACATCAGCTCCTCCTTGGCATTATTCAGGTTCCTATAAATATCGATGATATCCTGACCGATAATGCCCAGTTCATTCTCCGGAAATATCAGCTTTTCATCAATCGGTCTGTTGGCTAATGCATTAAGGGTGAACTCCCGCAGTGTGCTGATGGATTTGCCAAATTTATCGGTGATCAGAACAATTGTAAACGAAGCCACTAAAAATATTAAAACAATAAACAGCAGGAAAATCCTGTCGGGTTGAATGAATCTTTTGGCACTGATATCATACACAACAGAAGCTCTGACTATATAATCGGAATAACGTTTCGCATAATAATAGTACTTGATGTTTGTAGTGGAGGACAGCCTGATTGCGGTACCATACCCGCCGCTCATGGCTGATTGTATTTCCGGCCGATGCAGGTGGTTCTCCAATTTACTGATGTTTCTTACCTGTGAATCATACAGCACCTGCCCGCTGAAATCAACCAGGGTAATTCTGAGTTCCTTTTTGGCGATCAGGGTTCCCAGTGTATCCAAACCGGTAAAATCACCGGTTTTCTTCATGCTGTACCTCGCAGCATACCGGTCAATAAGCCCGGTATAATTGTTCATCTCCTGATTCAACGCATCAATACGAATGTTCTTCTCATGAAAGAATTCCGAAACAATCAAAACAGTAACAAAAAACAGAAAAAACGACAGGATATACACCAGCCATTTCTTGTTGTATGATGAGATAATTTTCATAGTATGTCTTTATTCTATTTCAAAACAATAGCCATATCCCTTACGGGTTATCAGAAATTTTTCATACCCCCCCAGTTTCTTCCTGAGGCGGGTTATATGCACATCAACCGTCCGATCGGTTACCTGAGTTTCTTTCCATACAGAATTCAATATTTGCTCCCGGGTAAAAATCCTGCCCTGGTTCTTCAGCAAAAGGTATAAAAGCTCAAATTCAATGGGAGTTAGATCTTTCCTGATCCCGTCCACTGTCAGGCGTTTCCTGTCCAGATCCAGATCAATCCCTGAGATCTTTAACGAAGCTTCAGAGGGTAGGGTATCGCCGGTGGAATCAGTCCTGCGCAGTACTGCTTTCACACGGGCCAGGATTTCTTTAACCGAAAAGGGTTTTGTGATGTAATCATCGGCGCCCACCGAAAATCCGGTAATTTTGTCATTCTCCGTATTCTTGGCAGTGATAAAAATAATAGGCGTTCCTATTTTTTTTCGTTTCCTGATCTCATCTGCAAGCCGGTAACCCGACATTCCCTTCATCATGATATCCAGCAGGAACAGGTGGTATTTCTCAAGCTTTTTATGCAGCGCTTCTTCTGAAGAATGCACGGTATCCACCGAATAACCTTCTGATTCCAGATTGAACTTCAGGATTTCACAGATATCCTCTTCATCGTCTACTATAAGTATATGAACCATGTTGTCCGCGGTCATGATATCTACTATTATTAACAGTTTGCTAAAGTATCACCCTACCATGAAAGTAATATTACGAAATTGTGACATTATTATGACAATTGGTGGAAAACATTTGCAATCAGAATGAACCTGTATTGTAACAGTAATTTAACACAAAAGTAATTCCCTTGTAACAATCACTGCTGACCTTTACCAGCGGTTGTAACAATTTATTTTCATGGCTGCAACAGGAATGTAACAAAAGTGAAATCCCGGTGTAACAAGTGCTTCGGACTTTTGTGATCGATAAACTACATCAAATTAAACTTTGAATTATGAAGAAAATCTTCACCATCTTACTTATGATTACCGGGACACTTGCCGGTTATTCTCAAAATCCGGCTGATACCCTGCAGGAAAAAATGGAAACGCTTACCGGTAGAATTAACTCACTGGATGAGAGGGTTGCTGTGAATGAAAGTGATCTGTTGAAACTCAACAAGATTAAAGTATCCGGATATATCCAGGCGCAGTTTGAGACTACTCCTTACAATCCCGCGAAACCAACTGATCCCGAAAATACCTTTTATGTCCGAAGGGCCAGGATCAAATTCACCTATGAAGCCACCGACGGTGTTAAATTTGTGTTACAACCTGATTTCAGCACTGGTAACCTCACCCTGAAAGATGCCTATGCAGTTGCCTCACTTCCAAAACTCAGTGCGTTATCGTTATGGGCCGGTCAGTTTAATCGCCCCAACTATGAAGTGGAATATTCCTCGGGACAACGTGAAGTGCTCGAGCGCTCAAGAGTAATCAGGACTATTTATCCGGGCGAGCGTGAAGTAGGTGCCAAGCTGGAGTTCAACCCGGTTAAGGTTCCCTTAAAGCTTCAATTGGCTGTGTTGAACGGTAATTTTACCGGCAGTCAGCAGAAGGATGTGGATACACGTAAAGACATCATGGCCAGGGCGGTTTATTCATTGAAGTTTTCAGGCGCAGGTATAGGAATTGATATTGGCGCTCATGCTTATTATGGTGGCTTAATGTCAAAGATCAAATATGTTTCGGATTTTGAAAATAAAATGGATAGCACAGCATCCAATTACAGATCATACCTGGATAAGAAATGGGGAGGCTTTGAAATACAGGCATTTTTCGATATTCTTGGTGGTATGGCCTTAAAGGGTGAATACATAGCCGGAAAGAACGCTTTTATCGGTACTTCCAAAACCGATCCATATAAAACCAGGAAATTTGCAGGGTATTATGCATATTTCATCAAGAACATCGGCAAAAAGAACCAGTTTGTGGCCCGATACGATTATTTCGATCCCAATACAAAACTCTCCGGTGATACTGCTAAAAAAGAAATTTATTATAAAACGCTCACCCTGGGCTGGCAATATTATCTGAATGACAATATCAGGTTTTCCGTAAACTATGAAATGCCTAAAAACGAAACCAATGCAGACAATAAAAAGGATATTAAAGATAATGCATTCGCTATACGGATGCAGGCGAGATTCTAGATGACGAATGCAGATTACAGATTACAGATTACAGATTAAAAATATGAATATGAAAAAGAATAGAAATTTAATAGCAATACTTCTGGTAACAGTATTTATCACCGGTGCTGCCTTCAAGCAGCAGGCAAAGATTACTGTAAAAGGCTCGGATACCATGGTCATTCTGGCACAGCGCTGGGCTGAAATATACATGCAAAAGAATCCTGCTGTATCCGTTCAGGTGACGGGCGGAGGATCGGGTGTGGGATTGGCAGCCCTGATCAATGGGACAACTGACATTGCCAACTCCAGCCGTCCTATTAAGCTACCCGAGGTAGAAAAGCTGAAAGCCCGTTTTAACACGCTTGGAGTAGAAATTCCCTGTGCCAAAGACGGTATTACCATCTTTCTGAACGAATCAAACAAGGTTAAAGAACTAACACTGAAACAGCTCAGCGACATTTATCAGGCCAAAATCACCAACTGGAAGCAGTTAGGCGGAGATGATGCTCCTATAAAACTCTATGGACGCGAAAACAGCTCGGGAACCTATACCTTCTTCAAGGATGAAGTCATAAAGGGTGATTACGCCGCCAGTTGCCAGACTCTTCCGGGTACAGCTGCTGTAGTAAATGCTGTCAAGAAAGACAAGAATGGGATTGGTTATGGGGGTGCAGCTTATGCTCAGGGAGTAAAGCATTGCCTGGTTAAAAAGGATGACAAAACTCCGGGCCGTTTACCAACGCCTGAAACTATTGCAAGAAACGAATATCCGATTACCCGGTATCTGTATATGTATTTACGTAACCGACCATCGGGCGAGGCAAAGAAATATATCGACTGGATCCTGAGCCCCGAAGGCCAAAAGATCATCACTGAAGTCGGTTACTTTCCTGTCAGATAAAGTATTATCCCTCATAAATGGCTTTCGTGAAAAAAAACAACAAAAGAAATAAAGCTGATACTCCGGCACAAACAACTGAATTTGCTTCTTCAATTCTGAAGAAGCAATTTCGCTTTGACGACTGGATCGCTGAAAGGGTCATCAAAACCGTTGCCTTTATGTCGATTACCTTTGTGGCCCTGATCTTCATTTTTGTTTTTCGCGAAACACTGCCCATTTTTAAGGATAGTTCACAAATAACAGAAAGCTTTTCAGCCCGGCCACAAGGGAATGAAGAATCACTTAAACCTGAAGTATACAATCCGGGCAATTCTGAATCAGAAACAGAACTCAGGCCTGAAACCTATGGAGTGGAAATTTCCGACCTGAAACCGAATGAAGAGAAAGAACATCCTTTATCTGCTGCCACAGGTCATGAAAACAGCAGAGCCTTGTCAACCCTCTTGTCAAAGGACTGGCAGCCTGTTTCGGATCGCCCCCGTTACGGAATACTTCCCTTGTTTTTTGGAACGCTGAAAGTCACCTTTATCTCTATTTTGTTTGCCGCGCCTATTGCCATCTTAGCTGCAATTTATACGGCGCTTTTTGCCCCGCGCAACATTCGCGAATTTATTAAGCCAGCCGTTGAATTGCTTGCCGGTTTTCCATCCGTAGTTATTGGTTTCTTTGCCCTTATGGTAATGGCTTCATTTTTCCAGGATCTTTTTGGTTACTCAAGCCGCTTAAATGGATTTGTTGGCGGAATTGCGATGTCCCTGGCTGCCATACCGGTGATTTATACCCTTACCGAAGATGCTCTGACTGCTGTACCGCGCACTTTTATCGAGGCCAGTCTGGGATTGGGTGCAAGCCTGCGCCAGACTGCCTTTCTGGTTGTGTTACCTACAGCTACACCTGGCATTTTTGCCGCAGTACTTCTGGGTATTGGAAGAGTATTCGGTGAAACCATGATCGCACTCATGGCAACCGGCAATGCAGCGCTGACGACAATAAATCCTTTCGATTCCGTGAGAACACTTTCTGCCACTATTGGTGCTGAAATGGCCGAAGTAGTTTTTGGTGATACCCATTATAGTGTACTTTTCCTGATTGGTTCATTGCTTTTTATTTTCACTTTCGCGCTAAATGCCCTGGCGGAGTTTTATTTCAGGAACAGGCTCATCAGGCGTTTCCAGGGTAAATGATATCACTACAGGCATGAACAGGAATACCAAAGATATCATCATTCAAAGTCTCACCGGGGTCAGTGTCCTGCTGATACTTTTTGTGATTGTCGCCATGCTGATCATCACCTTTATCGGCGGATGGAAAAACCTCACCTGGGAATTCCTTACCGAATTTCCAAAGGAAGGTATGACCAAAGGCGGGATCTTTCCTGCCATCGTAGGTACGGCACTGATGACGCTCATCATGACAGTAGCGGCAGTTCCTTTTGGTGCCATCACAGCAATTTACCTCGCAGAATATGCCGCCGAAAAATCCATCCTGGCTAAAACAATCCGTTTTGCCGTAAAAACATTGGCAGTGGTTCCCTCCATAATTTTTGGATTGTTCGGGTTGGGATTCTTCATCAAATTCATCGGTTTGCACATGGATAACATGTTCTATAAAGGTGAGCTGCACTGGGGCCAGCCCAATATCCTGTGGGCCAGCCTCACCATGGCTTTACTCACACTGCCCATTGTAATCGTATCGGTTGAGGAGTCGATTCGTACTGTTCCCAAAGAAGTGAGGGAGGCCAGTTTGGCACTCGGGGCAACTAAATGGCAGACAATCCGCCGGGTGGTGCTTCCCGGTTCCATAACGGGAATACTCACCGGGACTATTCTGGCCATCAGCCGTGGTGCAGGAGAAGTAGCCCCAATCCTCTTCACAGGGGCTGCCTATTACCTGGCCGATCTTCCCAGAAATTTGAGTGACCAGTTTATGTCGCTCGGATATCATATTTATATTATGTCAACCCAATCGACTAACGTTGATGAAACCCTGCCCATCCAGTTCGCCACTACACTGGTGCTTTTGTTGTTGACCTTTTCCCTGAGCATGGTGGCCGTAATACTCAGATACCGAATCAGAAAAAAAGCCAGATAGTCAATGAAAGATTCCAAAGATATTAAAGTAAGCGTTAACGATCTCTCTGTTTATTATGGGACAACCAGGGCACTGACTAAGATCAGCATGGATATCCCCGATAAGAAAGTTACCGCTTTCATTGGTCCGTCAGGCTGCGGAAAGTCAACCTTCCTGCGTACATTGAACAGAATGAATGATCTTATCGAAAACATAAAGATTGAAGGAGAAGTCAATATCGACGGCGTTAACATTTATCAGAAAAATATCGATGTGGTCAATTTGCGGAAAAAGGTCGGGATGATTTTTCAGAAGTCAAATCCTTTTTCTAAATCAATCTATGACAATATTACTTACGGCCCCAGAATAAATGGAATAAACCATAAGCGCCAGCTCGACGAGATTGTAGAAACATCATTGAAGCAGGCAGCTATCTGGGAAGAGGTAAAAGACCGGTTGCATTATTCGGCATTGAGTTTATCGGGAGGGCAACAGCAACGTATTTGTATTGCCAGAACCCTGGCTGTGAATCCCGATATTATACTTATGGACGAGCCTGCCAGTGCGCTTGATCCTATCTCTACTTCCAAAATTGAAGAATTGATTCATGAACTGAAAAGATACTATACCATAATTATTGTAACCCACAATATGCAACAGGCTGCCCGCACCAGCGATGTCACCGCTTTTTTTTACCTGGGCGAGCTTATTGAAATGGATAAAACAAAAACTATTTTTACCAATCCGGCAAAAAAACAAACCGAAGATTACATTTCGGGGCGATTTGGATGATGATCATGTACTGCACTTAATTGACCCTATATACTAAAAATAATTACACCCATGCAATCATTTTTTCAGGAAGAATTAGCAAAGCTCCGGAAGCGGATCATCAAGATGTTTGTTTTGGTGAATGCCCAGCTTGAAAAATCCTCTCAATCTGTGCTCAACCGAGATTTTGAAACCAATGATACGGCCCTGCAAAATGAAAACCGTATTGATAAGCTCGACATTAAAATCGATAAGCTTTGTCAGCGCATTTTTGCATTAGCCCAGCCGGTGGCCACCGACCTGCGCTTTATCATGTCATCACTCCGGATCGGTAATGAAATTGAACGGATCGGGGACATCGCCCTCGATATCATAGGGCGCTCCGAATCTGTGAGGATTTACCAGGAAACTTTGGAACAATACCGGGTCCCCGAATTGCTCGGGGAAGTGATCCGGCTCAGTCAGCGAGCCACGGAAGCTTATACCAACAACAACAATGAATTGGCCAATGAAATTATCTGCGGCTGCAAACAGACTGAAGAAATTTGCAAATCTGTTTTTAATGAGATCATTGCACAGATGACCGAGAAATCACAGGTGATCATTATCGCTACCGACCTGATTCTAATAGTCAGGGATTTGGAACGCATTTCCAATCATTTGGAAAACATAGCCGAATCCGTGGTTTTCATCGTGGAAGGGAAAAGGATCAGGCATTCGGGAAATTAACCGGTCACTAATCTATAAACCCCAAATTCCTTCGCAGTCCTTCAAACCTGGCCCTTTTCACTGCCGATTTCGAGAAAAGCTTCTTAAATCCGGGTTCATCCAGATCATACCATTCCTGGCGGGTCATTTCCAGCAACCCCGGAAGGGGCATAAATTCCTTCACCCGGTGAGGAACAGATTTCCTGTTCCAGGGGCATACGTCCTGGCAGACATCGCAGCCAAAAACCCTGTTCTGAAATTGATTACTGAACGACCCATCGATTTCCTCCTTGTTTTCGATGGTCAGATAAGAAATACACCGGCGTGCGTCAATGATATGAGGTTTTACAATGGCCGTGGTGGGGCAGGCCCGGATGCAACGGTCACAATCACCGCAGAAATCATTGATCGGCTGGTCATAGTGAAGGAGAATATCCAGAATCAGGGAACCAATAAAAAAAAAGGATCCTGATTCCGGAGAGATCAGGTTGGTATTTTTTCCTATCCATCCCAGACCGGCTCTGGCTGCCCATGCCCTGTCGAGTACCGGCGCCGAATCAACGAAAGCCCTGCCATTAGCAGGGCCAATGGCTTCATGAATATGGAGGAGCAATTGTTTCAGTTTTTTTCTGATAACCAGGTGATAATCTTCCCCGTACGCATATTTTGAGAGTACAGGCGCCTCAACATCCTTCTGTTTTTTTGCCGGGTAGTAATTCAGGATAACAGATATGACCGATTGAGCATGGTCAACAAGTTTGGTCGGATCAGTACGTTTCTCTGCATGGTTTTCCATGTACGCCATGCTACCATTGTAATTTACACTGAGCCAGCTTCTTAGCCTTATTGACTCTTCGGGAAGGTATTCTGCACGCGATATCCCGCATCCGTCAAATCCGAGTCTGCGGGCTTCGGCCTTTATCATGGATGATTGGTTCAACATGTCATCCATGGGAATTAATTAAAGTTTCTTTTTGATCTCGGTGGTTTCATATCCCTCAATGATATCACTTACTTTAATATCATTGAAGTTGTCGATATTCAAACCACATTCCTGACCACTTACAGCCTCTTTCACATCGTCCTTGAACCGCTTAAGCGAAGCCAGGTTGCCGCTGTAAATCACAATACCGTCGCGGATTATCCTGACCTTCGTGTCACGTCTGATCTTGCCTTCTTTCACCATACAGCCGGCAATGGTTCCCACCTTGGTAATCCTGAATGCCTCAAGCACCTCGAGGGTAGCCACGATTTCTTCTTTGATCTCAGGCGAAAGCATGCCTTCCATGGCGGATTTGATTTCATTAATGGCATTATAAATGATAGAGTACAGCCTGATATCGATCTCTTCTTTTTCGGCTAATTTCCGGGCCTGCATGGAAGGACGAACCTGGAACCCGACAACAATGGCATTGGAAGCAGCTGCCAGCAGGACGTCACTTTCCGATATCTGTCCAACCGCTTTATGAATAACATTTACCTGAATTTCTTCGTTCGAAAGCTTGATCAGTGAATCTGACAAAGCTTCGATAGATCCGTCAACATCACCCTTCACAATGATATTAAGTTCCTTGAAATTGCCAATAGCAATTCGGCGACCGATCTCATCAAGAGTAATATGCTTTTGTGTACGAAGGCCTTGTTCACGTGTCAGTTGCTCCCTTTTGGTAGCAATCTCCTTGGCTTCCTTTTCATTTTCAAATGCGTTAAACTTATCCCCTGCCTGTGGAGCGCCGTTCAAACCCAATACCAGTACAGGATCCGATGGCCCGGCTGCAGTAATTTTTTTACCGCGTTCGTCATACATAGCTTTTACCCTGCCATAATTATGGCCGGCAAGCACAATATCGCCAACATGCAATGTTCCTGACTGCACCAGTACAGTGGCCATATAGCCTCTGCCTTTATCGAGGGATGATTCAATAATAGTTCCCACACCAAGCTTACTGGGATTAGCCTTTAAATTCAGGATTTCTGCCTCAAGTAAAACTTTTTCCAACAGATCATCCACATTCAATCCGGTCTTGGCTGAAATTTCCTGTGACTGGTACTTACCGCCCCAGTCCTCAACTAAAATATTCATTTTGGCCAGGGATTCCTTGATTTTTTCAGAATTGGCGGTAGGTTTGTCAATTTTGTTAATGGCAAAAACCATGGGAACACCCGCAGCTTGTGCGTGGTTGATAGCTTCAACAGTTTGGGGCATAATGCCATCATCAGCTGCCACCACAATAATGGCAACATCCGTTATTTGTGCCCCCCGGGCACGCATGGCCGTAAAGGCTTCGTGACCTGGCGTGTCCAGGAAAGTGATCTGCCTCCCGTCCTTTAATTCAACACCGTAAGCTCCGATATGCTGGGTTATCCCCCCGGCCTCACCGGCGATAACATTGGCATGTCGGATATGATCGAGCAGCTTTGTCTTTCCGTGATCCACATGTCCCATTACTGTAACAATCGGTGGCCTTGGAATCCGGGTTTCCGGATCTTCATCTTCTTCCGGCGGAGTTTCTTCCTGGTCAACGGTCACAAATTCCACTTTATAGCTGAATTCTTCTGCAACCAGGACAAGTGCCTCTGCGTCAAGGCGCTGATTAATCGAAACGAACAGACCAAGGCTCATACAGGCAGCAATTACCTCGTTCACCGGAGCGCCCATCAGAGTGGCCAGTTCATTTACCGTAACAAATTCGGTTACCTTCAAAATATTCTTTTCCAGCTCTTTCTTTTCTTCTTCCTGTTGAATTCGCTGACTCAATATATCGCGCTTTTCCTTGCGGTATTTGGCACCTTTTGATTTGCCTTTTAAAGTAAGCTTGGCAAAAGTGTCCTTGATTTGCTTATCAACATCCTCCTCGCTGATTTCAAAGCGGTAGCCTTTTCTTTTCTTCTTCTTTTTCTTGTCCTTATCCAGCTCTAAAGCACCCTGTCGCGGTTGCTTGTCAACACTGACACGCTGTATATCTTTTTTGATCCGTTTTCTTTTCTTCTTCTGGCCATGCTCATCCAGTTCGCTGTCAGAACCGGGAAGATCGATTTTACCAACGACTTTCGGCCCGTTAAGCTTTTCTGATAGAGCTTTGATAACCACAGGCTCAGGTCGGCCCTTTTGCTTTTCTCCAGGTTCGCCTTCCTTGCCGGTTAAGGGTTCTTCAGGTTCTTTCTGATGAACTGCTACACGGCCTTTCCTTTCCTTTTCAAGCTGCTCCCTGGTTTTCTTGGGAGGCCGGGTTCGTTGATTCATCGAATCGAGGTCGATCTTGCCAACAACCTTGACTTCCACATCCCTGATTTCAGGCCTGATGAAAATTTCTTCCTGTTGTTTGGCAACGGGTTCTTCAACCTTGGGTTCAACAACCGGCGGAATCGAAATTTCAGACTCTGGAGCCGGCGCTGCCTCTTTAGGCGGGGGGATTATTTCTTTTTCTTTTACCTCGGGCACAACCGGTTCTGCTTTTTCCTTCTGATCCTGTTGCTTTTTAGGAGAACTCAGTTTTTCAACATCAATTTTCCCGATTACGTTCAATCGGATAGGCTCCTTCTCAACCGGGTGTTCAGCTTCCGGCTCATGATGCAATCCTGTTGCACGAAAGTCCTTAACCAATACTTCATCTTCATAATCCTGAATTTCTGGCTCAGCTTCATGATGCATATCACTAATGGTAACCGTTTCAAGCTTCTCACGCTTATTTCGCAGGTTCAGCTTTTCTGATTCTTTTTTAACATTCAAGTCAGTACTAAACTCCTTTAGAAGCAAATCAACCTGCTCGGATGTGATTTTCTCATTCGGATTTGAATCAATTTTCACACCCTTCTTATGCAGGAATTCCACTATAGTGGATATGCCCACATTGAGCTCCCTGGCAATCTTACTTAATCGTGTAGTGTTCGTATCTGACATTCGTGGATTATGGTTGTTAATAAACCGTCAAAATTAGTAAATCCGCTAATATATTATTATCATGATGAATTATTCGAATTCGGCCTTTAAAATTTTTAATACTTCGCGTATGGTTTCTTCTTCTAAATCAGTACGTTTAACCAAATCTTCCATATTCAGGTTGAGAACGCTGCGTGCTGTATCACAACCAATGGCTTTGAGCTCATCAATGATCCAGCCGTCGATCTCATCAACAAATTCTTCAAGATTTACATCCTCCTCGTCTGCATAATCGGTTTCACGGTATACATCTATCTCATAACCGGTGAGCTGACTGGCTAACTTGATATTCAGGCCCCCCTTGCCAATAGCCAGGGAGACTTCATTAGGCTTCAGGTAAACATCAGCCTTTTTATTCTTTTCATCGAGCTTTATCGAGGAGATTTTGGCAGGGCTCAGGGCGCGCGTAATGAAAAGCTGAAGATTATTGGTGTAATTGATCACATCAATATTCTCATTTTTCAACTCCCTGACAATACCGTGTATTCGCGAACCTTTCATCCCTACGCAGGCTCCAACAGGATCAATGCGCTCGTCATAAGATTCAACTGCAACTTTGGCTCTTTCACCGGGAATGCGAACAATTTTCTTGATGGTAATAAGTCCGTCAAATATTTCCGGAACCTCCAGTTCAAACAAGCGCTCGAGAAAAACGGGTGAAGTCCTCGATAAAATGATCAAAGGAGTATTGTTCCGCATTTCCACTTTTATCACCACAGCTCTGATGCTGTCGCCTTTGCGGAAATAATCTGTAGGTATCTGTTCTGATTTGGGCAGGATCAATTCATTTCCTTCCTCGTCGAGTACCAGTATTTCCCGCTTCCATACCTGGTAAATCTCGCCGGTAACGACATCACCAATGCGATCGCGGTATTTCTGAAATATGTTGTTCTTTTCAAGATCGAGGATTCTGGCAGTAAGGTTCTGACGGAGTGCTAAAATGGCACGCCGGCCAAAATCCAGCAGCTTCACCTCATCTGTAACCTCTTCCCCCACTTCATAGTCCTGATCGATCAGCTTAGACTCTGAAAGCGACATCTGCATGTTCGGGTCTGTTACTGCTCCATCCTCAACTACTTCACGGTTTCTCCAAATCTCAAAATCGCCCTTGTCTATGTTGATGATGATGTCGAAATTATCAGCCGACCCGAACATCTTCACAAGCATACCGCGGAAAACATCTTCAAGCACACTCATCATGGTGGCCCGGTCAATGCTTTTCAATTCCTTAAATTCCGAAAAGGTCTCGATCAAATTAAGGTTTTCCATTTTTTTAATTACTTTTTTAAACTTATGACAACTTTTGCTGTTTTGATCTCTTCCAGTTTTATTTCCTGCAATTTAATTTCTGTTTTCTTCTTACCGGTTTTGCTGTCTTTTGTTGTAACTTCCGCTTCAAGTTCAATAATTCCCTGGTTAATGTTTAATAATTTCCCGGTAATTTTAATCCCGTCATATTTAACAACATCGAGCAGCCTGCCTGTATTTTTCTCATATTGTACAGGCAATTTCAGCGGCTTGTCCAAACCCGGAGAAGATACCTCCAGTTCAAAATCCTCAACATTGCGATCGAGCCTGTTCTCCAAAAACCTGCTGACAGTCCTGCATTCATCAACAGTAACACCCTTCACACTGTCGAGATACACTACTATTTTATTAACCGGGGTCACCACAACATCAACCAGGAATAGTCCCCTTGCGTTCAATTCATCCTGCAGATAGCCCCTGATTAATTCAGCATGCATCATGGTCCGGTTATTGTAACAAAATAGGGGACTATGTCGTCCCCTATCCTGTAAAAATCTGGGCAAAGATACAAATAATAATTCAAACTGCAAAAACTGGTTTTTGGTAATTTTAATAGGTGTATTGATTTTATGCAGATTATTCGGTAATTTGCATGGATTATTAAGTCATGCTGAGCGGAGTCGAAGTATGACATAAGTAAAATAAGATTTATACTCCCATAACCTGTGTCCGCCATCATCAACAAACGCAAAATAATCAATGATCCCGTTCATGGATTTATCATCATTCCCACTGATTTTATCTTTGATTTGTTGGAACATCCCTACCTGCAGCGATTGCGCAGGATCAAACAACTGGGCCTTACCAGCTTTGTGTACCCCGGGGCTACCCACACCCGCTTTCAGCATGCCTTGGGTGCCGTTTATCTGATGGGGCTTGCTATCGAAAACATCCGGCAGAAAGGCACTTCCATCACCGATGAAGAAGCAGAAGCAGCCTCAGCAGCCATCCTGCTTCATGATATCGGGCATGGACCCTTTTCCCATGCCCTCGAAGAAACCATTATTGCCGGCCTTACCCATGAAGATCTTTCTGTTCTGCTGATGAACAACCTGAATGACGAATTCTCCGGAAAATTGGACATGGCACTTG
>Ga0315284_10008265_pt1 | contig 14854 bp, 12 predicted proteins | sample YL17G09_16_MG_FD_203696 | JGI IMG/M metagenome (GOLD analysis project Ga0315284, IMG submission 203696) | Sediment microbial communities from Yellowstone Lake, YNP, Wyoming, USA - YL17G09_16 | ecosystem: Environmental > Aquatic > Freshwater > Lake > Sediment | place: USA: Wyoming | collected... | reverse complement strand
CGATCTCTTTATCGAACTGATCGAGGCAATTGAGAAGAACACCCGGCTCGAGTTCAAGAACAAGTACCGGGGGCTGGACCTGCTGCTACTTGACGACGTCCACTACCTCGTCGGTAAAGAAAGGCTACAGGAAGAAGTCTTCTACATCTTCAACTCGCTTCGCGACGCCGGCAGCCAGGTCGTTTTCACCAGCGACCGCCCGCCCCAAGACATCCCAACGCTGGAGGGCCGGCTCTCTTCCCGGCTCGGTTCCGGCCTCGTCGTTGACATCCAAGCGCCCGAACTAGAGACTCGCATTGCCATCCTCAAGCGCAAAGCGTCCATGGACAAGGCGGACCTGCCAGACGATGTTGCTCACTTCGTCGCCGCGAGGGTCCGGTCGAGCGCCCGGGCGCTCGAGGCGAGCTGGATAAGGTTGCTTGCGCTTGCTTCGCTCGACAGCCGGCCCATCACGATTCAATTGGCCCACGAGGCCCTCAAGGACTTGGTCAAAGAAGACGAACCGGTTGACCACAACCGGATCATAAGGGCCTGCGCCGACCACTTCGGTGTCACTCTGAACGAAATCACCAACGGCGGCCGGACCAAGCAACTTGCACTCGCACGACAAGTTGCGATGTACGTACTCAGGACAAAGCTTAGCCTGTCCTTGAAGGAAATCGGCTCCCTGTTCGACGGCAAGGACCACACGACCGTTATGCATGCCATCAAGAGAGTGAGTGAGCTCAGGACGAAAGACCCGACATTCGATGCGCGACTGGAGAAGTTGTCCAAGGGGATAAACGGGGGAGAACCACGTTGAACCCTCTGTGCGCAATAGTGTCCAGCCTTCCTATCCACGGCTAACCTACCGCGAGTATCCGGCGGCGATGAAGGGAAAGTGCTGGTACATCCAAACCTTCCGTTTAGTCCACATAAACTCACAACCCAACAACAACAACAAGAACTTTGTAATAGAATTATGTTGGACAAAAGGAACCGTACGCGTCGGCACACAAGACGCTTCATCCTCTTGTAAAGATACACGTGTTATAAAGCACAACGCGCGAACTTGTCCGTACCGGTTCAGGTCGATCGCGGTGTTACATTCCCGCCAAGGTTCAACCGCCAGTACTGACGTACACGAAGCTGTACATGCATGTCCGTCTCGGGGCCAGGTGGCGGTGAAACCACCGTCCTCGTCGCAGCCGTACAGAATGTGTGCCGCGGTTCGCGCGCTACGGCCTGCGGCGTCCGCGGTCCAAGAGCCCGGGTTCCACGCTGGAGTCGATGTGCGCCGGAATTGCCGCTGTCGGTCGTGCGGAGGAGAAGCGAACAGACAACCGCAGCCGAATGAACCGACGCGTCGTTACTGGTTGACACGTCTTCCTGTGCGACTATGATTACAGTCGGTCCTGGGCGCGGACCGACAAGCATAAGAAAGACAATAGCTGCGCAATGATCAGCATGAGCGAGAACCCGGAGTACGGGTTTGCGGTCGGGCGCGTCCGCGCGCTCGAGACCGCCGTGCTGGACCGGGCGCGGTACGAGCGGCTTGTCCGGGCGCCGGGCGTCCAGGAGTTCGCTGCGGCCTTGGCCGAAACGGTGTACGCGAGGTTTCTCGAAGGCGGGTCGACCGATGTGCCGCAGGCGCTCGACAAAGCCGCGGGAGAGAATGCCGCGTTCCTCTCCCAGTACGCGCTCGACGCTTGGCTGCTCGACTTGTTCCGACTGCCGGCCGCCTTCCACAAACTGAAGACAGCACTCAAGGGCAGCTTGACACGCAGCGAGCCAGAATTCGCGATTCCGGAAGAGTTTGTCAATCCGCCGTTCGCTTCTCGTGTCAGCGCCGCCGTCGCGGCGGCAACGGTCAGCTTTGAAGAGGGCCGGCATCCAGCCGCCGCAGACGCCGCGATGGACCGGCTGATGCAAGAACTGCAGCTCCAGACGGCGAACACAAGCGAGTTCATGGTTGGCTATCTTAGTTTGCACGCGGACCTGGAGAATTTGCGCACGCTGGTTCGGGTGAAGGCACAAACGGGCGACGGGGGGGATGAACGCGGGAATATGGCTGCCGCGTTTCTTCCCGGTGGCAGGCTGGCGTTGAAGGACTTCTTCTCGGCGCTGCCTGAGTCTTGGGCGGTTGTGACGGAGCGTTTTGCCAAGGCGCCGCCCTACGGCACCGGGGACGAAAGCTTCCGCGACTACCTTGAGCAGGGGACTGCCGCGGTCGTGGAGAGGCGCTCGTTCGCCCGCATGGAGCGGCATGGTCGCGAAATGGAGCTTAGGTACTTGCGCCAGACTCGTTACGCGACGTTCGGGTACGAGCCGCTCGTAACATTCTTTCTGTTGCAGGAAAACGAGTTGCGCAACTTGCGGCAACTTTACGCAGCGAAACTCGCGGGCGTAGCGGAAGAGACAGCGCAGGAATTGGTGGCTTATGTCGAGTGATTTGCGCCCGGCCAGGGACGGTAACCTCGAGTCGCAGGTTGGGGTTATCGGACGGCCCGAGGCGGTGGCGCCGTTCCGGGCCGCCGGGTTCGCGGTGTTCCCCGTGGAGCCCGGGCCGGAGGCGGCCACCAAGGTCGAGGAACTTACCGGTTCCGGGTTGACGGTTCTGTTCTACACCGAGGACTTGTACCAGCATCTGGCGGGAGTAGTCGGCCGGTGCAGCCGAACCGCGACGCCGTGCCTGGTGATGCTGCCGATGGGGACGGAGCAGCGCGGGCTTGCCCGGCTTCGGGAGATCGTCAGGCGGTCGGTCGGCGCGGACGTGTTCGGCCAGGGGCCGACGGGACGACAGATTCCATGAACAATGACTAACCCATGCGCCAACACGGGCGTTGGACAGGAGCCCGTCTGACGGGCCGGTGGCGCCGCGCGGCGCCGAAGGAGTCGAGCAATGGTGGAAAGTAGAACCGGCACAATCGTCAAGGTTTCGGGGCCGCTGGTTGTCGCCGACGGCATGTCCGGCGCGAGGATGTACGATGTCGTGAAAGTGAGCGAGAAGCGGCTCATCGGCGAGATCATCGAACTCGAGGGCGACCTGGCTTCGATCCAGGTATACGAGGAAACCGGTGGGGTGGGGCCCGGCGAGCCGGTGTTCCTGACCTTTGAACCGCTGTCGGTCGAGCTTGGACCCGGCTTGATTGAGTCGATTTATGACGGCATCCAGCGTCCACTGAACGTCATCTACCAGCAGGTCGGTGATTTTATCAGCCGCGGCGTCGAGGCGCCGCCCTTGGACCGGCAACGACGCTGGGGGTTCGTGCCGCTGCGCCAGCCGGGCGACAAGGTTGAACCGGGCGACGTAATCGGCGAGGTACAGGAAACGGTGCTGGTCAGGCACCGGATTATGGTGCCCCCGGGTACGTCGGGAGAAATCGTGCGCATCGGACCGGGCCAGTTCAAGGTTGACGACGTGGTTGCGGTCGTGAGGACCGGGCAAGGTGAACAACCGCTGACCATGGTACAGCGATGGCCGGTGCGCAAGGCGCGGCCGTACCGCCGTAAACTACAGCCGGAGACGCCGCTGGTCACCGGGCAGCGCGTGGTTGATACGTTCTTTCCAATTGCCAAAGGTGGAACCGCGGCCGTCCCCGGGCCGTTCGGGTCGGGCAAGACGGTTATCCAACACCAGTTCGCGAAGTGGTCGGACGCGGAGATTATCATCTTTGTCGGATGTGGAGAGCGAGGCAACGAGATGACCGACGTGCTGATGGAGTTCCCGCACCTGGTAGACCCAAAGTCCGGCGAGCCGTTGATGAAACGCACCGTGTTGATTGCCAACACATCGAACATGCCGGTAGCGGCGCGCGAAGCGTCGATATACACCGGCATCACTCTGGCTGAGTATTATCGCGACATGGGTTACTCGGTAGCCCTGCAGGCCGACTCGACTTCGCGCTGGGCGGAGGCGATGCGAGAGATTTCCGGGCGACTGGAAGAGATGCCGGGCGAGGAAGGCTACCCGGCGTATCTGGCAACCCGCGTGGCCGAGTTCTACGAGCGGGCCGGCCGGGTCGTGTGTCTGGGCCGGACGCCGGAAGGCAAGGAGCAAGAAGGCGCACTGTCGGTGGTCGGCGCGGTGTCGCCGCCCGGCGGCGACCTGAACGACCCGGTGGTGCAGGCGACGCTGCGGGTGGTCAAGGTATTCTGGTCCCTCGAGGATCGGCTCGCGTTCCAGCGCCACTTCCCTGCGATATCGTGGCTCAACTCCTATTCGCTGTACACCGACGTTCTGCGGGAGTCTTTTGTCAGGCTTGCAGCACCGGAGTTCGTGAAAGACGCGGCCGCAGCCATGCAACTGCTGGAGAAAGAGGCGGAACTGGAAGAGATCGTGCGGCTGGTCGGGAAAGACACGCTTTCCCCGCAGGACCGCCTGTTGCTGGAGGTAGCGCGGTCGATCCGCGAGGACTTCCTGCACCAGAACGCGTTCCACGAAGTGGACACGTACACGTCGATGGGTAAACAGGCCGCCATGCTGGGCGCGATTCTTCTGTTCCACAAACTCGGCAAGGCCGCGCTGGCCAGGGGGGTCGACATGGCGGCGATTGAGCGGGCAGCGGTGCGCGACCGGGTTGCACGTATGAAGTATCTGGCCGAGCCCGACGCGCCGGCGGCCATCGCCCGGACGTGCGTTGAGATGGAGAAAGAGCTCGCAGCGCTGGAGGCGGCATGATCAGGGAATACCAGACCGTTGCGTCCATTGCCGGGCCGCTGATGCTGGTTGAAGGCGTGGCCGGCGTCAAGTATCAGGAATTGGTGCAGATTACGCTGCCCTCAGGCGAGGTGCGGCGCGGGCAGGTGCTGGAGGTTGAGAAGGACCGGGCTTTGGTCCAGGTATTCGAGGGCACAACCGGTATTGACGTGCCCGCGACCAAGGTGCGCTTCATGGCCCGCGGCATCACGATTGACCTGTCGCCGGAGATACTCGGTCGCGTGTTCGGCGGGCTCGGCCGGCCGCGTGACGGCGGGCCGGCGATAATCCCGGACAAGCGCGCCGACGTCAACGGCGCGCCGATCAACCCATACGCGCGCGAGTATCCGAACGAGTTTATCCAGACCGGGGTTTCGTCGATTGACGGCCTGAACACGCTCGTGCGCGGGCAGAAGCTCCCGATATTCTCCGGCTCGGGCCTGCCGCACAACCATCTGGCCGCACAGATTGTCCGACAGGCGCGAGTGCTCGGCACGAACGAGCCGTTCGCGGTTGTCTTCGGGGCAATGGGCATCACATTCGAAGAGGCCGAGTTCTTCATCCGCGACTTCACGCAGTCGGGCGCAATCGAGCGAACCGTGCTGTTCCTCAACCTGGCGGGAGAACCGGCAATCGAGCGCATTGCGACCCCGCGCGCCGCCTTGACCGCGGCCGAGTATCTGGCTTTTGAACTGGGGATGCACGTCTTGGTGGTGTTAACCGACATGACCAACTACTGCGAGGCACTGCGCGAGGTATCAGCGGCGCGCAAGGAGATCCCGGGTCGACGCGGGTTCCCGGGCTACCTCTATACCGACCTGTCGTCCATTTATGAACGCTGCGGCAGAATCAAGGGCCGCAAGGGCTCGATCACGATGATGCCGGTGCTGACCATGCCCGAAGATGACAAGACCCACCCGATTCCGGACCTGACCGGCTACATCACCGAGGGCCAGATTATCCTCTCCCGCGCCATGCACCGGCGCAGGATCTTCCCGCCCGTGGACGTACTGCCATCGCTTTCGCGTCTGAAGGACAAGGGCATCGGCAAGGGCAAGACGCGCGAGGACCATGCGGACCTCTTCAACCAACTCTACGCCTGCTACGCTCGCGGCAAAGAGGCCGAAGAGTTAGAAGTCATCCTTGGGGACGCGGCACTATCCGAGGTGGACAAGGTGTACCTGCGGTTCGCGCGTGAGTTCGAGGGGCAGTACATTGCGCAGGGCGAGCTTGAGAATCGAACTATCGAACAGACGCTGGACCTCGGTTGGAGGCTGCTTGCCGTATTCCCGCGCGGCGAGTTGAAGCGCGTGCGCGACGCCTACCTCGACAAGTACTACCGGAAAGCGTAACTCGGCTATCCGCCATTCGCCCCATTCGTCGAATGCGGCCCATTCCTTGCCATCCCTCCGGTACGCCGCCGCGCTCTTCGACCTTGACGGGACGCTGATTGACTCGGCGCAAGACCTGATTGCCTCCGTACAATATGCGCTGAAGCTCGTTGTCCCCGACCGCGAACCGCCGGAAGGAGACGACATTCTGGCGCTGGTGGGAAAGCCGCTGGAGACAATCTTGTGCGAACTGGGCTATCACACGGACGAGACGACCGCAGGCCGATTTACGGACACCTATCGCGCCCACTACGCCGAGCACTTCAACGAACATACGAAGCTGTACCCCGGGGTAGAGGAGCTGCTCGAGTACTTGAAGGCATCGGTCGTCAAGCTGGCGCTGGTGACAACCAAACACCAGACACAGGCGGACTTCACGGTCGAGGCGTTTGGGTTGGCTCGCTACTTCGACTATGTGCACGGGTGGCAGGAAGGCCGTCAGCATAAACCGCATCCGGAACCGGTGCTGACAGCGCTGGGCCGACTGGGCGTCGAGCCCGGCGCGGCAATCATGATCGGGGATTCCGAGCTGGACATTGAATCCGCAAAGGCGGCCGGGGTTGCTACCTGCGCCGTGACCTACGGATACAGGCCGGCTTGGTTTCTGCGGTCTTTTCGCCCCGACTTCCTCGTCTCGAGGGCGGTGGACATAGGTCCAATTCTCGTATCAGACACAGGACAGTAGAACACACTGCCGCCGTCATCTACGTCAATCGCCGCCGCACAACACGGCGGCGACCAGACCCCGCCCTGATGGCGCTCACGACCGACGGCTCAAGTTGCGCAATTACATAGACATGCACAGACAGGGCGTCCCTCACCGCGGAACGAAAGTTGCACTGTGTGCCGGAGTCACGAGGGGTGACGAGGCGCGTATGGTCGGTACGGCGGGTCTGCGGCCCGACGCGGGCGTAGGCCGGCCGTTGTTCAACCCGTAGCGACCAGAGAGGATATAGTGAGCCGGAAACGTCACGGCCGAACTGACAGCCAGATTGAGCTTGATAATGCCTTGGCCGCCGAGGCTTGACTCCGTGTTGCCAGACCATAGAATCCAGTCCAATGCTGGACACTTGGGCAATGGACCATTCTCGTCGCGCGCCGGGGCGCGACCGTTGGGTCCCCGCGATTCGTGGTTCTTCCGATGAGTGACGAAAGCCGGACAACGCCCTTTCCTTTCGTTTCCGAAATCACGTTCCAGCGCGGTGACGTAGTCTTCGCCACCGACCCGCGCGGACGGCTGGTTTATTGGAACAAAGAATGTGAACAACTTTTCGGTCGTGCCGCGGACGAAGTCATAGGCAACCCGTTTGACGTCATCTGCCTGGCAGAGCCCGGTGGTTCCAGGGTTGACCTGCCCGCGATACTCTCGGGCGGCGACTTTGCCGGCGGCATGCGTTGCTTTCACAAGTCCGGCAAGGAGATTGCGCTGTACATGTACGCGACCGCCGGCCGGGACCAATCCGGGGCCGCAGTCGGGGTCGTATTTGTGGCGCGTGACGTAACACCGTTCTGGAGCGCCGAGAAGGCGGTGCGCGCGGCGGAGGACAAGTACCGGCTGCTGTTCGAACACTCGTCGGACGCGGTGACAATCGCCGACGTCGAAGGCCGCGTGCTGGAAGCGAACCCGGCATGTACCCGGATGTTCGGCTACGGGGCCGAGGAACTGAAGCGGATGCGTCTTGCCGACATCGTCGCCGCCGAACGCCGAGCCGACGCGGACGAGGCAATGGCCGGGCTGGCGCGGACCGGCGCGGCGCGGTTGACAACCAAACTCGTCAAAAAGGACGGCGGCGTCGTGCACGGCGAGATTTCCGCCTTCACGGTCACGGTCGGGGGCGAGCGGAGAGTAGTCTCGGTCGCGCGTGACGTCACCGAGCGGGTCCGCGCCGAACAGGCAACGCACGAGTCGGAACGAAAGTACCGCCTTGTGTTCGAGTCGGCCAACGACGCGGTGCTCATTGAAACCGTGGACGGGCTCATTCTCGAAGCCAACCAGCACGCCTGCGACCTGCTCGGGTACACGCGGGAAGAACTGCTGAAGTTGAGGGTGTCGGACCTGGTTCCGGTCGAAGCCCGCACCTGGCTGCCGCGCGTGACCGATGCGATTCTAAGGGACGGGACATTCCGGGCCGAGGCCGTCAATGTACACAAGAGCGGACGCCGGATCCCGGTGGAGATAAGCGCCTCCACGATGGAGATGGATGACCGAACCCTGGTGCTGGCAATCGTACGGGACATTTCGGAGCCGAAGCGGGCCGATGCCGCGCTGGCGGAGAGCGAAAACCGGTACCGGACCCTGTTCAACGATTCACTGATGGGCATATACCGGACTACGCCGGACGGGCAAATCCAGCTCGCCAACCCGGCGCTGGTTCGGATGCTCGGCTATGATTCCTTCGCCCAGCTTGCCCAGCGAAACCTCGAGACGGATGGTTCCGGGCCGGAGTACAAACGCGACGAATTCAAGCGGCGGCTTGAGCGCGACGGCCGGATTGTCGGCCTCGAAGTGCGCTGGCAGCCGCGCGACGGCCGTACGCTGTTTATCCGGGAAAGCGCGCGCGCGGTGCGTGGTCCGGACGGGGCGGTGCTCTACTACGAAGGGACGGTCGAGGACATCACCGAGCGCAGGCAGGCCGAGCAGGCGCTGCGCGAGGGCGAGACGAACTTCCGGGCGATGGCCGAGAACTCCGCCGATGGCGTCGCCGTCGCCGCCGAGAGCGGCCGGTTTATCTATGTCAATTCGCGCCTCGCCGGGATGTTCGGCTATCCAGTCGAGCGCCTGTTGGGTATGTCGTTCGGCGACCTGTTGCGACCGGATGACGCCGTGGCGCTCAGCGAACGCTACGCGCGCCGGATGCGTGGTGAGACTGTCCCGTCTCAATATGAGTTGACGGTACTGCGCGCGGACGGTCAATCCGTGCTGGTGGAGATCTCGGTCTCGCGGACCCTCTGGCATGGCCGTCCCGCATCGCTCGTCAGCCTGCGTGACATCAGCAAGCGCCGGGAGGCCGAGGAAACCGCGGACGAACTGCGTGCGGTTCTTGACAACTCGCCCGGGGCGATCGCCGGCGAATGTGAAGGGAAACTCGTCTATGCCAACCAGCGCTTTGTCCGGATGTTCGGCTACGAATCCCCGGACCAGGTCGTCGGCCGGCCCGCCTCCGATTTCGCCGCGCCGGAGGACCGGGCATCGTTGATGGAGTACAGCCGGATGCGCGAACGCGGGGAGGACGCGCCGGCCCGCTACGTTTTCCGGGGTCTGAAGCGCGACGGCACGATCGTGCCGATGGAGGCCACCGTCAGCACCTACCGGTCGCTCGGCCGGCTGCACATACAGGCGGTCATCCGCGAGATCGAAGAGATCGAACCTGGCCCCGGCGGCCGCTGACCCGGGGCGCGCCGCGTTCGGGACCGGCAGTCCCGGGTTGACAATCGGGCGGTCGTCTCTATGCTGAATTCATGCCGGCCCCCGAGGACAGCGCAGCCCGCGGCCCGCAAACCGGCGGGTATCGTGAACAGCTCGGCCGCGCGGCCCGGGCAACCTTCTACCTGCGGGTTCTCTTTTCGATGTTCCTGCTGATCCACGCCGGCTTCGGGCCGGGGTTGCTGCTCCGGTTCCCGGTGACCGGAATCGGCGTAGCGATTGAGCCGCTGGCGCAGTTCTATGCGTTTCGGCCGGTGATATATGCGCTGATATTCACCGCGCTGGTCTGTGTGCTGGCGGCCCTTTGCCGTCGCGCTATCGGCTTGTTTGAGGCCGAGTTTGCCGAGGACACCGAACCGGCCGACCCCGGCGACGAGCAGAAGCGGTATCTGCGCCTGCTGCGGCCGAGCCCGATTCCTTTCGTGCTGTCCGGGAACATCGCGGTTGACCTGACCGTGTTCGTCGCGTCGCTGTTCGCCTATTCCTTCTGGGTTGTGATTCTCGCGGAGACCGCGCCGTCGGACCTGTCCGGTTACCAGGTGGGCGGGATCGTACTGGGCTCCTACGGCCTGTTCGCCGCGCTCATCATTACGAGCCTGGTCTGGTTTAACTCGGCGCGCCGTCTTCGCCGGCTGGGTGTGGTTCAAGCCCCGGGTCCGACCCCCGCTCCACGATCCCCGACCCCTGATCCCTGACCCCCGACCCCGGCCCTACCTGAGCCGGTAGAGCCGGAACCGCCACGGAGCCCGAGTTTCGACCAGCGGGGCTCGACCCGGGAAGCGGGCAAGCAGGGTTTCAAACAATGTCAGTTCGACCACATTCTCCATCCCGGGTTTCTCAAGCAAGGCGGCGTACAACGGCCGGCTGCCGGCAAGCACCGAATCGAGCCGGAGCGGGACGTTGAACTCGGAGAAATGACGATAGTCGCGCCAGCCCCACGCGTAGCTGACCAGCTCGGACACGTCTTTGTTGCACAGGAGCAGGGCGGACTCGGGTACGTTCTCCCGTACCAGCCGCTGGTAATCCGCCTGCACCGCAAGGTAGCGGGCATGGCGCGACTGAATGGCGACGCTGAGCAGCGCCATCGCCGCAAGCGCCGCGTACTTCAGCCGGCCGGCGCCGCGGAACCGCCGCGTGATGCGTTCGGCGGCAATGGCAAACGCGAGCACGAAGAACGGGATTGCCGGCAGCAGGTAGCGGATGCCGATGGTCAGCCGGGCCGGGAGGTTCGCTACATCATAGGTGTAGGAGAAGAAGCAATAGAGGAGAAGCAGCGCACCGGCCGGCAGGCCAAGCAGCAGTCGCAACCCTTTGCCCGCAGCCAGCGGCGCAACCAGCATCAACGGGTAGAGCACCAGCAGGCAGGTTCCATAGTACCACAAGTTGTGGAGGAAGTAGGCGGGGGAGAAGTTGCCGGTCAAGTACATCGGGAAAGAGAACGGCGCGCCATAGGCGTAGGTGTTGTACGCGAGTATCAGCCCGGCCAAGGGAGCAAAGCCGGCGAGCAGCCGGGCCGCCGAGCCGAGGCGCGCGCCCGCGGGCCGCACCGCCAGCAACAGGAACACCGGCACGAAGACCGCGCTCGAGTACCGAACCAGGCACGCAAGACCGAGTGCGAGCCCGGAGACAATCAGCCAGGCGCCACGGCGCAGCAGGCAGTAGAATGCGGCAAGGACCAGGGTCGCCGCAAGCAGGTCGCTCATAATCGTCCGGGAGAAAAGAACGACCGCGGGGTAGAAGAGATAGAGCAGCGACCACGCCGGGTCGGCTTCGGGCGCCAGCCGCTTGAGTACCAGGCGGAAAAGGGCGGCCCCGACGAGCGCGAGCAAGAGCCCGGAGGCGAAGACCGCCCGCCAGCCGAACAGCGTGAACGGCAGCAGGAAGAGCGCGTTACCGGGCGGATACTTGCTTACCGCGCGCGGAGACTGTCCCCGCATGGGGACTGTCCCCAGGGTCTCCACCGTCATGTGCGGAGCCGGGATTGCGGAACCGTCATAGGAAAGCCGGCCGGCGCGGAACAGCAAGGCCTGGGTCAGGTAGGCGTCCTCGTCAACGATGGCGAATGTGCGCGGGTAGAGGACCAGGAAAGTCAGAACATACAGGGCAGCGCCGACATACAGCAGCCACGGGTTGGCCTCGCGCCGGACGCCGAACCGGGGTTTCACTTGGCAGGATGATATGGCCGCATCGAACCAAGTCAAGGAGACACGGGGGATGGGCCACGCGGTAGTTAGCAGTAAGCAGATAGCAGTTAGCGGGGGCGCGGGCAACCGCGCCCCCGCACCTTGCCGCTACGGCGTCAGGGTCCAGTAGCCGGTCCAGAACGTCTGCAGCCCGGGCCCGGTGCCTCGCGTCAGCTTCAGCGTCCGAAACGGCAGCGCCAGCACTGGTGCCGAACCGAGCAACGTGCCGCCGGCGGGCAGCTGCGCACCTGCGGTGAGCGTCATGGTCACGCCGGCAGCGGCCAGGGCCGTTTCCAGCAGGAACACGAGCGCTCGAACTATGTACAGCATGATACATCACCTCCTTTCTATCCGTCACTTCTGACTTCTGACATCTGGCTTCTGACTTCTGACCTCGTCCGGCCCGGTTGGAGACCATCCCCCGGATGCTGAAGTGGCATCCGGGGGTGCATTGGGGGAACCCCTGTACCGGCGGTTGTACCGGCGGTTGTACCGGCAGTTGTACCGGCAGTTGTACCGGCGGTTGTACCGGCAGTTGTACCGGCAGTTGTACCGGCGGTTGTACCGGCGGTTGTACCGGCAGTTGTACCGGCAGTTGTACCGGCAGTTGTACCGGCGGTTGTACCGGCAGTTGTACCGGCGGTTGTACCGGCAGTTGTACCGGCAGTTGTACCGGCAGTTGTACCGGCGGTTGTACCGGCGGTTGTACCGGCGGTTGTACCGGCAGTTGTACCGGCGGTTGTACCGGCGGTTGTACCGGCAGTTGTACCGGCGGTTGTACCAGAGGTTGCTTCTGACCGGCTGCCTTGCCTTTCGGCCGGTTTCACGCCGGATTCAGACAGTGTTCATGGACTGGCTGCTACTCGCGCTTGTCTACCTGTGGGCGGTCTTCTGCGTCTCGCTGGGCGTCTATGCCCTGACCATGAGAGGCCATTCCTCGCGCCTCGTCGCTATCACCATCAAGGTCCTCGGCGCGCTGGCTCTCCTCTGGGGCCTCTGGGAACTCTTCGCCACCACGGCCACGCTCGTACACGCACTGGGTCGCACCTAGCGTCTCTCCGCCACCGCCGCTATCAATAGGCTGTAGACTGATAGGCGTCTTTCGGGCACAATCCTCGGCATGCTTGAAAAGGTGGTACGTAAAGTCGGCCATAGAATCCGGGAACTGCGTCAGAAGAGGGGCTGGTCCCAGGAAAAGCTTGCCGAAGAAGCCAACCTCCATCGCACCTACATCGGTCAGGTCGAACGCGGCGAGAAGAGCATCGGCGTCGAGAACCTGTTCAGAATCGCGGCGGCCCTTGGTGCACCCGCAACGGAACTGGTGGACGTGTGAAACGTCCGTCTGCTGACCGCGGACCAAGTCGGCGGTCTGTCCACGGCACAGGGCGCCCGCGCGCGGGCCGAATTCGGCGAAGCGCCTCTCGATTCTCGGCCCACGAGGGAACTGCCAAGGTGTTCATGTCGACCGACCGACCCGCGACATCGTCACCTGAGCCGGCCGTGCCGTCAGAGAAGCAGGACAGCGCGTACACGTTTATCGACCTCTTTGCCGGAATCGGCGGGACGCGGATAGCCTTCGAGGAGGCCGGCTGTAAGTGCGTTTTTTCGTCAGAGTGGGACAAGTTCGCCCAGCAGACGTACGAGGTGAACTTCGGCGAGAGGCCGGCGGGTGACATTCGCGAGATACGGAGCGCTGACATACCTGACCATGACATTCTAGTGGCAGGTTTTCCGTGCCAGCCGTTCTCGCTCTCGGGCGTCTCCAAGAAGAATTCCCTCGGTCGCCCGCATGGCTTCGCGGACCCGACGCAGGGAACGTTGTTCTTCGAACTCAAGAGGGTAATCCATGACAAGCAGCCGCGCGCGTTCCTTCTGGAGAACGTGAAACACCTAGAGCGGCATGACGGTGGCAAAACATTCCACGTGATAATACAGGCCCTCCAAGAGGAACTCGGTTACACCGTCTATCCCCGCGTAATAGACGCCGTTGATTATGTCCCACAGCACCGCGAGCGCATATACATCGTGGGCTTCAAGGAACCACTGGAATTCACCTTCCCGACACCTCGTGCAGGAGCAAGGCCGAAGTTCAGAAGTGTCCTTTCAAAGAGGGTCCCGGCGAAGTACACGCTCACGGATCATTTGTGGGACTATCTTCAGGCCTACGCCAAGAAGCACCGGGAGAAAGGAAACGGGTTCACATTCGGGCTCGCGGATCGCAACGGGCATTCACGCACACTTAGTGCACGATACCACAAAGACGGGTCGGAGATCCTGATCCCCCAAGGACGTCGGAACCCGCGAAGACTTACCCCGGAGGAATGCGCGCGCCTGATGGGCTTTACCGTGTACAGACCCAAGTTCCAGATTCCCGTGTCCGACACGCAGGCTTACAGGCAGTTCGGCAACTCAGTCGTGGTGCCCGTGGTTCGCGCCGTGGCAGCGCAGATCGTAGAGGCGCTGAAGGAAAACAAGAAGGTCGCCCCGTTGGAGGGCGAACCTGCCTTCGCGCGGCCGTCACGGGCCACGCAACTGGACCTGTTCGTGGCGCGAGACAGAAAGAGGAAATAATGGCACGTCTGTCGGAAGCCGAAATGCGGAACTATCTGTCTCGCAGCATATCAAGTTGGAACACCAACAAACTGTACGGCATCATTGCTGAGATTGACTTCAGGCGTCGCCTCGCAGAACTGGGCTTTGAGGATCGTGTGTCACCGGGTGGCTGGATTCTGCGCTGCGACGGGGCCGGCAATTTCGGGCACCACACTGTCGCTTTGTTCCCTTCCACCCTCAGGCCGGACGAGGACACTCCGGTCGTACATGAGGGCACGGAGCCACCCCGACGTCTGCATACGATATGCGCTACATTACACCAAATTGGCATTCACAGTTACTACTGCGTTCCTGTGGTCGGTCGTGACGACGACAGCACGTCGGTAAGCTGGTACATGGTGCAACTCGGCGTTCCGGCCAATGCAACCTACCAGATGTTCCCGTTTCCATTAGCGGGGTTCCGTACTCGCGAACGTCGGTATGCGTTCCTGCGGTATGCCACTGATCTGAACAGCATGCGGGGCGCGCACGTTCCCGACCAGTTCTCGAAGGAACACCTTCGTGTGACTTTTCAGACTCACTATCGCTGCGAGCCATCCGACATCGACGGCATTCTGTGGGGCCA
>Ga0315284_10008264_pt1 | contig 14854 bp, 12 predicted proteins | sample YL17G09_16_MG_FD_203696 | JGI IMG/M metagenome (GOLD analysis project Ga0315284, IMG submission 203696) | Sediment microbial communities from Yellowstone Lake, YNP, Wyoming, USA - YL17G09_16 | ecosystem: Environmental > Aquatic > Freshwater > Lake > Sediment | place: USA: Wyoming | collected... | reverse complement strand
CACTTGTCCTCGGGCGGCCACCTCCACTGCGGAGTGGCCGCCCGGCGTTCGGGATCGAGATGCGCTCCAGGCGACGGATCTCGTCAAGAGCCGCCACGGATCGGCCCGCGATCGAGGCGGAAGGACAGACGCCACCTGACCGGCCTTCGGCTGGATCCCACGCCGGCAATGCATCGGGTACACTCGCCGCAATCTGGATTCCATTCCCCCTCGGAGGCCACACTCCGCATGAGCACTGCCTACCGTCTCTCCAAGTCCCGCTTCACCGCGGGGCTCCAGTGTCACAGGCAGCTCTGGTGGCGCGTGCACGAACCGGATGCGCCCGAGCTGACGCCCAACGCTCAGCAGCAGGCGATCTTCGACCAGGGCGCGAGCGTCGGGACACTGGCGCGCACCCGCGTGCCCGGTGGCACGCTGATCGACTTCCCCCACGACCAGACGCAGAAGAAGATCGAGGCGACCGCGACGGCGCTTGCAGGCAAGGCACCGGTCATCTACGAGGCCTCGTTCTTCGCCGACCGCGTGTTCGTGGCGGTGGACATCCTCGAGCGGCTGCGCGGCGGCTTCGGCCTGATCGAGGTCAAGTCCTCGACCGGCGCCAAGCCCGAGCACCTGCCCGACGCGGCCATCCAGGCGCATGTCCTGCGGCAGGCCGGACTCGAGGTGCGCAGCATCGAGATCATGCATCTGAATCGCGAGTGCACGTTCCCCGACCTGAGCGACCTGTTCGCACGCACGGACATGACCGGCGAGGTTGAGGCCCTGCTGCCCGACGTGCCCGCGCAGGTGAAGGGGCAGCTACGGATGCTGGAGGGGCCGCTGCCCCGGGTCGCCATCGGCCCGCATTGCAGCACGCCCTACGAGTGCCCCTTCATGTCCCGCTGCTGGGCGGACCTGCCAGAGCATCACGTGAGCACGCTCTACCGCATCGGGAAGAAGGTCTGGGACCTCGAGGCCGGCGGCTGCCGCACCATCCACGCCTTGCCCACGGGCATGAGCCTCGGCTCGACCGCCGAACGGCAGCGCCGCTCGGTGGTCTCGGGTGAGATGATCGTGGAACCGTCGCTGCGTGACGCCCTGCAGGAGTTCGAGCCGCCGCTGGCCTTCCTCGACTTCGAGACCATCAACCCGGCCATCCCGGTATGGGACGGCTGCCACCCCTACGACAAAGTCCCGGTCCAGTTCAGCTGCCACCGGCAGAGGCCCGGCGGAGGGTACGAACACGTCGAGTGGCTGGCCAAAGGACCGGGCGACCCGCGGCCGGCGATCGCGGAGGCGCTGATCGCGGCGTGCGCCGGCGCTCGCACCATCGTCGCGTATAACGCGAGCTTCGAGAAGACCTGTCTGCGCGAGCTGGGCGAAGCACTGGACTCGAAGACGGCCCGCGCGATAGAGGACATCGCCGGGCGGATCAAGGATCTGCTCCCTGCGGTGCGCGATCACGTCTACCACCCCGGCTTCGGCGGCAGCTTCAGCCTGAAGAGCGTGCTGCCCGTGCTCGTGCCGGACCTCAGCTACGAAGAGCTCGAGGTCTCGGACGGCGGCATCGCAGCGCTTGAATTGGCGCGGCTGCTGCTGCGCGGCGACACGCTGAAGGAAACGGAGAAGGTGCGGCTGCGCGAGGCGCTGCTGCGCTACTGCGAGCTCGACACCCGGGGCACCGTGCGGCTGCTGGAGCGGTTGCGCGAGCTGGCGGGCGACACGTAGCACGAAGAGCGGCCGCACGGAGTGAGCGGCGTGCCCGCCGGCGCACGGCCCGTCACCGCCGAGCGGATCTTCCCGGTCCGCCGTCCACCCCGTTACAGCACGCCCTTCGCGTACACCCCGTCACGCATCAGCGGGATCGTGCGGCCGTCCTCGTCGAGCAGGTCCACCACGCGCGGGACGACGCGCGGCTGCAGGCCCGGCAGGTAGATGCGGTCGATGTGCACCACGGCCTCCGGCTTCGAGAACCGCGCGGCGCCCACCTGGCCGCCGAAGTGGTCACTGCGCCCGAAGGCGATGTGCAGGCCCAGCTTCTCGTCCATCAGGATCTCGCCCGTGGGCCCGACCCCGAGATCGCCAAGCACACCGAGTCCCAGCTCAGCCAGGTTCCCGTAGGCCGGCTCGGCGACGAGCCACTCCGCCTGCTCCACCGCGGCCTGGCCCTCGCCCGTCACGCGCACCGCGCGGTTGGCCTCGATCTCGAAGACCACGACGTCCGCGCCGAACTGCACCGGCAGCCGCCCTGCCGACTGCGTGGGGTCACCCGGCACCTCGCCCTCGTACGGGACGATGTAGGCCTCCCCCGACGGCAGGTTCCCCGCCATGCCAGGCGTCTCGATGATCCCGTCCGAGGCATGCGCCTGGCGGTGCCGCAGGTCGAGCACCAGCGTGCGGGTGTCGCGGCCGTCCACCTCGAAGTGCAGCGTGGCGCGCACCGCGCGGTCGAGCAGGCCCTTCATGATCGCCACGCGGCGGCGCACCTCGTCGTAGTCCAGCCGCAGGGCCGGGATCATCTCGGCCGTGAAGCCGGGCATGGTCGCGGCGCGGAAGCGGTGCTGCTTCGCCATCAGCTTGAGTGGCGCAGTCGCGGAGAACTCGGTCGGAGCCAGCAGCACGGAGTGCGTGGCCAGCACCTGGTCCAGGGACACGGCGCGGGCCGGATCGAGCGCGTCCGCCGTGTCGGGGACAGACCCGGGCGAGCCGATCCACACCCGAGCCGGCAGGTCCGCGTTGCCCATCCCGACGTTGCGGTAGAGTACCAGGCTCACGTCCAGCCCGAGCTGATCGCGGTGCTGCTGCAGCTGGCCGGCCCAGTCGGCGGCCATCCGTCGCCGCTCCTTCCACTCCGGACGGTCGGCGGTACGGCCATCGGGCAGATCCACCAGGATCCCGAGGCGCTCGTCGGCAGCGGTGGGGCGGAACACACGTCGGATCAACGCGATCAAATCGGCGGCATTCAGTCGCTCGCTCATCGTCGGCTCCTGGTCCATGGCTCTCGCCGTCTGCCCGGAATCGCCACGGAAAGCGGCTGCGAGAGTAGCACGACCACGGCGCCGAGAGGCGCGGCGGAACCGCTCCCGCGCCCCGGACGACGACCTGCCCCTCGCTCGCGTATCCTGTCCGCATGCCACTGCCCACCTCGGAGGATACCGGCCGGCCGGTCCCGGCCCCAGAACCCCGCGTGCACGGCGAAGCCATCGTCTACCGGCTCTACGACGTCGGCTACGAGATCCACCTCGACTGGGTCGCGGACCTGCTGGCCTCGAGCGGCCCCGAGCGTCCGCGCCCGATGCGCGGCGAAGCGCAGGCCATCCACATCCCCAACCCGCCGGTCACCGTGAGCCTCGGTGCCGAGACGGTCGTGGTCGGTGACGAACCGCGCGAGGTCGAGTTCTCCGCGCGTCTCTTCGATTTCGGCGTCATCTCCCTGCGGGCGCGGCTCGCGGCTCCGCCGGACCTGGCCTGGAGCGAGTTCGCCGCCTTCGGTGCCGCGGTGAGCGCCACGCCCGGCTGGACGGCGACTTTCACCCGGGTGCGCGAACGCCTGCTCGCGCGCATCGCTCCCGCCATCGAGCGGCCGGGCGAGGCGCCGGTAACCGAGGACTACGTCGTCTTCCGCGTGAACCGCCTGGAGAACGGCGTGGGCGCGAGGCTCCCGGCGGACGCCCTGCGCGACGAGGACATCGCGCGGCTGCTGGCGGGCGAATCGCGGCAGCTCTCGGCGGCGACCCGCCGCGAGCTGATGTCCCAGCGCTTTTCCTACTTCGAGGACGACCTCGCGGTGCTCACGTGGAACGCCGCGCTGGTGGTGGAGCCGGCCGCCGAGGACACCGACGTCCAGTACGTGCTCGAGTTCGCCAACGCGCAACTGCTCGAGCTGCGCTTCGACGACGCACTGCTCGATGCCGAGATCCCGAAGATCTACACGCGGGTGGCCGAGGCGCGGCGCGGCATCCACCTGCTCGCGCGCGGCTTCAGCCGGGTGCTGGCAGACCTGCAGACGCGAGTCGCCGACGCCACGGAACTGGTCGAGCGAGTCGAGAACTCGCTCAAGGTCACGGACGATGTCTTCCTGGCGCGCATCTATGCCGCCGCGCTCGAGATCTTCCGCGGCGGTACCTGGCGGTGCGGCATCGACCGCAAGCTCGCGATCCTGCGCGACAGCTACGGCATGCTGAACGCCGAGTCGCAGGCGCGGCGCGCCGAGATGCTGGAGATCGTCATCGTCCTGCTCATCGGCTTCGAGATCCTGCTCACGCTGATCGGACGCTGAAGCGCGGGCAGGGTTCCCGGTCCGGAGACGCCTGAGGCGGCATCCTTGAGGGACGCCGCCTCGCTGGCGTGAAGTGGTACCCGGAGCGGACTACACCTTGCGGACGTTCGCCGCCTGCAGGCCCTTCGGGCCACGCGTGACGTCGAACTCGAGCGCCTCGCCTTCGGCGAGCGTCTTGAAGCCGTCGCCGCTGATGGCCGAGAAGTGCACGAACACGTCCTCGCCACCCTCCTGGGAGATGAATCCGAACCCCTTCGCTTCGTTGAACCACTTCACCGTGCCACGAGCCACTTGAAACTCCTTGATGCCGGGTCCGAGGACCCTGTTCTTTGCCGCCCATTCACGTGGCGGCGACGGCCGGTCACAGTGACCGGTACTCCAGATGACGGGACGCGGGTGAACAGAAACGCCAGGGTGGTTGTCCCTAGCGGAATCGAAGCGTCTGCCCACTTCCCACTCAACCGAAGACAGGCGCACTATGAGCCATGCGTGGCCAGAAGGCAACCAAGACTATTGCCGGCGGGTCAGGCGCGGGCTCAACTCCATGCCGCCTAACACCTTTGCTCGTCCGTCCACCACCGGCGCGGATCCCGCGCACGTTGCGCCCTTCGGTGGATCCAGCGCCAGGGACTCAACCGGAACACGACCGGAGTCCGACTTGCCCACCCACGCGCCCGGGGCGCAAAGTGCGTCGCGTGGAAACCGATCCACGCGATCCCGTTGAGCCCGTCGATCCCGCTGAGTCCGCCGAGTCCGGATCCATCGGTTTCGAGGACGCGGGCTTCCTGCCTCCCGACCCGGATGAGCCGCCGCCGGTCGAGTTATGGTCAGCCGTGGGCGAAGTACCACCCTGGGGCACCGCCCTGCACCTGCTCGCGTGGGCCGCGATCTTCGCCCTGCTGGCGTCCAGGGGCCAGGTCGGCGACACGGCCGTGTATCTGCTCTGGGGCGCAAACGCCACCGGGCTCGCCCCGCCCGACACCGCGTGGCGGCTGCTAGCCTCGACGTTCGTGCACGCAGGGGCCGCGCACGTCTTCTTCAACGCCACGAGCATGCTGATCTTCGGCCCCGCGGTCGAGCGCATCTTCACTCGCTGGGCCTTCTGGATCGTGTACGCACTCGGCGGCGCCACGGCCTCGCTGGTGAGCCTGCTGTGGCGGACCTCTCAGCACGGAGCGGGGCTGAACCTGAGCGTCGGCGCCTCGGGCGCGATCTTCGCCCTCGGCGGCGCCCTGCTCGCAGGCGCGTTCCGCCTGCGTCACCGGCTCGCGCCGGGGCGCGCCCGGGCTCTCGGAGCGGCACTGCTCTTTCTGCTCGGACAGGGACTGGTATCGGGTTTCACGCGGCTCGGGACGGACAACGTCGCCCATGCCGTGGGGCTCGTCGCCGGCGCGGTGTTCGGCGCGGTGGTGCCGCTGAGCGCGCGCCTGGGCGGCCCACGGCCCGGTCTCGCGATCCGCGCGCTCGGAGCGCTGTGCGCCCTGGCGCTGGCGCTGTCCCTCGCGCTCGCGCTGCGCGGCGGGCTGGGGGCGGGACTCGGATGAAACGTGTCGCCGCAGCCGGAGGGTCGAAGTAGTGGCGGACGCTGCGCCAAGACGGACGGGCGGCCGCGGCAGCTGCCGCTACCGCCGGGCTTGTTCACGATCGCATCAGTCCTCGGAACCCCCGGCACCGTCGAACTCGGTTAGGCTCGCGAAGATCTGCCAGGAGGCCGCCCACGCACCACTTCGACCAGCCGGTCCAGCGGTGGTTCCAGGGAAGGTACGCCTCGTTCGCCGGCGTCTCCGGATCGTCGCCAGTGAAGTGGAGATGCTCGAGCTGCGCGTAGTGCTCGCCCTTCTTCTCGAACGTGCAGGTCAGGCCCAGGGGCCCGCCGCGCCCCTCCAAGTCCTCCCCGCCGGCCGTCCCCGACTCGGCGACCAGCTCGCCCGCCAGCATGAAGCCGCGCGCGCCACTCTCACTGCGTCCAGTCGGCGCGCAGCGCGTCCTGGAAGTTGAGCGGGATGTTCCAGAGCGCGGCCTTGCTGTCGCGGTAGCCGTAGAGGAGCCCGGGCCCCGAGCAAAGCCCGAACGCGCGGCGGACCCGGCACTGTCCGCCGGGTCCGCGATCCTTCCGCGCGTCGCTCAGACCACCGGCAGCGAGGCCTGGGCCTTGTGGATCAACTCCTCCGGGTACTCGTGGTCGGTGAGCTCCCCGGCGAAGTACTTCTGGTACGAGACCAGGTCGAAGTGCCCATGGCCGCTGGCGCCGAGCACGATGGTCTTCGCCTCGCCGCTCTTCCGGCAGCGCCGCGCCTCCTCGACCACCGCGTGGATGGCATGCGCCGTCTCCGGCGCCGGCAGGTGCCCCTCGGTGCGCGCGAAGAGCACCGCCGACTGGAACACCGCGGTCTGCTGGTGGGCCTCCGCCTCGATCAGGCCAAGGTCGTACAGGTGGCAGAGGATGGGCGCCATGCCGTGGTAGCGCAGCCCGCCGGCATGGATCGGCGGTGGTATGAAGTCGTGACCCAGCGTGTGCATCTTCAGCAGCGGGGTCAGGCCGGCCGAGTCGCCGTAGTCGTACCGGTAGAGCCCCCGGGTCAGGCTCGGGCACGCGGACGGCTCCACCGCCACGATGCGCGTCTTCCTGCCGTCCACGATCTTGTCCCGCACGAACGGCAACGCCAGCCCGGCGAAGTTCGAGCCGCCGCCGACGCAACCGAAGACCACGTCGGGGTACTCACCGGCCAGCTCGAGCTGTTTCAGGGTCTCGAGCCCGATGATGGTCTGGTGCAGGATGACGTGGTTCAGCACGCTGCCCAGCGAGTAGTTGGTGTCCGCGCGCGAGCCGGCCTCCTCGACGGCCTCGCTGATGGCCATCCCCAGCGAGCCGGGCGAGTCGGGCTCGCGTGCCAGAATGGCCCGGCCGACGCCGGTCTGCTCGCTCGGGCTCGGGATGCAGGACGCCCCCCAGGCCTCCATGAGCAGCCGCCGGTAGGGCTTCTGGTCATAGCTCACGCGCACCATGTAGACCTTGCATTCCATGTCGAACAGGCTGCAGGCGAACGCGAGCGCGCTGCCCCACTGCCCCGCGCCGGTCTCGGTGGTGAGGCGCTTCACGCCCTCGACCTTGTTGTAGTAGGCCTGAGCCACCGCGGTGTTGGGCTTGTGGCTCCCGGGCGGGCTCACACCCTCCCACTTGTAGTAGATGTGCGCGGGAGTCTCGAGCGCGCGCTCGAGGCGGCGGGCGCGCACCAGCGGCGTGGGGCGCCAGACGCGGTAGATGTCCAGCACCTCTTCGGGGATGTCCACGTACCGCTCCTGGCTGACCTCCTGCAGGATCAGTCCCATCGGGAAGATGGGTGCCAGGTCGGCGGGGCCGACGGGCTGCTTGGTGCCGGGGTGCAGCACCGGCGGCAGCGGCTTCGGCAGGTCGGCCTGGATGTTGTACCACTGCCGCGGCATGTCGCGCTCGTCCAGGTTGATCTTGGTCTGGCTCATGGGACCTCCTCGCGTGGGGGGTGAGACTTCGGCGTGTCTTCGATCGCTCCGCGGAACGGACGTACAAGGAAAGACCCGCCGCGGGACGCCTGCAGCGGGTCGGGACGAATGGAGTGGGTCAGGTCCGGATCAAGTGATGCACGCCCACACACCCCTCCCGCTGCCCTGGCGCGAGCGCCACCATCGGTTGCGGGAGAGACGGAGCATGAACGCGGTCTTCCATTCGATCCGGTGCCGTGACCGGCGGCCGATGCCACATGGCTTCTACTCTGTGATTGAACCCCGCAGCCCCAGCCGCCGTCAAGTGGCGGCCGGGCCCGTGCGTCTCCAGCCGCCCGCCGACCGTCGCCCCGGCGCGCCCTCAGGCCTCGTCGAGCAAGTTCACGGTCAGCCCGCTGCGCAGCTTCGGCTCGAACCAGGTGGACTTGGGCGGCATGACCACCCCCGCGTCGGCGACCCGCATGAGCTCGTCGAGCGACGTGGGATGCATGGCGAACGCGACCGCCCACCCCTCCCGGCAGCGCTTCTCCAGCTCGCCCAGGCCTCGGATGCCGCCCACGAAGTCGATGCGCTGGTCCTTGCGCGGGTCGGCGATGCCGAGCACGGGCGCAAGCAGGTTGTCCTGCAGGATCGAGACGTCGAGCCCACCGATCGGATCGTCGGCCCGGTACGTGCCGGCGCGCGCCTCGAGCCGGTGCCACTTCCCGCCAAGGAACATCCCGAAGCTGTGACGCGCGGCGGGCGTGACGGCCTGCCCCGGCCCCACGATGAACCGCTCCGCGACCTTGTCGAGAAACTGCCCGGCGCTCAGGCCGTTCAGATCCTTCACCGCGCGGTTGTAGTCGAGGATCTTGAGCTGGTCGTGCGGGAAGACCACGGCCATGAAGGACTCGTACGGCTCGTCCCCGCGGCCGCCCGGGCGCCGGTCGCGCATCAGTCTGCCATGGCGCGCGGCCGCGGCGGTGCGGTGGTGGCCGTCGGCCACGTACAGCGCGGGGATCCCGGCGAAGAGCTTCACGAGCGCGGCGACCTCCGCGGGATCGGAGATGACCCAGAGCGCGTGCCCGATGCCGTCGGTGGCGACGAAGTCGCAGGCGGCCGGGCGGGCGCGCACGGCATCCACGATCTGGTCGATCTCCTTGCGGGCCCGGTAGGCCAGGAACACCGGCTCGGCGTTCGCGTTCGCCTCCGTGACGTGGCGGGTCCGGTCGTCCTCCTTGTCGGGACGCGTGTGCTCGTGCTTCTTGATCAGGTCCTGCTCGTACTCGCGTACGCTGCACAGCGCGACCAGGCCGGCCTGAACGTGGTCCCCCATGCGCTGCTGGTACACGTAGAGGTTGGGGCGCGCGTCGCGCACCAGGACCCCGTCGGCGATGAGCCGGCGGAGATTGTCGCGCCCCCGCGCGTAGACGCGGTCGTCGTGCACGTCGATCGCCGGGTCGAGGTCGATCTCGGGCTTGCAGACGTGCAGGAATGAGAGCGCGTTGCCGCGCGCCAACTCGCGCGCCTCGTCCGACGAGAGCACGTCGTAGGGGAAGCTCGCGACCTCGCGGGCCTGCTCGGGACGTGGCCGGTAGGCCCGGAACGGTTGGATGACGGACATGCATGCTCCTTCGCGATGGGCAGGCGGCGCGGCCGCGCCCGGCGTTTCCCGCCTCAGGCCCCGAGGAATCGCTCCCTCAGGAAGTCGCGGAACGCGGCGTATTCGGTGGTCAGGTGCCCGTACTGCTCCGGCTTCGATTCGATCCCCGCGAGGCTCGGCGGCAGGACGGGGGTGATCCCCAGCAGCGCCTGGATCTCCTCGGGGAACTTGGCCGGGTGCGCGGTCTCGATCGAGACCGCCAGGGGATCGGCCGGCGCCGAGGGGTCGGCCAGAAAGCGCCGCAGTCCCGCCCAGCCGACCGCCCCGTGCGGCTCCAGCAGCGCGGAGTGCCGCTGCCAGGTCTCGTGGATCGTCGTGCGGGTCTCGTCGTCGGAGATGCTCACCGCGAAGAAGTCGCGGCGGAGCCGCGCCAGGTCGGGTGGTTCGCGCAGCGCGCCCGTTTCGTCCATCCAGCCCCCGTAGGCGCCCACCAGGCGCGCGAGGTTCGAGGGGTGCCCGACGTTCATGGCGTTCGAGATGCACACCCGGGACGGGACGATCTTCTCGTAGCGCCCGGTGGCGAAGAAGCGCGGGACCTCGTCGTTCGCGTTCGTCGCGATGACGATCCGCGAGATGGGCAGCCCCATGCGGGCCGCGAGCACCGCGCCCATCATGTCGCCGAAGTTCCCCGAGGGAACCGAGAAGACGACCGGCTCGCGCGTCCCCACGTCGGCGAGGCGGACGTAGGCATAGACGTAATAGACGGACTGCGGGAGCAGACGTCCGATGTTGATCGAGTTGGCGCTGCTCAGCCGCAGGCCGGCCAGGTCGGGGTCCGCGAAGGCGCGCTTGACCATCACCTGGCAGTCGTCGAACTTGCCGTCCACGGCGAAGACCGTGACGTTGCCGCCCAGGGTCGTCATCTGGCGGCGCTGCCGGTCGGAGACCTCGGCCATCGGGAACAGCACGACGCTCTGGACGCGGTCCACGCCATGGTAGGCATGAGCCACCGCGCTGCCCGTGTCGCCCGAGGTGGCGGTCAGGATGACCAGATCGTCGCGTTCCTCCGCCAGGAAGGCCCCCATCCAGCGGGCCATCATCCGGGCCGCGAAGTCCTTGAACGAGGCGGTCGGCCCCTGGTCGAGGCGCATCAACCAGCGGCGCCCCTCGACCCGCTCGAGCGGGACGTCGAAGTCGTAGGCGTCCACGCACAGGGCGCGCAGCTTCTCGTCGTCGAGCACCCCGGCCGTGAAGCGCCGCAGAACCGCCCAGGCCACCTCCGCGTACGGCCGGCCGACCATGGCGGCGAGGTCGCCGGCGGTCAGGGGCGGCACCGTCACGGGCATGAACAGGCCGCGGTCGGCCGCCTGCCCCTGCAGCAGCGCACCGCGCAGGTCGGTCTGCGGAACACTCCGGTTGGTGCTGGTGAAGCGGATCGGTTCGCCGCTCATCTCTGCCACTCTCCAGGGGACGGCCTCGCCAAGCCAGCCGGGGACATCTCGTCGCGCCGGACCGGCTGAAGTATCTTACACGCTCTCAGGTCAAGTCCAAGAATCACCGCAGGAGGTGCTCCATGGCCGACCGAGATGTCGAGATCACGCCGGGGATGCAGCGGTACATCGAACGGAACAGCGAGTACCTGGCCCGGCGCGCCGTGTACATCCGCGACGTCGTGAAGAAGTGGAAGTTCGACACCATCGCGGTCCACGGCCTCTACTCGGTCCAGGACGCGATCGAGGACTACCAGGGCTCGATCATCGAGCCCATCTTCATGTCCACCTCCCAGGCGTACCGCGACTCGGACGAGATGGCGGCGGCCCTCGCGTACCTGATCCCGACCTGGTGCTACTCGCGGATCGCGAATCCTTCCACCTACTACTACGAGTGGGTGCTGGCGCTGCTCGAAGGGTACGGGTTCGACGGGGAGACCTCCTGCTGCTCGACCTCCTCGGGGATGGCGGCGATCATGACGGCCGTCCAGCCCTTCCTCATGCACACCCGGCACGACGTCCACGAGCCGCGCAACTTCCTCGCCACCGCGCAGTGCTATGGCGGCACCTTCCAGCAGTTCAGCGTCCGCCTGCAGCAGGAGCGCGACATCGAGTGCCGCTGGATCCAGAACCCGACCGACCTGGACGAGTGGGCCAGGAATATCGACAAGCACACGCGCTTCCTCTACGGCGAGCTGCCGAGCAACCCCCAGCAGGGCTTCTTCGACATCCAGGCCGTGGCGGATCTCGCCCATTCGCACGGGCTGCCGCTGATCGTGGACAGCACGGTCGCCACGCCGGCCCTGCTGCGCCCGATCTGCCACGGCGCGGACATCGTCGTGCAGTCGGCCTCGAAGACCCTGTCTTCGAGCGGATTCGGGATTTGCGGCGCCGTCATCGCGCGCAAGGGGCTCGTGACCAACATCCCGATCGACGCGCTGCGCGAGGACTTCGCGCTCTACATCAAGTACCTGCCGAACCGCGACTACGGCCCGAACCTGCATCCCCTGCAGGCGATCATGACGCTCAACGACATGCGCACGCTGCGCTCGAAGATGGACCTGATGAGCAGGAGCACGATGAAGGTGTCGGAGTGGCTCGAGCGCCACCCGATGATCGAGCGCGTCGAGTACCTGGGCCTGCCGGACCACCCGCTGCACGAGCTGGCCAGCCGCTACCTGTGGCTGGTGGACGCCGAGCACGACGACCTCTACGGAAAGCCCGTCAACCGGTACGGCCACCTGATGTCGTTCTGCGTGAAGGGCGGAGCCGCGACGACGCGGAAGGTCTTCGATGGCCTGGAGCGGATCTGGCGCGCGACCGACCTGGGCAGGATCAAGAGCGTCGCCACCATCCCGGCGATCTCGACCCACCAGCAGCAGGGCGAGGCCGGCCGCAGGCTCGCCGGCATCCCGCCGAACCTGATCCGTCTCTGCGTCGGTGCCGAGCATCCGGACGACGTCATCGCGGACCTCGACCAGGCCCTGCTCGGAACACGGAAGAAGTAGCCGGGCGGCCCTGACCGGGCCGGGGCCGGGAAGGCGGCACTCCCCGGCCCCCACTCGCACCCGGGACATCGGCCGGCAAGGGTCGGCTCAGGTCCCGACGAACACCCTCATCAGATCGTGGGCCGGCGTGATCCAGTAGCCGCCACGTTCCGCCGCCGCCTCCGTGAAGAGGGCGCGCTCGACGGCTTCGATGCCCGTGCCGGCAAAGGCGAACAGCGGCGGGATGGCCGAATGCCCGCGCGTCGTGGTCAGGGTCGGATGATCCACGGCGACCAGGAAGCGCCACGCCGCACTCCCGGCCAGCTTCTCGAGGAGCGGCCCGACGATCGCCTGATCCATGCGCTCGAGGGCGCGGACCTTCTCCCCGGCGTCGCTCATGTGCGCGGCTTCGTCGGCCGCCTCGACGTGCACGATGATCAGGTCGAACTCGTCGAGCGCCCGCACGGCCGCGCGGCCCTTGCCGGCGTAGTCGGTGTCGATGTAGCCCGTCGCGCCCGGCACCTCGATGATCTCCATGCCCATCAGACGCGCCATGCCGCGCAGCACGTCCACGCCCGTGATCACGGCCGCCCGCGGTCCGAAGCGCGTGGCGAACGGCTCCAGGCGCGCCGGCCGGCCCTGGCCCCAGAGCCAGATGTCGGTGACCGGATCACGCCCCTGCTCACGCCGCCTGCGATTCACTTCGTGGCCGGCGATCACGGCGCGCGCACGCTCGGCGATCATCGCCATCCGCCCGTCCCCCTCCCCCGCCGGCAGGTGCGCGGCGACCGGCTGGCCGATGATGTCGTGGGGCGGAGCGCAGCGGAGCGCCAATCCCGCGGCATCCGCAAGCAGCATGAGGTTGCGGTAGGACACGCCCGCGTGGAACTCACAGCCCTCGTCCGCCAGATCCCGCTGCAGGTCGGCGATGAGCACGTCGGCCTCGTCCTGGTGGATGTGGCCAGCCGTGTTGTCCTTCATGCGCCCATCCAGGATGGTCACGAAGTTGCAGCGGAAGATCAACTGGTCGGGACGCACCACCAGCCCCTTCGCCGCGGCCTCGATGGGCGCGCGCCCGGAGTAGCAGATGTGCGGGTCGTAGCCCAGGACTGACAGCGTGCCCACGTCGGTCGCGGGCGTGAACCCCTCCGGGATCGTCAGGTAACGACCCAGCCGGCCGTGCTCCGCGACCCAGTCCATGTGCGGGATGCGGGCGGCCTCCAGCGGGGTCTTCCAGCCGAGTTCTGCAAGCGGTTCGTCGGCCGCTCCGTCGGGCAGGACGATGGCGTATTTCATGGTGAGCGAGGCCTCCGAAATGGACGGCGCGCCGGGCGCCGCGGTTCGCGGCGCGAAACCTAGCACGCGGCCCCCACGGCCACACAACCTGCACGCGCACGCAACCGCCGCGGCTCCCGGCGCATCTGAATGGGGCAGCCGGACCGGACCCGGGCATCGGCGCGAGCCGGGGCGGACGGATTGAGCCTCTGCGCGAACTCCGCGCCGCAACACGCGACCCCACAGGAGACTGCTGATGCGCATCCTCGTCAATACGCCGACCGGCAAGGTCGGCCGCCTCGTCACCCGGTTGCTGCTCGACGCCGGGCTGGATCTCACGCTGATCGCGCGCCACCCCGAGAAGCTGGACGGCCTGGGAACGCGGGCACCCGTGGTGCAGGGTGATCTGGACGATCCCGCCACCCTGGACCGGGCCACCCAGGGCGTGGACACCCTGTTCTGGGTCACGCCCGGGCTGGCGAACCCCGACTACCTGCGCTGGAACCAGGATCTCGCCGGACTCGCGGTCGCGACCGCCCGCAGGAACGGCGTGCAGCGCGCGGTGATGCTCTCCAGCATCAGCGCGCAGGTGCCCCGCGGAGTCGGACCCATCTCGTCGCTCCACCTGGTGGAGCGGGAGTTCCGGGCCGGGTTCGCCGACCTGGTCATCCTGCGGCCCACGTTCTTCATGGAGAACCACCTCGGCAGCATCGCCAGCATCGCAGCGATGGGCGCGATCTTCGCGCCGATCGCAGGTGACGTGCGCTTCCCGCAGATCGCGACGCGCGACATCGCCGCACGGGCGGCCGCGCTCCTGGGCGACGGCACCTGGACCGGACAGCGCATCCTGGGTTTGCACGGGCCCGCGGATCTGAGCTACGAGCAGACGGCACAGATCATCGGCGAAGCGCTGGGCCGGCCGGTCAACTTCGTGCAGGTCACCGGCGAGCAGGCGAAGCAGGCCATGGTCGGCGGCGGACTGCCGCCCTACATCGCTGACGCCTACGTCGAGATGTACGACGCGATGGGCAGCGGCGTGTTCCAGCAGGCGGAGCCGCGGAGCCCCGAGACCACGACGCCGACCACCCTGCTGCACTTCGCGACCGACACGCTCAAGCCTGTGCTCGAGGCAGCCGCAAAGGCGGGCGCGCAGGGCTGAGAAGGGGCAGCACCTGCACAAGACGCCCCCGGGGTGACCCGGGGGCGTTCGTGTTGGCGACGAACACCTGGCGACAAACGCGGACTCTGAGGCAGAGGAAGCGGACGCCGGTGGCGGTGCTGG
>Ga0315284_10008263_pt1 | contig 14854 bp, 12 predicted proteins | sample YL17G09_16_MG_FD_203696 | JGI IMG/M metagenome (GOLD analysis project Ga0315284, IMG submission 203696) | Sediment microbial communities from Yellowstone Lake, YNP, Wyoming, USA - YL17G09_16 | ecosystem: Environmental > Aquatic > Freshwater > Lake > Sediment | place: USA: Wyoming | collected... | reverse complement strand
TAATCGGGACAACCTTCGTGCCAGCACCAAAATTCTGACACATTAAGCTCGGATTGCGTAGCTACTCCCTCAAAATAAGATTAAACTCCATGTATATAAATATTGTCAGTTACTGACATACACGACCAAATTTCAGAGGTCCAATTCTATGCATGCCGGTCTTAACCGATGACGCATGCATTGAACTTGAGTTTTTTTATGGTTAGGGTCTTCGTTGAATTGAGAATCCCGTGAAGCCAGCTGGGCCAAACCGAGCTTCAGCGAAGTTAGCATTTCTAAACTGAGAACCATCGAATGTGGCAAATTCGTCAACTGAGAATTCTCCAAGCTGTTGTGCTTCGCTATCACGAAGGAGTGGTTGTTCTTCTCTAGGAGTGTCCCTAGCTCGGACAGAGGTGAAAGCTCCTCACGTCAGAAAGCTGCGGTCCAGCCGGCTGAGGATGCCCGAGCGGATGCCGGCAATAAAGAGGATATTGAAACGCTGCAGGTGGAGATTGCCGTTCAGCAGCGCAACAATTTAATCCAGATTTACCCTAGGATTTACCCTATATATCCCGGCTTTGTAAGAGGGAAACCATACCAGGTTTCCGTGGCATCCGAAGCATGCGTATAACTCCCGGTGATCCAGTGATCAGATACTGACATCGTCAATTCGATTTTACCGGATTTACCGGTCTCCGTTTCTGTCCAGGTACCCTGAAATACGCAAGGCTCTCCTTCTCCATTGTTCATTACGGATCCTTCAAAATTTCCTGCTCCAAATTTATCATATCCATCATATGTAGCCGTGGTTCCTGAAGGCGTGGGTTGGAAATGTATATTTCCCCAAACATCAGCATGCCACCAACCCTCCCAAACACAGGTATTCTCCGCAGAGGCTGTAAAAAAAAGCACAGTGCTCACAACCATGATTAAAAGTACTTTCTTATGCATTGTTCCACCTTTAATTAGAGGTTCACGACCCGCTCAAATATTTATAGTTTATCTAGCAGGCCAAATCCGGTCGCGCACTTTCTTGACTGAATAATTCCCATGAAAGTGATGCCAGAAGATATCACTTTCATTTTTCGAGCATGAGTCTTTGTCCTGATCTTTAGACTCATGTGGATTTTATATTTAACCCCCCCAATTAGACGAAATCCGCGGAGTCCATTTTGTGCCATCCTCCACCGGGGCAGGGGCCCGTTGGGATCTTGCCCATCCATGCAGTGCTCATCGGGTCGTACATGGCCGAAGATATCGGTCAATTTTGTATTCAGAGAAAATTGCCTCAAATCAGTTTTGCTATTGTTGCTTTTCTATCTGTCCAATTTCATCAGAACTCGGCAAATCTCTTCCAGGAGATCGCCGCGCTTCTGCATTAATTCGGCTTCGCGAAACGTGCTTTCGCTCTCTATTATGCTTTTTGCTTTTAAAAATGTTTAATCCAATTTTGTCTGCAGGCCTCACCCGCACTGGCTCTTAGGGCAGCTTTCAGTGATGTAACAAATGTGCATGCGTCATCGGTTAAGACCGGCATGCATAGAATTGGACCTCTGAAATTTTTCATACCCAATTCTGCAATAAAGGCTCGAGCCCACAGGGGACTGATTTCAATTGATTTCGAATTTTGGCACAATTACAAAGTGTAAAATGATATATTAATATAATATCATAAAATCCTTAACCGAAGACATATGAACAAATGTGTATAAAAAATGGTACTCCCTCTCTATGTCACCCATATATGGGCTTCCGTGGTTGTTAGCGATCCCATCATTGAATAGGTCAACTGGTGGGGTTTTCTGGATCAAATTCACCATCATTTTGGGGGTGAATCCACTACATTGTCTTCTCCTACTAGGATATTACCAGAATCTGGATAACCGCCATCTGGAAAAACCGCTTTATCTTCCCTGTTTGGAAAGCCGCCATTTGGGAAAAATGGTACGTCATGTACAACAGCCGAAATCCTATGTACAAACAATCCAACTTCTGAAGAATATCCCATGAACATAGTCCCATGGTCTGCAATTTCTACTCCATCGGGACATGTATCTGCAAATCCTACATAAGACAAATCCTGTATATTGCCACTGAATTTGTATTTTCCACCAGGAAGCATGCTGTCACAGATTGGATGCACCTGCATAAATCCATTCGTGATTTCCTTATTCTGATCCATATCAAAGACCATGGTGACTTCATTCCCTACTCCTTCCAAATATCCGGTATATTCATAGTGCTTTGCGCATGTCGTTCCGGTTATCATGGCTGCTACTATGATAGCCATTAAGACATATGTTATCGTTTTCATGTTCATCTCACCTCACACGTGCCACTCTGGACTGCACCCCTGATAGTAGACAGATAGTTAAGCAACACTCTATTTATAGCTGTTGAAATTAGAATACTTGGCAAGGATAGATGAAAAATTAGAGTGTACAAAGTTGGCAGGGCCATTGAACTCACAACCCACGAAATCGGCGATCGCATTTATAAACATTGAGTCCTGGAAGTCACTAGACAGATTGAACTTAGAGGAACCGAATTCGGCAGAGCTGTTGAACCTAGATCTCTCGATGTCGGCTATGCCGCTGAAATTGGACGAATGGAAGTATGCGCACCCATTGAATGTGGATCCCTTGAAATAGAGATCCTTGGTGAAGTTAGAGCCCGACAGATTGAATGGCTCATCTAGAACTATATATTTAGAGCTCACGATTCCGTCGAATGTAGAATCGTTTATTCTTATGGGAGATGAAATATTTGTCTGCAGACTTAATTGGCTCAGATCCAGATCCCCTTTGACTATGATGTGGTCATATTTAACCGGCCTGCCATGCCAAAACAAGTATTATTTAAATGGGATCTCGATAAACCCTTATCGATTAGCATGGCCCCATATCTGTCTGCCACTGAACCATCAGGATCATGGCTATTAGCGATAATCTAAGAAAGACTCTAACCCTACTCAAGTAGAGCTTAATCGTCTCCTCATGAAGTCCGATGTTTTTCAGATAACGCTTGAATCTCTCTAGGACTACATCCTTCTGCTGATCATTCGCTGGCCTAGAATGCCAGTCAGTCTTCATCTTGGCCATATCTACACCCGCTCGAGAGATTACATTCTATTCATGGGTCGTGGGTGAAGGTTACTGAAAATCGTCACGCGAATCGAATGCATGGGATTCATTTTGGCAGTAAACATCCATTGCACCAGTTGTTAGCGCTTTTCAGTAGCTCACGTACGCGACCTATTCATGTAGGCTAGATCAAAGCCAAAAGACATTTTACGATTTCGCCATGCTGCGAATTAAATCCATGCGGGGGAAAGGAATTCCGCACTAATTTACTGGTAAGAGCCGCAGAGAAACTCCTCACGGAGTGAAAAATCTGGCTCGGGTGTCGCTGAATCTCAGCTATCTAAATAGTTGTGGGAGCGGACACCTCACCCCAGCTTATCAGGATAATCATCTTGCTTGAAGAAAGAGTTATCCCGCCGCATCATGGACCGTACTTAGATAGAACCTTTTCGTAATCGCTTTCTTCCACCTTATCCTTATTGCTCTTGATGTAATCTAAGGCTTCCTGGAAGGACTGCACAAGAGAATCGGGCGTTTCTCTGTTAAATGCATAGTAGGCATCGGTCTGCCCGAGCACGTAGGCTACCACGTAATCGCTTGCATTCGCACCTGACTGCTGGATAAGCCAGATGCCTGCCATATCGCCATGCGCCCAAGCATCTATGCTTCCGTTCTCTAACATCTCTACAATCGGCTCTGACGTAATCTCCAGCAGCAGATTTCCTCTATTTACGCCCTTATCCAAGAGCATTTGAATGGCGTTATCATCCCTTATGGCGCCAATCTTGTAGTTATTCAGATCTTCCGGAGATGCAATACTCACATTCCTATCCCTTTTTGCCAAAAGTACAGTCCTAAAAGGTCCAATGGGTCCTGCCCACTTGAAGAGCTGCTCCCTCTGTGGGGACCTTGCCATTGCGAAAAGAACTGTATCTTTTTCATTCAATGTTCTTTGATAGCACTCTGTCCAAGGTAGAAGCTTGATGATGCTTCTGTTCAGATTTTCCCCCATTCTCTCCCAAACCTTTTCGAGAAGATCTATCGAGATCCCTTGCAGTCTGCCATCCTCCTGGAAGTTAAATGGCGGATACTGCTCAGTTATATAGGCAAGATCCTTTGCTGAATCGGGCTGGTCTGTAGCTAGACCTAAGATGGCAGTCGTTGAGACAATCACATAAGTCAATAACACGGCATAACCTAATGCGATACATTTCCTAATGAAACTCCCTCCTTTGCCAATTGTATCACCGATAGCCATGAAGTACCAAGTTATTATCTTTTAAGGTTTTTGAGACCCTATCAATCCCATGCATCCCTACAACATGCATGTCATAAAATAGAAGACCCGGTCGGCGAGCTCGGCATGGCTTCCAGGCGCCGGTCCATTATAGGGGCGTACAGGAGGATGGTCGCCTCCCTCGAAGCCTGCTTCAGGGCCTGGGCCACGTATTCCATCATCTCCCCGGCATCCTCGTAGAGTACCGGACTTTGCTCGACGATCAGGAAGCTGGTGGTTCTCCCCTAGGATAGTTGGAGCACTGAGAATGAAAAGTTCCGATTCTGATTTACTAGTAATCGATTTCGGAAGTTATCACCATAAACCGCCATGCTGCGAACAAATTTTATGCGGGGGAAGGGATTCGAACCCTTGAACTCCTGCGAGAATAGATCTTGAGTCTAGCTCGATTCGAAAAGGCTGCGGCCTTTTCTCATCTCGCAGAAGCAAATCGCATCGCCTTTTGTCTTAATTGGACCTGAATAGCCTTATTAGGCTAATTTACATTCTAATATTTAAGCTTTTAGGCAGAATAGATTCATTCTATATTGAATTAGAGATTCTAACCATATGGTGTACCCTCCATGCCCTTTGGGCACGACCTCAGCCCCTAGGGGTGCATGGTCTGGCTTATTAGGTCTAGGAAGAGTATCGCAAACCAGAATGGCTTGGCTGTATCAGAACGATGGATCATTCGAAGAACTCCTAGTAACCAAAGAGACACCGACAAAAGGATATTCCTGATGAAGGACTTAGCAGCCATAGAAAAAGCTGTCTACATAGCTGCCAAAATAGCCCAAGAGAAAGTAGCCTTTTTGATGCTAAATTGAACCAGAGGGGTTACTTTCGCCGCGCCCACGCCCATATACTAATTCTACTAAAACAACTGGCGCTTGTAGAATCTGAAGATTGCATGAGGCTCTACACGGTTCAGGGCATGGAGTGCGATCTTCTTCACCCCCATTTTTTTTCATGCCGACTATTGCGCTTCGTAAGCTATGGAAATCCACCTCCTGTGAAGCTTATGCATGCATATGAGCCTGAGAGCCAAAGCGGATGATGGGTCCTGATTCCAAAGCTCCTTATCCTAATTTTGGGTCGAGGTCACGTCCAAAAATCGTACAATTTCCCCTATTATAACTATAGGGAAAAGTGTACGTTTTTTGGTCAGGCTTCTTTACTCCACCATCTACGACTGCAAATCCACCAGCATCCTTCCCCGATCATCTGGATCTCCCAGCCTCAATCCACACCGCGCTTCTGGATTTTCCTCAAAAACCTTCTGTCACTCTCTAGAACCTTTTCCAAAAATGGGATTTCCCCCCCACATAATTTAAAACATCTTTAAACCTCACCACGTGACAAAGGACACTGCTCACAATACTCCTTCACAAATGAGCTGCACTGATCCTGTAGCTTCTCGCAGCCGTATCTCCTGTAATTATTATTCCAGATGTAGCGTATATTCCTGCTAGTCGTCTGCTCGTCGAAGTCATCCTGATTCCTGAAGAGATCAATCGTCTCTTCCTCGCTCAATCCGCAATGTAGGGCTTCCGCAGCTATGGCGACGCGCATCGTGTGCCCTTCGCCACCTTCCAGCTGAACCTTAGAATCGATCACTCCACGAAAACAGGGGCGCTTTTCGCCAGACGGATACGTCCTAGCTGTTCCTCCAGTTTGGCTACTGCATGCTATTGTGCTTTTCTTGACCTTCTTCTCGGCCGGCTCTGGAAGATCTCGAAGCTTGACCGCATGGGTTACCTCCACGAAATCCACTTGCCCTAAAGTGAGGGGATCGACCACTACCGACTTCTTGCCCACCTTCCAATTGATTCCCAGTGGAACCTTGATTTGGGAGCCATAACCGCCCTTTGCGGAACTGGATGATTTCTGCTTCGGGAACTCTTCGAGTTCTAGGTCGCCCACTCCAGCATCCTTCACGAGCTGTCTTACGAATTTGTGAGGCACTAGCGTCTTCACAGGGATAATCGGGACAAACACGTGATACCCGTCATTTGACCCTGACTTGACGACAATACAGGGCAAATCGCATTCCTTGAGGAATCCTGTGAGCTTCTTCACGTTCTCGCTTTGAGGCGTATCGCCATCGTGATCATCGAAATCAACCGCGCAATAATAGCAGTTATCTTCGAGGTCAAATGGAGGCATGGCAATCGTTTCAGTTCCAAACAGATGGTCTTCTAGCAAATCCTTGAAGGGCTTTTTTGGAGCTTCGGTACAATATCCGAACTTGCCATCGGAATTAGGACGTTTCCGCTGTAGGCCGCACTTGTCCACGCGAGTCACAAACAATGTGGCCAGCGCAAAGTAATTCTGCTCGAATTCTTCCCCGCTGTTTGGACGGTTATGGAGCCTCAAGGGGTCGTCCGAAAATCGTACAGTTTCCCCTATTAGATTATTATAGGGAAAAGTGTACGATTTTTGTCTCGCATGTACTACATCCGAGATTGGAACCACCGCGTCCACATAATCTCCTACAGTTCTCCTGCACGACCTAAGATCACTTCGTACCTCCATGACGATGTTTGGTCGCCCAAGGTACTCCTCGCACTTGACTGATGAATCAATGCCACCCTTCCTGTTTAGCTCTACTTTGACATCTCTCTTTGTCCCCCATGTCGCAATCCTCGAAACTTCTTCAGCCCTGATTCCAATACAGTAGACATGGGATTCAACAAGGCCATCTGGATCTTTAACTCGGCTCCATGCTTGCCAAGTGGCCGAATCGACGGCATTTATGCGAAGTTGCTGGGAATCATAAAATCTCTCGATATCGTCTTTTCCCTCTGCCAAGGGATCACAAGCATGTCTTGGAAGCTCCGCTGCACCCACCGCTATGCAGATCCTTGCTTTCTGAGCAACTCCCATGCTGTCTGGCGACCTGTAGTAATCTACGGTTATATTGGGGAGATCCTCAAGGGCTTCTTCCAGCAAAAAAGCGTGTACCGTATTCATTGCAGGGAGATAGATCGGTTGGTGTCCAACAGCCTCACTAATTTCTCGGATTTCACTTATCGCTCGGGCGATTCCCTCCTTACCCTCTCTGACGGAAAACCGCCACTTTGACGGATGAATGAACATCTTGGAATTTGTCTCATTCAAATCGGGATAGATCGCACTCTTGATCTCTCGACCAGATAGCCCGGAAAAGAAACCCGGTCTTCGCTCCACCATCGTTCCACTGACGAAGATGACTTGCGCTTTTGGTACTACTTGGGTCAAGAATCGTCCTAGAGCATAGTGATTCCTGCCTTGACTTCCTGACACCACCATCCTACCTACACCCCTGGCTGTGAGATAGGAAATCGTGGCACTATGCCCACTCATGATCGTAATGATGTCTCGAAGAGCCAGAATGTCGGCATCGCTAAGCCCCCATACAAGGCGATTTACCGCTAGGTCAAACAACTCACCCCACATCTTGGACATCTCCTGCCAAGTTGGATAATAGTGAGTTAAAACTGGGAACCCAGTATACGCAGTGGGATTATCCTCAGTGATAGCTTCTATCTCATTAGCCTGATCTCTATGCTCGTCATACAATTCAATCCATTTGTTTCGTACATTTCGGAGAGAGCCATACTGCTCCGGGACCATGATAATCTTACCGAAGTCAACTTGTGGCAAACTTGGGAAGGACAGAATGTGAGCCTCATCGAGAATCACGAGATCCACGTCTGCAAGTTGTTCTCTGATGAACTCAGATGAATTCGAACTCGATAGCATCACGGACTCAAGCTTGGAATACGTGATCGTTGCCGTGGTAAAGTCCTCGACGCGCTCAAGTTCAGTTATCGGACATGTCTCGTACTCATCGCAGTCTGCACAGCGATCCTTTATTGGGATTGGAAGCTCCTTGAGAAGCGGATCATCCTCGGTCAACTCCTGAATATACTTGCACATGCCATGCCCCGGAATATCGCAGGGAAAACCACCCGATTTTTCCACGGTTTCTCGCACGGTTTTGGTCAGAATATTTCGGGTTGGAGCAAGCACCAGAGTCTTTAGTCTTCTTCGCTCTGCAGCAATAACTTCCGATGTCGTGAATCCGACCCGCGTTGGTTTGGTGATAGCGACATTTCCTATCTCAAGTATTTTGTCGGCAGCTTCGACCCTATCGGCTTCGATCCCTTTGGGCAAAGGCATCCAAATATCCAAGGGCGCAGTAGAACGTTCTCTGAGAACAGAAGTGTCCATTCAAACCACCTGCGCCGAAAAATTTTGCGCACAGTACGTTCTTAAAATTTCTATATTTGTAAATATAGTGAGATATGCACCATATTGGGCATTTACGCATATGATATAGTGATAGATACACATTTTAATACACAACCAAAAAGATTAGCCGCCTCAAGCGGCTATTTTTTCAATAACGCATCATCCGTATTTTTCCAAGATTTCCTCTGCTCTTCTGAGTTTTCTCTTCGAATCAGCTACAATTGGTTTTAATTCCGAGACAATTGCATCTCTTTTCGCGAATGCATCCTGTACAACATCCAACTCTTCGACGTTGTCTGACCTTATATCGGGATTCTCTAGGAGTGCCTTCTTCACAATGTTACGAGCCTGGCGTTTTGCTCCTGCAATATTCAGCTTGCTGCGATGCAGCTTTTCTGCAACATCTCGACGAGAATAGCTACCCACAATATCGATGAATTTTTCAATATCCGACCGGATTTCAGCTACCCTTCTTTGAGCATCTTCTGTCAGATTTGATGAGGTTCCACGATCTCTTTTCGCTGATTCGAGATCCTCAACAGCCTTTACATAGGCACGTGCCATTTTGCTTTCAAAAGTATATACCGGATGCTTACTAACATCCGCAAATTCATTAAATGTCATCATTTATATCACCAAATTTACTATTTTCCCATTTTCAATTCTCTTTTACTTCCTATACAACCATGGTCATAAGCAGGATTGAAAATAATAGATACATCATTCTCATCATGTTTCCTGAACCCCATGAGCCTGCTTGTCTCCTTCGTTCGGTGTGATCACCAGACAATTGCCATCGAAAACGATGTCAACTGTTCTGTATTGTTCCCACGATTGCGCCACAGCGCGAGGTATTGCGATCACTGCTGCTTTATTACCCCTCGATATGGGCAGTTTCCGTTTGTATGTCAATTCCATTTTCTATTCCTCACAGGGCGTTCAGCCCTGTCATAGATACACCTCACGTAAAATTTATTTTCAATTTATTTTAGATCTTTAAAATGGTAAAAAAGGCCATTTCTCACCAATGGCATCATATTCCAAAGTAAATGGTGCCAGAATTGATCCGTTGATGGCTATATGTTAGGATTTATGCGCGAGGAGCAGATTATAACAGCAACTCCTGCGGACATTAGTTGATCGAACGTTCTAAATTTAGAACGCTATCAAATCATACCACATACCGGACTTCCAAGAGCTTCCTTAGCCTCTGGCTGATTGCATCATTTATAGGATAGCGACCGCTCATGCTTGTTGCACCTCCTGCTTCGGAGAGGGCATCAAGGAGCATATCATAAGAGATGCCAAGACCGATAGCCTCTGCCCTTTCCAACTTGGCCGTAGAGTAGCGGGTTGGGGAACAGCTATTGTAGTAACGAAGCGATGTGATCGAGGTATACCGAATCAATTTCCCCTAATTCCATTAAATGATAAAGCACTATACCTAATGCATCAAGCTCCATTTTCTTTGGGTTGATATCCACCATACATAAGAGGGCAGTTTCGGAACCTAGTAATCCCCGAGAATCCAAATCTTGAATTTCTTGAAGTAATGCTGCCCTCTGAACACCAACCGTTATTTTATGCTGGTCATCTTCTCTATAAGATTCATCTCTTAGTTCATATTTACTTGGGTCCGCAAACAGAGCTAATAGGCATATTTGCCTGAAAGATATATCATTACATAATTTTATTAAAAGATACGCTTGTTCTTTATCAACATCTTTATTAAAGGCAATATTCGCAAGGAGATTGCCTAAAAATGGTATTTTCTTTTCTTCATGTTCTCTCTGTGCTGCCAATAAAACACCTTCGAGTATCTCTTCTGCGACAGGACGCTCTACGAGGGGTATTTCTATACACGCAACGTGTCCCTCGGAAGGTTTTTCGAAAAAGCCATCATTTCGTGGCATCTTGCCTGCAGCAAAATTTTCCGCAAGTTTAATAGTAGCATAAATTATAACTCCTCCAATTCTTATTTGCTCTCGTTCGCTAAGGAATCGCCCCGCAATATCATTACCGATCTTCTTTATCACTCTTATGAGCAACGGGGCCGCTGCAGCTCCAAGAACACCCCCTTCGGGGCCAGCAAGAAGAAAACCAATTGCCGTTGCTGAGGCTTCTCCGGTCATCTCGGAACCGATTTTAACCAATCTCCTTATGCCTTCATCATTCGCTTCATCGAGATTCATCCGCTCCTCCAGAATTGCCATTAGTGTTTAGCCCTGATCTTTTCCATGCAGGCGATCTCCAATATCCATCAAAGCACAGAAGATAGCAGCAAGCAACGGAAGCCCAACCAAAGCGACGTAATGGGTTAGATCTACTAGGTAATTAAGTATCCCTGATTCGTAATTGTCATAGCTTATCCACCTCATAGCCCAAAGACTCCATATTTGCGATCCAATAAATAAAGGAACCGCTACCCCAAAGAATGTTTCCGCCCAACTATGCCAATTCACCATAGATGAATATCCTCCATTATTTCCAGAACTGCTGCCCCAGTGTGTTTAGCCTTGCCCTCCTCCTTGTCTGATACAATACATATCAGGGATCGATCACTCCATAAATCCATGATACTAGCTGCAACGTTACGCCTACAAGAAACATCCACAACATATTATTGAATAAAAATTTTTTAATCCCTCCCTCGATCACTCTATTATACTCGTTTCCTGCTCTTTCTATCAAGTGAGGAATCTTATGTCTGTTGTGATAGATAATGGTTTTCAGGTATTCCATGTTGCTTGGGGCGCGCCTAAAAGGCACGGGTGTTGCTTCATGCAAGAGAACCGTTCTATCTTCGCTGAAAATACTTTTATCAAATTCACGCATAAATTCGTCACTTAATGCCACGAGAGGGTCTTGTTCCCGGATTTCTTCTGCCTTTTCTTTGTTTATAATCACAATCGGGTGAATTAAACTATCTAACATTTTTAGATATCTCAATCTTTCCTTTAGTTTTTCTACACTGGGATCAAAAATTCCAGTTTTATAGGCGAAAATCCCAATTGCCGCATCCGCTATTACATTCCCTAAAAGAAAAACGGAGTACCAATCCATATTAGCCCCCTTCTCCAGAACTGCCACCAACGTTTTGCCTTGATCTCCTCCTCGGAGGGCGGCAGCGCAGGCGTGATCTTATCGCTGAGCTGGTAGATATGCGCCCTCAGAAATGAGATCTCATCATTTCTCTCCGCACAGATTCTCAAGAAGACCTCAGCTCGTTAAGTAGATAATTTATTTTTTGGTTTAATATCTTAGGAGTTAACTGATTCAGGAGAAGTAGATGATAGGAGCAATTATTTTCTGGGCTCGCCGAATACTGTTGCTCCTGATAGAGATTGTAGAATTTGCTGTAATCCTGTCCATTAGCAGTATTTCCAAAAATTTCAGATCTTAAATACCAAGCGGCTGCAAGTGATGGCTTCAATTCGATAGACTTATCAATATTGCTTAGTATCTCATCGTATCCGAATTTCTGAACCGAGGCAAATGATCTAAGTAGCTTATCGGCAAAGCTCTCTGGTGATCTCTTGTCTTTTCTCTGCATAAAGAGTACAAAACCTCTTGCTGCCCAAGCCTCTGCATATGAAGGTATTAGCTCAATTGCTCTATCGAAACATCGGATAGCGTCTTCATACATGGCCTGAGATCCCAAAGCTATTCCTTTATGGTACCAAGAATTGCCATTTGATGAATCTAGCTTTATAGCTGCATCAAAGCATTCAGCAGCATCGTTATATTTGCCTTTATTCAATAGGCTGCAGCCTATATTTCTCAAGGTACAAATTTCCCATGCATTAATTCCTCGTTTATCCTCGATATGTGCCATTGTCAGGCAATCCTTGATAATTTCTCTAACATTGTAATTTTCGTCATCAAGGGACTGAATCAATGCCTCCATCACTTTAGCTTCGTTGAATTCTTTATTAGCAGCTCCTCCGGATGCAATCATCCTTAGCGCACTGGCAACCGACATCCTTACTTCATAATCCTTGTCCGCGAGGGCACTAATCAAGGGCTGTATTGCTTGTGGGGATTCGAATTGCCCAATAGCGCATGCAGCTTCACGTCGGACAATATATTCCTTGTCTGCAAGAAGTGGGATTATATAAATAAGGAAGAGCATGAATTTCTCCAATTCGACCCAAAGCTATTGCTGCATAGCCCCTAACGTCCAGCTTCTCATCTTTCAGTGCCTGGATCAATGGTTCTACTGCTCGTGGGTCTCCGATTTTTCCAAGAGCATTTGCAGCCCTCCATCGGACGCTAAAGTTTTCATCATTTTGAAGGCTTCGAATTAACGGTCCGACGCCCTTAGCGTACTTCAACTCACCGAGAATTTCCGCTGCCACCCAGCGAACTATGACATCATTTTGAGATGGTTCGCCTTTATCGAGATGTTCTAACGCCTGGATACATTGTTCCAAATCATTAAAGTTAACCATCGCGCTAAAGTCCACCCTTTTAGCAATATCATTGAAGACATAGTCCGCTTCAACTTGACGATCCATCAGCTTAAGAAGCAGGCCTTTGTAATACCAAGCTTTCTCATATTTTGGATCAGACTTTATCGCATCATCGAAATATGCCAATGCTTCAGAGTAATCGCCTAGTGCAAATAAATCAATAGCTTTTATGCAGCAATGGATCGCATCCATTGAATTAGATTTACCCCAAATTTCAACAGGGCAATACCTATCAACGCAATACCTATCAACTAGGCTAATTGATTTAGATTCCGTATGGCATTTATTTTTTTGGACAAGATTCTGCTTAGCCATTGTATGACTACAGATAGTCGAGTATTGGCAGCTCATGCATTTATCGGGACTTGGATCAGGAATCAAATATGAGATTTCATAACTTTTATTCATTTCTTCAAAACTTTCAAGTATCCTCCTGCTTATATCGGCCAATTGGGCTGCAGAAAACGCATAGGGCTTTATTACTCCATTTTCAAGATAGACTAATCCGCATCGGATTTTTTCCGGGCCACAGTTATACTTTTTCATTGCCCACAATGCATATGATCCGACTTGAATCTCATAATGTTCTTCTTTCCCTGAACCGGTCTTCCAATCCAGTAACAATAGCTTTCCATCATCGCACTTGCCTATAAAATCCAATTTTACTGTTATGCCAGCATCATAGATCTTAAATCCATCAAATCTTTCATGCTGCAAATATTCTAAATTCCTAATCTGAGGCCATATTATTTTCGAAAAATTGGCAAGTTTGTCTAAGCCATTGCTAAGTATCAGGTCAAAAAGAGCATCATCTACAATATCGCCATTGAAGTATTCAGTAATCTTTTTTCGAGGATCTCTTCTATATTGTTCAACTCTTTGAGAATATTGCTCTTTCAAGATCTCTTCGTCTATCTTTCCAAAAAGATAGTGCTGACTTATATGTTGCTCGATGACTTCATGGATCAACAATCCTTGCAAGGCAGATCTAGAAGTGAGATTCTTCTTCAGTTCTCTAAGCGCATTGATATCTATGTCATGAGGGCTCTTGAGAGCAGGACAGATGTAGTTGTAGTAATACGCTCGTTTACATCGATTCCAAAACTTATGTTTAGTAAATGACCAGTTATTATAATTATAAAACCAATCTTTAAGCTCTACCATACTTGTACCATCCTAGCTCTGAGTTCGGAGATAGAGATAAATGCACCAACATCCTTTCGACTTCATTTCTCTCTTGGCTGAATTATCCTCCTAGATTCCCCGCCAATGACTTACTATTGCTCAAGAGATGAAAAAGCTTTCTATTGCAGCTACGCAGAGCACAGGTCACCCGAGTTCTTCGATATTATGGCGCGCCGTGGCCAATGGCACAGCGCGGTGTTCACCCTGACAGAGCAGGCGTATAACCATTCAGTAGTATTGTGGTTTGTAGCAGCGATTGCCATAACCTTGATATGGGGGACCGAGGACATTAACGCGCCAAGATACTACCACTCAATCCATTTATCCACAAAGATGTGCTAATTGGTAGACGCATTGCCTTTGCAGGAGTCTCATCTCCCGCATGTATTCATGCTTTACGAACTCAGGTCGGCAGTTAGTTAATTATCGCCGGGTGCTGCCCACCAGCTTCTACATCTCTCTACCTGTAGCGGCCAAGGGACCAATGTGCTTAACTTGACTTTCCCAGATTAACTCTGCCATTGATACCTCCTTGTTTTATAAACCATACAGGCTAAACATAAAAATTCATCTATGAATCAAGGGGGGTAATAATGGATGGATTTTAGGCTATGCGG
>Ga0315284_10008262_pt1 | contig 14855 bp, 7 predicted proteins | sample YL17G09_16_MG_FD_203696 | JGI IMG/M metagenome (GOLD analysis project Ga0315284, IMG submission 203696) | Sediment microbial communities from Yellowstone Lake, YNP, Wyoming, USA - YL17G09_16 | ecosystem: Environmental > Aquatic > Freshwater > Lake > Sediment | place: USA: Wyoming | collected... | reverse complement strand
TCATCGACCAGTAGCCGAAGTCAAGCGTTCTGCGGTCGTATCGAGCAGCAACGTCGACGAGCCCGTCAAGGCGCCAGTCGTCGCCAACATCATCGAGGAGATCGATGGCAAGTTCATCATCTGCCCCAAGGGAACGTGTGGCGTCTCGAAGGCCGAGCACAAGCATGTCGTCGACGCGCTCACCGAGATCGGCGTGCAGCATGTCAGCGAGATCAGCACCCGCAACGATAACACAACGCCGACGTTGTTGATCTTCCCCGCTGGCGATCCCATCGCCAACACGCCGCCCGCGTTCTTTCGCTACAAGCTGTTCGGTCAACGAGTCTACTCGATCACGATCGACGAGTTGCTCAACTACATCACGCCCGAGGGCGGCATCACGGATGGCAACAAGAACGACGGCGACGGCGGAAAGTCAGACAAGACACTCAACAACGAGGGCGCGTTTCAGATTCTGCTCGACGCTGCCTCTGAGCCGCGCAGCGACGAGGAGATTCGCCTCGTTGGCATCTCGCACGCGCCAGCACAGATGAACATCACCGACCAGAAGCTGCGCACGATCTGGAACCAACTGTCGTCGCAGCTCGCCGCGCCCGACACGGTCTACGATGACATCATCGCCAACTACTATGTGAACCTCGACGTTCACCGCAGTGAGCGCGAGTTGCGCGACGGGCTGTTGCGTTTGTGCGGTTTCGTTCAAGGACGCGCCGCGCGCTCGTGAACAGAAGTTTGTAAATTATTGAATCAACATCATTGCAAGAACAAATTTAAACTCGCCAACGTTCATGATTTCGGTTCGTAGCGCGTGTGTTTGCGAAATGTTGCTGTCGTTCGTAGTAGCGCCGCCATCAATTGCGTTAATCTTCCTTGTGTTGTTCGTTGCGCGAGGAAGCGCCACGCCAGCCACACCCAGCAGTGTGGCGTGCACGAAAGACAAAGACTGTTGGTTGACGTTTGGCCACACGTGCGCGTTCAAATGCTGGAAGGGCCAGTGCGCCAACTTGGACAACGACGCCAACTGCAACGACAACAACGAATGCTCGCGCGACAAGTGCGTGAAAGGCGATTGCCAGTTCGTGTCGCTCACACGACGACCGTGCAACGCCGGATTCTTTTGTTTCTTTGGTCGCGGTGTGTGCGATGAGTCCAAGACGTGTGTGTGTCAGCATGGTTCGACGCCGGCGCCAGCACCAGCACCAGCACCACTCGCAACTGAAAGTCACACAGAGCACAGCAAGGAAGAGGATACTGATTGGGAACCAACCATCCCAAGCACCACAAGCGCCAGCACAGTGTCAGAGACGACAAGCAATCACGCGGTGTTCGTGAGCGACATTCAGTCGTCGTGTTTGAAAGACCAAGATTGTGCCACCGCCGGCTGTGCGTATGCGTGCGGCGCCGGCTCTGTGTGCGTGCAGCAGGACAACGACGCCAATTGCAACGACAACAATCCGTGCACGATTGACTTTTGCAACGCCGGCACATGTCAGTTCACACCGACGGCGCGCGCTGATTTTTGCGTGCCCGACCCGGCGTGCGTGAGTCAGAACGGCGTTTGCTCGGGCGCGACGTGCACGTGTGTTGTGCCGCTGGCAAACGCACCAGTGATTGACACGACGACCACATACGAATCAACGACGACGACCACATCTTCGTCTGTTTGTGGCACTTGCTTTGATGCTTCTCAAGGATGTGGATCGAAAATCTCGCTTTCTGGCGTGTGCTTGAATAGCCATTGTGTTGTTTTGAGTTCGTCAAATACTGAAATTAATTGTGGTGATGGTGTGGTCGGCGGAAGTCAAGATTGCGTGTCACTTAACTATGAAGGAGTGTCTTGCCAATGCACAACAATCCCAAATGATTGTTGGTGCTCTCAAGGCGGACTTCTCGTCGGTATTTCAGTAGACCGTGTTTGTTCGCCTCTGACGCCAACAACAACCACTGAACAACTCGCGACAACTTATTACTCGTCGACGTATGAACCAACAACAACAACAACAACAACAACAACAACAACAACCACTTACGAGCCGACCACAACTACTTACGAAGCAACGACGACAACAATATATTCACCAACACAGCCATCATGCAATCCAACTTGCCATCAGGGTAACGATCCAACATGTCAACGCGATGGTCAATGTGAGGAGTATCAAGGAGTGTTGGGTTGTTACATAACGTCGAGAATCAATGTCAATCCGGCGTCGAAGTGCGAATCGTCGACGCAATGCACGAGCGCTGACCAGACATGCACATGTGACGAGTGCTATTGTGCATCAGGAACGACTTTCCACTCGTGCGCATCGACCACAACAGCAGAACTGACGACAACAACCACGACTACAATGGCGGAACCAACAACTACAACAACCACCGCTGAACCGACAACAACAACAACAATAACCATCACAACGACTACAACGCCGGAACCAACGACAACCACCACCACCACCGCTGAACCGACAACAATCACCACGACGTTGGAGTCAACTACTTACGAACCCACCACGACTGCGTATGAAACGACGACAACTGCTTACATTCCAACAACTACAGAACCAACCACCACGACAACGATCGAACCAACTACTACCACAACCACGATCGCCACTACAACTACAGAACCGATCACCACAACAACGCCCCCTCCAACCACGCCGCCAGTTACGATAACACCAACAACAACACCGTTGCCAACTCTTCACCCGTGCACGCAAAACAGCGATTGCAAGCTGGTGTTCGAACCGTTGACAGAGTGCGAGTATCGCTGCATTTTGATCATACACTCGTGTGTCAAGCAGAGTGATAACTCGAATTGCAATGACAACAATCCGTGCACGACCGATGTCTGTGGCAGCGGCAACTGCTGGAACATTCCGCGATTCAACAACACCGTCTGCGCGCTGGACGGTGCAGTTGGCATGTGCAATGGCAATGGCGTTTGTGTTGTCGAGGAATCATCGTCATCTTCATCGTCGTCATCGTCATCATCATCGAGCGAATCCGACGATTACGACCCAGAATTTCCCGTCGACTCATCGTCATCTGAATGGCATGAGTGCGACGAAGACACCGATTGCACCGATTGCAACGAGTGCAGCGTCGGGCTCTGTCGCGAACACACGTGCTCCTACCGACCGGTGCGGGGCGAGAAGACGTGTGCGTTGACGGCCAACGAGCACGGCTTTGGCGATCCGTGTTTCTACGGTCGCTGCGTGCATCGCGAGTGCGTGTCCGTCTACAATCCTCGCATGAACAAGGCGTGCAAGGACGAGTCGTCGTCGAGCAGCTCGAAATCGGGCACGGGAAAGCAACAATCGCGCAGTTTTGTCAGTTCGCAAGACGACTCGGACCAGTGGGTCGAAAAGGACTCATCGATAGTCGCAACAAACGAAGAAGACGATGATAACTATAGCACGCCGCTGTGGGTGGTGGATGCGTTTGGCGACAACGAGAAACAGACACACAAGCGCGATGGCAGGGAGTCGCTGTGCGGCAATGGCAAACTCGACGATGCCGAGGAGTGCGATGGCGTCGAGAAGGACTCGTTTTTCGAGCGCTGCGACGAGCATTGTCACGTGGTAACGAGAACGGGCAGTGTGATTGCGTTTGCTGCGATTTTATTGGGTGCGGTGTTGCTCTTGTGCGTTTGCATCGCGCTGGGCAACCGCGCCAGAAACAACTACGCGAGCGGTGAGAGACGGCGAATTGTGCGCGCGGACGGCGGTCGCACCTACTGATTTGAAATAAACACGGGAATTAAATTGCTTTCTTGCGCTCGGTGAGAATGCGCGTGAGCGCCAATTTGCGCGCGGACTGACACGTTTTCCGCGCAAAAAAACAACATCCGATGAGTGAAGCGAGCGACAGTGTTGTCCAGAGCAGCGAGAGCAAGTCGAATCTCGTCACGAACGGCATCGATTCAAAGGGCACGTCTTTGATTAAGTTGGCAGTCGAGTTGGCCAAAACGTCGGTCATTGTTAACGGAGTTTTGGTGGTGGTGGGCGACATGTTTGGCGGCGGCCTCGGCGGCACACTAGATCGATTGAAGCAGCAAAATCCAGTGGCCAAGTTCGACGGCGCCGTGCGCTTCGACGACAGCATCAATGCCGAGACCGGCAAGGAGAACCACGACTACTATGTGATGGAGAAGTATGGCGAGCGTCACTTTCACGGCTCGTGCACGGGCATGATTGGCAAGTGCTTCCCAGAGTTCGACGCCAAGGCGGTGTATGCGGGGATGGTGAAGAAGGGTCGCATCGACAATCCAACGGATGAATATTACCAGATGACGGAGGAGGTGGTGCTCGCGCAGTGGGCCAAGACGGGTCTGGACGCGCGCACGGCGGGCAAGGCGATGCACAAGGCGATCGAGCAGTTCCTCAACAACGCCTACGATCCCGACGATCCGATCTGGGAGTCGGAGGAGAACCGCGACGCGCTCAACCAGTTCCTCCGTTACTGGGTGAACGAGATCGTGGGCAAGTTGGTGCCGGTGCGCACAGAGTTGATCATGTTCTCGCGCTTCTGCGAGTTCGCCGGCCAAGCGGATTTCGCCTACAAGCGCGTCGAGTGGCTCGTCGATCACGCGAAGCGACACTGGCTCGGCGTTGGCGATTGGAAGCGCTCGAAGGAGGACTTTGACCAGGTCGACGAAGAGGAGAAAAGACGTCGCGCGAAGGAACGACTTCACTGGAAGAAAAAGACGGGCTTTGGACCGTGCGTGTCGTTGGAGGACACCGCTTTGAATCACTACCGACTGCAGATGTCGCTCTACGCGACGTGTTTGATGCGCGAGACCGATTTTGAGGTGCGCGAACTGCATCTCGGCATCTTCCACCCGACGCACCCCGAGTATCTCTGGTTTCGCGCCGAGCCACTCTACGCCATCGCTGACAAGATGCTCATCGATCGGCGGCAGCACGCGCTGGCCAACTACAGCGCCGGACTCATCAAGGACCTCGAAGATGTGAAGAAATGCCTCGCTCGTTACGACACGCGCTCTTATCCCATCGCCGAAATGGAGCAGATTGACAGGGCACTCGATTACGCGAAGAGCCTCGGCGGACTTGTGCACGAAGCAACGCTGTTTGGCGCGTCGCCCGAAGAGATTCTGGGCACGAACAAACGCCGCCGACTCGAGACCACGAATTAAATTTCTCTTTCTCTTTCTGCGCGCAACAACCCCGGGTGTGAGTGTGAATGAGCGGGTCATTCCCCTATCGTGATCACACGGGTTTCCTCGATGGAGAAAATATCATGGCTGAAGATTCGCACTTGCCGGCGAATATCATTGAAACGTTGATACAACAAAACGCAGATCAAGTAAATTTTCTACAGTCAAATGCTTTGATACGCTCGACGATGTTTCACATTCCGGTTCCACCGCAACCACAAGAACAACCGCCACCGCCGCCGCCACCGCCGCCACCGCAACCGCAATCGCCACCACAAGAACACGGGCCAGCGGATTTTGTCGAACTTCCAGAAGAATTGGACAACGAGACGCTTTACTTGAAGTCCACGCAAATTCCCGGTGCATTCTTTGTGCCCTACAATGTGCACAAATATCTGGGCGGCGGCTCGCACGCCGACGTCTACTCACTGCGAAGCGCTGGGAAAACCACGCCCGATTTCATCGGCAAAGTGTTTCTGCGCAAGAGGACGCGAACCGACGAGATGTTTTTGCGCTCCGTCAACAAAGATTACTATGTTGCTGCCGCGATCAAAGAACGTCTGCGGTCGCCGTTCGTCAGCGACGAAACACGGACCGTCGTGACAGCCGGCACGGCAGCGCCCATCGAACTCGCGTGGGCCGATATCGATCAACGCACGAGCGGACAGCGTGCGATTGTGTTGCTCTTTCCGTTTGAAGACACCGTGTCACTTTTTGATTACATGGAGGAGAAACTTGATAAGATACGCACACACATCACGTATGCGAATCCAGAAGGTATTATTAAAACGCCCTCCGATACGCACAAGAGCGCGGTGTGGCGTTGGCAAGTGTGGCGCATCAGCGCGTTGATGTGTGAGTTGGTGGCACACTTACACAAACTGCGCGTCTACCACGGCGACGTGAAACTCGAGAACTTTGTCGTCATGAACGTGAATCCCGAGACCACCGCAATCACGCGCGGCATGCTGAAGATCATCGATTTCGGCGCTGCGGGCGCCTCCGAAGAATTTCCCGGTATTGTTGTGCAAAACGCCGCCATCATCAGCTACCTAACGACGAGTGATCTCTCGGCGTATGCCGCAACAACGGTCTACGCGGACCCGCGCACTTACGTAGTCGATCCCTACTTGAGGTGGGCTAGTAAATTGAACGTGGGCGGCTTGAAGGTCTTTGAAATATCACATCCGTCGGATGATACCCTTGCTAAGTATTTTCTGGATCTCGAAACGAGGATACCAGAAGTCACGAAGAACGCAGCCGGCCAGGACGTTATGACGAATCATAAAATCTTGTATGTGATGCATGCAAACGAGCAGATCCCAACACTCTGGCCGCAGTTCGACACCTACTCGACGGCTGCCAGCATATTTTATATGATCAATCGCGAGCAGCGTGCCATAGTCTTTCAACAACGTGTGCAAGACTTGCCCGTCAAGTTTACAGAGTTTCCCAAGGTGAAAAAACACAAGCCAGAGAAAGACGAACTGATTACGCACCCGTTGCAAATTAAAGCGCTCACGAATATCTTGTCCGGCATCACGAATGGCGCCGTGGCTCGAGACGCATTTTCGAGAGATATGGGACGCAGAGACGCAGCGGTCAAGTCTATGGCTACTAAAGATTTGCAGTCAGCTGCCGTGGCTTTCTTCGCGTTGGCTCTCGATTGGCAACTGAATTACAGTGATTTTCGCGACCATCTCAAAGATTTGGCTGAGCAAGCTGATCGCACACCCGCCGCCACCACCACCACCACCACTACAAGCAGTCTACTATCGGTGCCGTCGTCAGAGCCGCGCAGCAATACCTTGCAGCGATCCGCGACGACGAGCAGAATACGCGACGCCGCGAACATACTCGCGCATTTCGGCACGCCCGAGGTGTCCCGTGGACGCAGTCGATCACCACCGCGCTCTCGTCGAAACACCAACAACGATGACGACGACGACGAATAAGAATAAAGGGGGTTTTTCAATCAGCATCCGCAGCGCGATCTTGCTGGCTGATGCGCGCCGCCAACGACTCGGTGTGAATGACGCGTTTGAACACAAACAGCATGACGGGCGTCGTGAGCGCGCCGTAGCCCACGTAGTCCCAGACCACCTTGCACCTATCGTAGGGGCCGTCCATCGGACAGTAGTTCTCGAGCAACGAGCCCGACATCGGGCCCACGATCACCTTGGCGAGCAGATTCGGCATGAAGGCCAGCGACGTGAAGATGCCCTCGCGGCCCTCGGGCGCCAACGCGAGCACGTAGAGGTTCGACTGCGGCGAGTAGATCGCCTCGCCGATGGTGAACACGACGTCCCAGATGATGACGGTCGCCATGTTCATCTCGATGCCCATGATGAAGATCGACGCCGCCGACACGAACGTGCCCACGATCATCACGTTGTAGATGTCAAACGAGTGTAAGCAAGACGCAAACACGGGCGTGATGAAGATGATGAGCACCGGGTTGATGCTGTAGAGCGCGCCGAGGTGCGCGTCTTCGCCAAAGAAGCGCAGTATCACTTTCGGAAACGTCGCGTCGATGTGTCTGTAGACGATGCGCACGCCGATCATGCACGTCGAGAACAGCAGCAGTCGGTGAAAGTGTCTATTGATGAGGATGGGCCAGATGTCGGCGCGCAGCCACTGGCACACGGCTCGCGCCCACCGACACCAGCACCAACAGCGCAGCGACGGCGATGCCTCTGAGTCGCCACCGGCGTTCACGGGCGGTGGCACGGCGTCGACGACACCCGACGCTTGCATGCGTCGGTTCGCCATTTCGATGTCCGATTGCGTCTGCGGCTTGTCCTTGACGACGAGCGCCGCGATGAGGCCCGAGAGGCACGTGACGAGCGCCGCCGTCAACAGAATCATGCGCTCCGAAGTTGCGTGATAGCCGGCGTAGTCGATGCCCTTGCGCGAGAAGTTGGTGCGAAAGAACTCAATGGTGGCGCCCGTGAACGCGCTGCCAATGTTCATGCCGCTGTAGAGCATGGCAAACGCCAAATAATTCACGCCCGGCGCGCCCTTGGAGTGCCGCTGGCCGCCAATCGCCACCACCGACATGCCGAGCGACATGCCGACCGGGATGAACACAAAGAGGCCCAGACCGAGCAGCAAGTCGTTGTTGAACGTGAGCGCGAGCATGCCCATGCCAACCGAGGCGAAGAGCGCGCCGATGCTTAGCGAGAGGCGCATCTGGAGCCGGTCGATCAACGGGCCGGCGCAGAATTGCACGATCGACATGATGACGCCCCACACGCTGTAGATGTTGCCCGCCTCGATGTCGGAGAAGCCGTGGTCTTGCGTTAAATAGAGGGTGAGAATGGCGCTCACGACGAAATACGAGTAGGAGAAGAACACGTTGAGGAAGATCATCGCCCACAACTCGCGCGAGAACGCTCGCACCGACGCCAGCGTTGAAAGGAACGTCATTGTTTGTTCGTGCACTCTCTCGGATCAATTGCAGTTTTCAGAGAGGAAAAAAAAAATCCGCCATTTAATAGCGCGTCGCGGAAAATTAAATTTAAAAAAAAAGAATGTATCATCACGGTTATGTCGAAAGTTGTCATGCACCATATCCTACTGAATACTACCGAAAAGAGGGTTTTCCAGCCACCTACTGTGACAACGTTGAGAAAGGTGGCTTCATTCCGTGTGGCTCGTCTGGTGACAATGTGTTTGGATTTGGGAAGAGAAGTGGCTCGGGAAGTTCCGATCATGTAGATGCAAATACATCGATTGTCAGCACTCACGTGCGAATCAATTTGCATTGTTGTTGTTTCGTATTTGGCACATCATGCCTCGACAAATTTCTGCGACGCCGATGGACATGCTGTCAGAAAGAGACTGTTGGACCGTTTGCTGACATGCTAAAAATAAGTGGCTGTGTAAGGCTGATCAACGTGACGAACTAGATGCACCGAAGTAAAGATTTCTTTCAAAAAAACACACGTTTGCGCATGCGCATTCGGCACGTGTTTATTTCTTTGACAGCAATGATTTCACTTCTGGCGCCGCGCCAACGCGCGCGTTGCTCGTTTGTGGTGGCGGCGGCGGCGCTGCGACAGCGGCGCCCGACTTCTCAATGTCCATGACCATGCGGCCAATCGTGACGGCCGTCGCGTAGTTGTCGTTGGCCGTGTTGTTGAGCGTGCGTGCGATCTCGACGTCGCTCCATAAGTTCATGCGGCTCGTCATCATCATGTCGCACTGCGCGAGCGAATACTTGAGCGCGGCGTGGTAAAAATTCAGCACCAGCGGTGCAATCCAGACGACCGAGTAGCCCGGGTAGAGGCGCGAGAAGAGCAGCGGCAGCAGCGCGCCGATCGCGAACTGCGTCCACCACGCGCCGTTGAGGATGATGCGCGGGAAGCCCTGCAACTGGTCGATGTGCGTGTGCGCGTGGTGCAGCTCCTTGAGCAACCACGACGCGTCGAACGAGTCGCGCGTGGCGCCGGCGTCGGCCATGACGCGCAGCAAGTGCGCCGCCATCGCATAGAGCGAGTCGTGCACGGCCGGCGCTTGCGTGGCGCACACTTCGGCGATCTGGTCCGGATAGAGCGGGAGGCGTTTAGCGCAGAGATCGCCGTGCATCGCGTGCCGGCGCGCACACAGCAGACCGTTCAACACGACGGCGAGGCGTTTCGGGAGGGCGCCCGCGGCCACGTCGCCGCGCACGTAATTCTGGTTGTCGTGTGTGATGACCTTGACCTTCGCATCGCTCGCCACCACGCCACTCATGATGTTCGACTGCACGTTGAGCATGATGGCGCGCGTCGCCGTGCAGAGCTCGGTGAACGCGCGCGCCATGTTACGCCGGCGCACGCTGGCGATGAAGAACACCGTGGCGCTGAGCGCCGCGATGACGTAGAACGAGTAGCGAAACGCCGTCTCGTTGATGTGCATGGTGAAGATGCCCTCGTTGAAGAGCAGCGCCCAGAACACGGCCAGCACAATGTCGTAGAGCAGCCAGCCCCACGACGCGACGACGGGGTTCGTCGTCAGCAGCAGATAGAAATCCGTCGGCAGATCGCAGTTCTTCCAGCGACCTTGCGTGTCGAGCCAGAACGTAATCAGTCGGTTCTCCTCGACGGGGCCTTTGGTGATGTCCCAGTTTTTGTAGCGTGGGTGGCACGAGCGGTCTGGGTGGTAATTCACGTGTTCCATGCGTGCAACGTTTATTCTAATTCCTCCGCGACTAGCACTAGTTTGTAATCTTAAATTGTGCGCGCGCTCAACGATGCGACTTTCGGCGCGCCGATGTCGCGTGTGGTAGTTTCGACGAGAATACGACTGTCTTGGTTGGCACTCCGCCGGCGCCACCTTGAGTCAGCGGCGGTGGCAGCACTCCAGGTGGTAAAGACGATGACGTCGGGGCAGCACCCCTTCCGAGGCCTCTCACGAACGTGACGCACAAGATGATGAGTGACACGGCAATTATAAAGAGTGCGATGAGCGCGAGCACAAACGCCACAATCATGCTCGCAGTCGCGGGTGGCTCATCTTCTTCCTCCTCGTGCTCGAATTCGTCTTCTCTCTCCTCGTCGCCGCTCGCGAATTTAGGGTGTTTCCGGTGCGGCAAGCAGCCCACGCCGTGCGTGCCGTTGCCGTCGAACAGACTCAGCGTGGTCGTGCACGCCGTTTCGTTGGTGCAGTCGCTCGTGATGATCAGCAGCGTCGCTGTGTAGTTGATGGGCACGACGGGCGTGGGTGGCAAGCACTCGATCGAACTCGCGGTCACAACGACAAGCACCGACTCGTTGAACGGCAGCAGACCGAGTTTCACTTGCATCTTCTGTTTTTGTTGATTCACCGAACTCGTGAGGATGATCACGACGTCGTGCAGCCGCACGCCGTGGCTCGTCACGCTGACGTTCAACTCGGGATCGAACGAATCGCAGTAGAGACTCGAGCGCGGCATGTTGCGGCGCAGCGTGAGCGTGGCCGTCGCCGACTCGTTGCTCGCGCCGTGCTTCAATGCGAAGCTGTAGTTCGCCACGACGATCGACTTGAGCGCGCCGGCGGCCGCGCAGTTCTCTTGACCCTCGTGTTTGTCGCGACACCGTTGCTTGTCAATCAGCGCTGTCGTCACACACGCAGCGTCCTCTTCGATAAACATAATCGACGTCGCAATCGGTGACGAGGCGCCCGGTGGTCCAAATGTCACCGGTGGCGCCGGTGTGGGCGGGCCCGTTGGCGGCGGTGGCAACGGAGGACACACCGTGCACACCTCTTGGCTCGCGTTGAATACTTGTTCATTGTAGCATTGGCGGAAATCGGCGTTGGCGCCATCCGTCGAGCACGACGACCAGCCTTCGAGCAGTTTGACACACGCGTCGTTCTCGATCGTCGCCGTCACGTTGAAGCGGAACGGCTCGACCGACGCGCAATAGTTGATGCGCACGGTGAACGTATAGACATTCGCACCCACGGGCAGCGTCGTCCAGCCCACCTCCACGTAGGCATTGTGCGCCTTCTTGCCGCCAAGCATCGCATCGCCGCTGCCCAACACGTAAGTTCCGTTGGGCGCGTAGACGACCGATGCGTCGGCGCACACGAGTTGCGACGCGTCGAGGTTGTCCTTTGTCTGGCCAAATTCGACGCGTATGTAAGCAGCGGGCTGCGTGGTGGTGTTGAAATTCGAAATCGAGAAATTGAAATACGCGACACGCTGAATCGCCGCCGGTCCACACTCGTAAACCGTGCACGCCAAACCCTCGCCCGGGTTGAACGCGTTGCTCACACAATCGGTGCAGTTGGTGCCCGTCGCCGTGATGAGCACGGTGTTGTTCACAAACGGTCCCGTCGTATTTCGCACACAGTTGGCTGCTGCTTGGCTTTTAGAAATAAATCCGGCCAATCGGAATGGATTGGTGGTGAACTGGTCGAAATCCAGCGTTCGTGGTGTCGAACCTGCAAATTGATTTGCAAAGAACGGGTTCAGAATGCCAATCTTCGTAATCACTGATCCAACGGGCACAGACGGCGGAGAAATCTGAAAGAAAACAATCGGAGCTTTCGAAAAAACAGTTGTTCCATTGAAAATATAGTAGCCGTTTGCGTCCGTTTTGGCGAGCGTCACAACAGTATTATCGTTGGAATCAATAACATTGACAATAATTCCACCAATGAATGGTTCTCCAGAATCCAATTCTCCATTTGCGTTCGTATCAAAGAACGCCCGTCCACCAATATTTCCATGCACCAAAGTTCCGGGAGTGCACAAAGGTGAACACGCATTGAACTCAAATGCACCAAATCCACCACCGAAAAGAACTGGCTTGCCAATTCCTTCGACAGCTGCGTCGACAAGACGCGTAATTAATGTAAACGGAGGAACAGGCGCACACTGGCCACTTTCAACTTCCAAAATCGTGCACATTACACCACCAACGATGCGCAAATTAATAGTGAACGGCCAACGCAAAACTACCAGAGGATTTCGATAAAATTTAAGTGAAAAGCATTCGGTCGTTCCAGGTAAGATAGGAACTGGCGGGTCAAAAACAACTTCCCAGCCAGGATCACCAAGCACAGGGATACCAAAGGGCGGAATTATTGCGGGCAAATCGTCTGCTTGCAAAATCATGCTTTGGTAATTAAAAGCAACGGGACTGACGGGACTTTGGGATGGAGATTGACTTCCGTTTGGAAAGGTGTCAAAAGTTGTAAATCGAAACCCATCAGAAGAAATGAATTGGGCAAACGAGTCCGCGAGAGGGTTTGTGTTTGTGTAACAAACATTGAATCGATATAAATTGTGCTCCGTGATGTTGCCGTCGGAACACCTCCAGTCACAAGAATAGTTCGGGATAGTTCGGTGAAGTCCAACGTTCAAATTAATCGTTCCAATTCGTGTTGGGCATGTGTTTGGCGAGCACTCATCTGCAGCGTTGCCGAAGAAAATCGGAGGAACGGTAAGAGATTGCAGAAATGAAATAGAATTGCCCAATTGACCATTGGTGCACAATCCGAGCAGGACGAGTTGAGTCGTGCAAGTTTGTGGAGGTGCTGTCGCAGTGAATGCAATATTGATTCTTCCCAGTGTTACTGAAGATACCGTTCCACTGAAAAAAAACGTCAAATTGAATGCCAACTCGGAAAACGGATCTATTGTCGAGGAAAATGCAACATTGAGAGTCAGTTTTTCGGTTATCGGATTAAAAGAAAGCGCTCCGTTGATAGCATCGACATGGTAAAGTGGATCTGTTGGCTCGACAACCACAAAAGGTGGTCCAGACAATCCAATCGGTAAAAGGGACGCCAAAGGAATGATATTTGAAAGAGAATCTCTGACTGTGAACGTAAACGTGTAGATCATTGCTGATTTAAGACTATAGGACACAAGACTCGTCTCCGTGACGCGCAGTTTGATGCGGTTGGGACCAGTCTCCGTTTCGTTACAAGTCCACTTGCAACTAATTGGCGTCACCGTGTAAATTCTATCAACGCCGGTCAACAAATCCAAGGGTATTGAAATAATACTCGGCGGCGGTGTTGGTGAGGACGTCACAGGATGTGGCGTCGGTGCCGGTGTCGGTGCCAAACACTGAGAGGAACACGGAGTGGCAATTACCACCGGCGTTCCTTGAGTCGCTCGCGCAATTCGCACTGGTGGATTGTTGTTTTCGTTCAAGGAATTGCAACCAGGAGCGCCATTGTAGAACGGTGTGCACGGCTCGAACGGGTTCGTGACGAATTGAAATTTGTGCTGCGTCACTGCGAGATTGCCGACGAATGGCACTTTGAATGTGATCGAAGCCGATTCTCCGGGATAAATGGGGAAGAACTGCTGCATCACAAACAAGACGCTGAAACTGCCAGGCACTGAAGCTGGCGCGTTGGCGACGAACAAGCCGACGGGGACGATGCGCGAAGGATCGCTCGAAACGAGATTGCCATCGATGGTTATTGACAAGACAACAGAAGCGGCGACTGTGTTGGTGACAACTACTTTGACGTTGAAGCCGTAAAGCAAGCCGGGGCCCGGGTTGGTAAACGAAAACTTCGAACGAATGACGTTCTGGTTCGGATCGCTAACGCCGCAAGCCCAATTACAGGAAAATGTTGGTGCTAAAATAGACAGCGCCGGCGTGAGTCCCGACGCCGTTTGTGCGGGCGGCGAGGCAGGATTGCATGGCGAGATTGTGTGTTGTTGGCACGTGAACGCATTGCTGGCCAAAACAGTGGGCGGATTCGCCGGACCACTGCATGTTGCGTAGAGGCACAGGTTGTCCGCTTCGATGATGCCAAGAGCAGATGGAAACGGCGAGCAGTTATCAGGCGAGTAACAACACGTTGTGTCGACGATCGTGGTCGAGAGGAGACACTTCTGCTGCACCAAGCCGCATGTGGTGGTGATGCACGGCGATTGGAGAGAAAGTTTCGTGCAGACGTTGGTGTTGGCGTTCTGACAACAGCCGCTCGGCTGCTGGTCGTTGTAAATGCACTTGAACGTGGGCAGTTCAACCACGCCACCGCCCCAATTCTTCGTTACGTTCTGACAGAAGGGCGCGACGACTTGCGTGCACGTGTTGCCGAGATTGCACGCGCTGGAATCGCTGCCATTCAGGCAGCAGCCGTTTGCGAAGAGCGGCGCGGGCATCGTGACGCAGCGATTCGTGACGAGGTTGCACGACGTCTTCTCACACGGCGACGTGGCGGAGCACTGCTGATT
>Ga0315284_10008260_pt1 | contig 14855 bp, 14 predicted proteins | sample YL17G09_16_MG_FD_203696 | JGI IMG/M metagenome (GOLD analysis project Ga0315284, IMG submission 203696) | Sediment microbial communities from Yellowstone Lake, YNP, Wyoming, USA - YL17G09_16 | ecosystem: Environmental > Aquatic > Freshwater > Lake > Sediment | place: USA: Wyoming | collected... | reverse complement strand
AAGATGACAAACCTTCAACTTGCTCCTAACGTAATGTATGCATGGCAGATGGAAACTATTGATGGAGAAGTATTGACTCAGTATGATTCTGAGGGAAAAGAACTTAGCTGGAAAACACTTGATGTAGATAAAATCATACGCTGTTCTTTTCTTCCAAGAGTTTTAGGACTACCAAGGCATGATATCATGCTGGACTTTTCTGCTGGTGAAAAATTCATTAAAAGGTTTGGCCGTGGTTTCGTAAAGCAGGACAATAGTAAAACCGAATATGTGAATTGCTGTATGACTAACAGATATCGTGTCTGGGTTTTTTCCAGTGATGGGCGTGTCATAATCACGAAGAATGATTTTGAGTTGTACATAAATCTATGAGGTGATCTAAATGGCCGAGGAATTCATTATCCCAACGGTGAAGCACCCATTGGAAGAGGGTCCAGTCAACATAGATGCTACAATCTGGCTGGGAGGTCAAACAATTTCAAATATAGATTTCACAGCGAAGGATGATGCCGGCCTTGATAGTACAGCTGCTGTTTTAGATTCTGTGAAATCTACTTACAACGGGGTCAATGTCAGGCCTTGGATAAAAGGCGGTGTAGCTGGAAAAAAGTATAGAAGTTTTTGTAAGGTAACTACAAATGCCGGGGCGATAGGAGTTTTTATCGTGGCATTTGATATGCTATCGAATACATAAAGGAGAAGAACAATGCGCTGGCCAATTCAAGCTTTAAAATTGAAAACAGCTCCGGTTCAAGAGCCAATTGATCTGGCTGAGATGAAAAGATTTTTAGATATTGATGCCAGCGATACGAATGATGACAACCTGATAACTACCTTAATAAAATCTGCCCGCGATATTTTTGAAGAAATTAATTCTTGCCGATTGATAGAGCAGTCCTGGTATTTATACCTCAATGATTGGCCGGGATCTTGCGATATTCCTGATCCTGATTATGTAGACGAAATTGAAATCCCTTATTGGCCTTTGATGAGCATTACTACATTCAAGTACTTTGATGATTCTGGGACAGAGTATACTTTTGCAGGATGGCATGCAGACACTTCTAAAAAACCAGGAAGAATAGTCTTGAAGGAAGGATTCACATGGCCTTCGACTTCGGATTTAAGAAGAAGCGAAGGGATTCAAATAGATTTTAAATGTGGCTATGGGGCAGTGACCAATAGCGTGCCTAAAGGAATTCAGCTGGTACTTAAGATGATCGTGCAACATTTGTTTCATAATCGCAGTGAGGCGTTCTCCAGCAGCCTAAATTCCATGATCAGTAGGTATAAACTTCACACACTTTAACGAAAGAGAGGTATGAAATGAAGGCAGGTTATAAAACTACAGAGTTTTGGATTGTGGCAGTGGTTATTGCTTATGCTATTTTTCTTGCCACGGGAATTTTAAAACCTTCTCATATTTCTGGCGCTGCTCAGAATATAAAAGAAGGAACAGATGCTTTGCCTGGCCTTGTAGATGCTTTTAAAAATTTATTGGATAAGTATGGTGAACTTGCTATCATGGCAGGTTTGGCCTGGACCTATATCAAGAAAAGATCAAAAGAAAAAATAGAAGTTATCAAGCAGGGAACTATTCAAGAAATACCAGCCGCTCCTGATACTGATGTAATGGTGTCTGTTGTAAAGACTGCCATCAAGGAAATTCTTTCAACAAAAAAAGCAACTCCTCCTACCGAAAGGTGAAGTCATGAGAAAAACCGGGCGCTATTTACTTTTTGAAATCCAGACTGTCACTGAAACACAGGGTAGTCTTGGACTGACAGAAAGCTGGCTTCCCACTGGAAAGATTTACGGGAAGTTTGTTTCCTTTTCTGGTCTTGAAAGAATGAAAGCAATGGCATTAACTTCAAAGACCAGATATCAGATTCATGCCCGGTTTAGATCTTCTATCACAACAAAGAATAGACTTGCCCTGGGTACGAGAACTTTCAATATAGTTTCTATCGAAAATGTCAATGGTCAGAATTCTGATATGTATCTTATTTTGGAAGAATTGCCAACATGAAGATAAGACTCAACGCAGTTACAAAATTCAATGAGCAGAAAACAAATGAACTGCTCGTGCGCTATATTTCTATGGTGATAGAAGCTGGTGCCATAGAAATTTGGGCAGACGCTAAGAAGAATCACAAGTTCAGAAATCAAACTGGAGAATTGGAAAAATCAATAAGAATAGAAAAGGAAAAAATCGAGGATCCTCGAATAGTTCGCTATCATGTGAAGGCTGGTCTTGGTGAAAGTTCAGGAGTAAGAGGAATGGAAACAAGTGGCGTAGGTGCTGGTGGAAGCGATAAAGCATACTATGCCGTCTATGTAGAACTTGGAACTACAAAGATGCCTGCTTACCCATTTCTTCGACCAGCTATGGAACGCCATAGAATGGATATTGTAAGAAATGCAAAAGCATTATTTGATAGGTTTAAAAATATAGATACCGTCAGGAGAACTAAATGAAAGAACTCGCTGAAGGCATATCAAGTTATTTTACTGCAAGGACAACAGATGCTCTTTATGTAGCACTTGGTGGCAGGCTTTATTACAGACGTGCTCCGCAAAAGCCTGTCTTTCCTTATGCAGTATTTTTTATGGTCAGCGGAGTTCCAGATTATTATTTTTCAAAGTCACCTGAACTTCAGTACGAATCATATCAGTTTTCAATCTTTACAAAGAGTGCTTCCGCAAGCGATGGCGAAACACTTGCAAATAATTTACGTGCCCTGTTTGATGATGCAAAGATAAGTATATCTGGCTGGACCTTAGTTCAGTGGGAAAGGATCGCCGATATTTATTCACCTCCGATAGAAGAAGATGGAGTTATCATTCATCAAGAAAATATTCAATACAATTGCATCATGTCGCGTTAAACCTTAACCAGGAAAGAGAGGAACTATGGAAACAACATTGGAAGCAGTAGAGGCAATCAGGGAAGATCAGTACGTATTGGAAGAATTATTGAAAAATGTAGTTTCTGATTTTGAAACAAAGCATGGCGTTATAGTTGTAGGAATTAAATTTTTGCGATATGATGTTACTCAGATGGGTAGTCAACCTCAAACACTTTTAAGCAGAGTGGCTGCGCTTATAGCTATCAGTCACGAACTTGCAGATGGAAGGGGGTAGAGCAATGGATATTAAACTTGCAGTGGCACTACCTCTTTTCAATGATCGTGAATACAGTCAGTTCTGGGATTCCTTTCTTATAATGGAAAAACCAGAACGGTTTTCATACTTGCGACCAGACTTTCCTGGGCGCATGGATGCTACAAGAAACATCCTTGTAAAGTCTGCGCTGGAAAAGGGTTGCTCACATATTATTTTTATGGACACCGATCAAATATATCCTTCAAATACTATTCCAAAACTTTTTCAAACATTAGAAGCTTGTAACTGCAAAGTGGCCGGCACGGTGGTTTATAGAAGGTATATCCCATTCGAGCCATTGGTGTTCACAATAGAAGAAGGAGGACTGGTCAGGGTAGATTATGAAAAAATCTACCAGCAGGAATTTTTAAAGGTAGATGCAATTGGTGCGGGATGTGTGCTCTATGATCTTGATATATTCCGTGCAATCCCAAGTCCGTGGTTTGAAGATCAGACTCACATTGTCGACGAAAAAACAAAAAGAAGAGGGCCTGGCGAAGACATTGGATTCTGTTACAAGCTACGCGAGTATGGGTTCGAGATATTCCTTAATACATCATTGGACATCGGCCACATTTCTACACTTAACATCAACAAAGCTTTTTTCCACGTCTTGAGTCTGATTCAAAAAGCCGTAAGGCAACCACCACTAACCATAGAAAAGGAGTAAAAAGAAAATGGCGATCAAAGAAGGAAAGAATTGTAAGGTGTCCCTTGGCGCGAACAAAGTTTTGGGCATTGGTACGTGGAACATGGGTGGCGTTGCAACAGATCAGCTTGACGCCAGTCAGTTCGGCGATCAGTGGAAGCAATTTTTGCTCGGTCAGAAAGACGGCGGGACTATCACTTTCGCCGGTCTTTATGATTCGGCAGATACCACTGGTCAGGATGCACTCCGTGATGCGAACGCCAATGACACGTCGATCACGGACATCCGGTTTTATGTGGATGCAACGTCCTACTGGATTCCGTCCACGACCAATCCGCTTAGCTTCGTGAAGGTAACATCCTTCGAAATTTCCGCCGCCCAAAACGGATTGGTGCAGGTATCTTTCTCCTGCAAGGTTTCTGGCAGAATGAATCGCGTTTAATTTTTTACAAAAGAGAGGGGATGAACTTCAATGAAAGTAAAACTCGACAATCTAAATCCTGGTACTTGGTTTAATTTCAACGATGCAAAACCAGAGGATGGCGGTATCTGTTTGAGGGTAGCAAATACCGCCATCCTTCAAGAAATTGGAAAGGTTTGTTCTACAAAACATTTTGATTATGCAAAAGCTACAAATGATCAAAAAGGAAAAGCACAGAGATTTGAGTGGGTAGATTTCGATGAAGAAAAAGCTTTTGAAATGCGATGGGACTATTGCATTGTTGACTGGAAAAATTTAACAGATTCTAATGATGTTCAAATAGAGTGCACATTGGAAAATAAAAAGAAGTTGATGGGTGAGCAAATTGTTTTTAGTGCTTTTGTTTTGTCCTGTTTGAAGAAGCTTAACAAAACTATTATGGAAGAATTGGAAGAGCAAGCAAAAAACTTGTTCGGCACGTCGAAGGATATTTCCGGGGACTCGACTGCCGTGACTGTAGAACAATCTACTCAGAACGAAAAAAAGCCCCGGTAGATCCTCCTTGTGAAGAATGTTGGCCGCCTGCGCCAACCGAAGAAGATGCAAAGATTGCGCAAGTTTTTGTAATATCGAGGAAGAGTGAAATAAGAACAAATAGTTTTGGCACTTGGAAAGTATTCAATCCAGAACTCATCCTTAAATTGTTAGAGCTATATGAAGTAGAAGATACAAAAAGATCATTGATGAAGATCATAGAACTGGACAAACTATTTAAGGAATAAAGCCATGCAAGTAGGAGAGATCTCAATAGGCGTAACAGGTGATATCAGTTCGCTCAAGACTGTTCTTAGTCAGGCGACATCTGAAGTTGAACGAACTGCAAATACTATGAACCAGAAATTTAATTCTGTTGATCCTGGTTCTAAAATGACACCTGCTATAAGAGGCTTGCAGGGCTTTCTTGGAAAGCTTGGACTTGCCGCAACTGCCGCAGGTACTGCTCTTGCTGCAATTAGATTTTCTGCTGATTCAATAAAAGTAGGTATGGATTTTGAACATACAATGGTAAAGGTCAAAGCTATTACAGCGGCAACAGATGAAGAATTTAAAAGACTGAATGAAACTGCAAGAGCTATTGGTCGTACAACAGAATTTACTGCAAAGCAGGCTGGTGAAGGTTTAAAGATATTAGGTCAGGCAGGTTTGAATGCAAAGCAATCTATGGAAGCTTTGCCTGGAATTTTGAACCTTGCAACTATTGGCGAACTTTCATTGGCAGAAGCAACTGAAACTGCTATTTCTGCAGTCAATGCTTTTAGACTTCCAATGTCAGATCTTGGTAGAATAAATGATGTCATAGGAAAAACTGCCGTTGCTACAAACGCTGACGTACGTGATATTGCAGAGTCCTTTAAATATGCAGCACCAGCTGCAGCTGCATTTGGTTATAGCTTAGAAGAAGCTGCTGGCTACATAGGTCTGCTCGCAAACCTTGGCATCAAAGGATCTATGGCTGGTACTCAGCTTACATTTGCTTTTACAAAGGTTGCAGATGCATTTAAGTCAGTTGGTATGGATGGTGAAGGAAAGAAACTGATTGACGCCCTTAACCTTATCAATGAAAAAGGAATGACCACTGGACAGGTCATGGATATATTTGGTGAGCGTGGTGGTCGCGCCGTACTTGGTCTGCAAACGCTTACTGGAGAATATGAAGACTTTGTAAGTGTTCTTGAAAAGGCTGGTGGTACAGCTGCAGAGATGGCAGCTATTATGCGTGGTGATACCACTGGCTCTTTTAAGCAAATGGCTGCTGCTTTTGAAGGAATGAAGCTTGATGTATTTGCTAAAAATCAGGAAGCAGTTGCAGAAGGTTTTAAATGGCTTCGTGATGTTATCAATACTGTAAAAGATCCAGTGGTGGAGACTACTGGGCTTTTTGGAATGATGGCAAAGGCGTGGATTGATTTTGACCGGTGGTTTTCTACCGGTATTGTAAATATGAAAAAAGGTTATGATGATGTAAGAAGAACACAGGCTGCGCATTGGGAAGATCAGCGTGTTGGTATAGATCGCGTAAAGCAGTCAATGGATGACTACGATAGTTCTCTTAAAAATGTAGTCAGGCGATATCAAGAGATGTCAAAGTTTGCCGATCAGTTTGAAGAAGTAGATGAAAAACTCCGCGAATCTGTAGGTCGTTGGAAAAAGGTTATCACGAGTGATGCATGGCTCATAAGCGTAGGAATAGATCCCAAGCTGGATAAGGGTTTGCGTGATGCAAAAGAATTGATTGATCAAGTGTTTGTTGGTGATAAAGAAACTGCAGACAAGATGAAAAAATATTTTACTTTTAGAGCAGATGCATTTGGCGTATCTGAAACTGACGCCAGAAAACAATATACAAAAATGATAGAAATAGTAAAGAATTCTTTTCCAAAAGATAAGCATGAGCAGATGATTAAGTTTGTTCAGTCTCAGTTTGAAACGAGATTCGATATAGATTTTGAACCTAAGATAAAAGCTGAAAAATTTCCTGAACATGAATTAAAAGAAATGATCAAGAAGTGGCAGGAAACGATTAGAAGTTTTCGTGAACAGGAAATGGGATTGACTACATATGATGAAGTTTTGAAATATCAAACTGGTGATGTAGAAAAATTAAAAAGGATCCGTGCACTTGCAGATAAAATGTACGGTGGAAAAATAGATCTTGATGTAGATGTAGACCTTCACCTGAAGGATGTAAAACGTGGAGATGCTTATGCCGACTATGCTCAAAGGCATAAGGAAGTTCTTGGCGCCTATAATGAAGATGAAGTTAAAAAGCAACTGAAGGATATTGAAGAGCAGTGGAAAAAACATGATAGTGGTCTTGAAACATTAACAAAAGAAACTTTTGAAGCTATGCGTGAAACAGTTTCAGATGTATATTTTAAAGCACTTGAAGGCGATCTTAAAAATTTTGAAGATGTGTATGACGCCTTCATGAAAAGTCTTAAAAAGATCACTGCAGATTATTTTGCCCAAATGACTGTAAGTGCTTTATTTGGAAAGGAAGGACAGGGTGGTGGTTGGCTTGATGACTTAATGAAAGAGATGGGAATAAACCAAAACCCTGGTGGAATGAGCAATCTTCTTGGAGGCATGGCAGATAAGGTTAAAAACTTATTTGGATTTGGCGCAGAAGCAATGTCGACAACTGATGCTCTTTCAAAGGTTAAAGATACTGAAGGAGGTTTGACTTCAGCTGAAAGACATGAGGCAGATCATGCAGCTTCAACTGGATTTGAAAATATTGGACCAGCTACAGAAGAAGAATTTTCTTCTGCAATGGGTGCTGCTTCTTCAGAAGCTGTTGAAAAAATTGCTTCAGGCATAAAAGAATCGTTTGGAGAAGTTGGAGAATCATTGCAAGAAAATTTGGCTACTGGTTTAAAAGAATCATTTGGCACTGCTCTTAACGTAGGAATAATTTATGCTGATAGTATAGTTTCAACTGGAATGGGTGAAGGTGGGGGTGAAGGTGCTGGCTGGCTTGATGCTATCATGGGAGCAATTGGAAGCTATACTGGTAGTGGTGGCGAAACTGGCATGGGAACAAATACAGATTTTGGTGGCAATACAATGGGCGGTTATCTTGGAATGGTAAAGCACGAAGGTGGTAGTTATGGAGATCCTGGTGGAATGAAAAAACCTTTACAGGGTATTGGGCCAGATGAATATATGGCTATATTGCAAAAGAATGAAGTTGTTGCTACACCAGAACAAATAGAAGCTCTTGGTGCATCTGGGCCAAAAACAGTTTTCCAAGTTTCAAATAGTATTCTTGTTCAGGCTCCGAAAGGAAGAGTTACATCGGAATCTGTAAACCAATTAAGAACTGCTATTGCTTCTGAAATGGCTCTTTCGCAGAGGAGGAATGGATAATGGGCTTTTTAGAAATAAGGTTTCCAACAGATATAGGATATGGTTCGAAGGGTGGACCTGGTTACAATACCACTGTGGTAGAGACCGCTGGCGGCGATGAAAGTAGAAATCAGAACTGGTCCTATGCCCGCTATGTATTTGATGTGGCCTATGGCGTGAAAACTATTCCTCAGCTTGAATCTTTGATTAAGATGTTTCACGTTGCAGGTGGAAAAGAAAATGGATTCAGGTTCAAAGATCGTCTTGATTTCAAGTCATGTGACTATGATTCTGTCATTGCAAGAACTAACTGCACTATTGGAACTGGTGATGGTGTCATTGCTGCATGGCAAGTAGTCAAGACCTATACCTACAGCGGATATACGCGTACGCGTAGGATCTTAAAACTTGTTTCTGCCACTTTACTTGTGGAAGTAAATGGAGTTTTGAAAACAGAAACAACTCACTATACAGTCAACTACAATACTGGGATAATAACTTTTACTGGTGGAAATATACCTGCTGCTGGCCATTTGATTAAATGTGGTTTTGAATTTGATGTTCCCGTACGATTTGAAATTGATGAACTTCCAATTCTTCTGGAGAACTATCGCATAGGATCTGCTTCTGTACCATTGGTTGAACTCAAGACTGGGACATAATGCCATGGCTCACGACAGAACTGTAAGTGCAAATCTAAAAACACATCTTGCTGGATCTTCTACATCTATTGCCCTTTGCTGGAAGATTCAAAGAAAAGATGGGACGATTTACAGATTTACAAATCATGATGTTGATATTCCTTATGGTGGAGAAATCTTTACCCCTATTGGTTCTGGACAGATAACAGATTTGAAGCAAACAAATTCTCTTGGAGTTGATAATCAGGATATTGATTTGATTTATAGTACAATCACAGATCTTGTACTTCGATCGGGGTTACTTGATGATGCTGAAATATGGACTTTCAAAATAAACTACAATGCTCCTGAAGATGGAATTATAAAACTTGTTTATGGAAAACTTGGCGAATTAGAAATAAAGGATAATCAGGCGAAGATAGAAATACGTGGCCTTACTCAGCAGCTTGCTACACCAATAGGTAGGATCTTAACTCCTGAATGTGATGCCGATCTTGGTGATGCAAGATGTGGAGTTGTAATGACTCCGTTTACAAAAACAGGTTCCGTGACTTCTTTCACAAGTCAGAAAGTTTTTGTATCATCTGGACTTGCTTCTGTAGGAATGAATGACTATTTTAAATATGGAAAAATTTCTTTTACAAGTGGAAATAATAATGGAGTTCAACTTCAGGTTGATGCTTCTTTAGATTCCACTGGTCAAATTACTTTAGTTGAATCGCTTCCATTTGCTCTTGTAAATGGAGATACTTTGACAGCTTATGCGGGATGCGATCGTAGGAAAGCTACATGCATAAGCAGATTCAACAACGTACTTAACTTCAAAGGATTTGACGGGCTCCCAGGATTAGATAAGATCGTGCTCATTCCGACAAACATCCAGTGGACGGAGTATAAGGATTAGATATGTTTATGCTCATTCCGACAAATATCCAGTGGACGGAATACTAACATGGCAATTGGACAATATTTAGGCTTGATTGGCGCTGTGATAGGTGGCATTATTGGCACCTATACACCTGTCGGTACTGCTGGTGGCGCTGCAATTGGTGGTGCTATTGGTGCTGCGGCAGGTGCTTATTTTTTTCCTGAAGGTCCAAAGATGAAAAACGTTCCTCCTCCAGAGCCAGGAGAAGGAAGAAGTCAAGTGAGTTCTTATGGCGCAATGATTCCTATGATTTGGGGATCTAAAAGAATTGCAGGCAATATAATTTACATGTCGGAGATTTTGGAAACGCTTACAACGTCAAACCATCGAATGAACGGAACCAGATACTATGAAAAAGCAAAAATCTATACTGCTACATTTGCAGTTGCTTTTTGTGAAGGTCCAGTAACTACTATCTCAAGAATGTGGATGAATAATGAAATCTTTGTAGATTTCCGTGATAGTAATGATCCACATTATCCTCCAACAGATGGGGCAATTACAACTGCAAACCAAGCAAAATCTGCAGAATTGCGGGGCATATATTATACAGCTCATTATGGTGCTCTTGATCAGGCTGCAGATGCGACTCTTATAGAAATACTTGGAGTTGCAAATGTACAGGCATATCGTGGTCTTTTCTATGTAGTATTCAAAAATTTCCCACTTGGAAAATTTGGTGCCCTTCCTGCTGTAGAAGTTGAAGCTGTTAGGACCAGAGTAGCAAATACCACTGATGAACGTGTTTCAAATGTTCTTTCAGATATTTGTGAAAAGGTAGGCATGGTTCCATCTACAACTCTTGATGTAGCTGATCTTGTAGATGAACCTGTCGTTGGATATGCTCTAACACGCCAGATGCCTGCCCGGACTGCAATAGAACCACTTATGTCTGCATTCTTATTTGATGTAGCAGAAATAGATTGGAAACTTCATTTTGTAAAACGTGGTGAAGCTTCTATGGCAATTATTGAATATGATGAATTAGGAGTCAATGAGTATTCTTCTACAAAATCAGAAAGGATGATTGAAACAAGGGCGCAGGATGTGGAATTGCCAACCCACCTGATCCTTAACTATGAATCAATTGGCCGTGACTATGATACTGTTTCTCAGCATGCATCAAGGATAGATAGAGCAAGATTTTCGCTCCTGACTGTTTCTCTTGGAATAGTAATGACTGAAACGCAGGCGAAGCAGACTGTAGAAATACTTTTAAAAGCACTTTGGAATGCAAGAAAAAAGTTTGTCTTTTTTACAACACAAAAATATTTATACTTGTCCCCTGCAAGAGTAATTACTGTTGCTGGTAAAGACATGAGAGTAGTTTCAATGACAGACAAGTCTGGCATTATAGAATTTGTCTGCGAATCAGAAGATTCAGGAAGCTATGTCAGTACTGCTACTGCTGACAATCTTTCATACAATGCTGCAGATATGCTCAGGTATCAAAAAATTCCAAATGTTCTTTTTATGGAAATTCCAATAATGATTCCTGGTGATTATTCAGTAGGATTTTATGTGGCATTTTATGGAACTGCTTCTCTTTATGGTGGCGGTGGGATGAGGATGTCCGAAGATCAGATTTTATGGATTGATTCTGCTCTTGCAGGAGAAAATTCTAATATCGTTGGTGAATGTGATACAATACTTCCATCTGGCATGGCTGGTGATTTAGATTATACAAATACACTTGATGTGGATTTTTCAATCTGTGCAGCAGTTCCTGTTGATCACGTATTTGCAGATGGTCTTAATGTTGCGGCAATAGGGAATGCAGCAAATGGATGGGAAATAATTCAATTTGAAAATGTAGATCTTGTTTCTGGAACAGTTTATAGAATATCAGGTTTGATTAGAGGATTTTTTGGAACAGAAAATAAAATAGCTTCGCATGTGTCAGGAGAATATTTTGTTCTTTTAAGTGGGATGACTTCTATTGACAGGATCTATCTTATAAATGCAATGCTCAATATTCCTCTTTACTATCAGCCTGTTTCTATGTCAAGGTATGGATCAGAAACTTCACTTCAATATTCTTGTCCAGCTACATGTCTTGAACAGATAGCACCGACTTGCATTGAGTTCGGCAGGACTGCTTCTGTTATTGCAATTTCATGGAAAAGAAATGACTGTCAATTTTTTACAATAGATGATCTATCAGATTCAGGTGATATTCCAATGTCAGAAGCAGTTGAATCTTACGAAATAGATATTAAAAATTCTGGTGGAACAGTTTTAAGAACATTGATTTCATCTACAACTTCTGTTAACTATACTGATGCTGCAACAGATTTTCCAGGAGGAATTGTAGGATCATTAAACGTTTCCATCTATCAAATTTCTGCCCAGATGGGTAGAGGATTTGCAGGCAATAAGGCGTTCTAATATGCCAACTGGATCTTCAACTTTTGGAGCAATGTTTGTTACTGGTATAGCCAGTGCTGCCGGTATGTATCTTGGAAGCATTACTGGTGTAGGTGCTGGAAGAGGAATGGTGATCGGTGCCGCCATAGGTAGCATGATTGGATCATATTTATTTCCTGAAGGACCAAAGGGTCAAAATACTGCACCTCCAGGATTGAATGAAAATAGATTTCAATTGAGTTCTTATGGTTTAACACTTCCAAAAATTTGGGGCACTAAAAGACTTGCTGGAAATATAATTTGGATGTCAGATATAAAGGAAGTTTATATCAGCAAGAAAGTAAAAACATCAAGCTATCACATGGTGTTTGGTGCATGGGGATTTGTAATGGCTGTATTTCTTCTTGACCCAGTATTGGGAATGATGTGGAATCCGTGGAAACAGACAGACACTAAATGGTATGAGAGAAGTAGAACATATACGGCTTCTTTTGCAATAGCTTTCTGTGAAGGTCCAGTTTCTTCTATCATTAGAATGTGGATGGATAATACTGTTTGGGTTGATTTTAGAAATCCAGGAGGAGCAAATTATCCTCCAAATTCTGGTCAATCAACTGCTCAATCAAATTATGATAGATCATTAAGCAATACAATGGGGTATACTCTTTATTATGGAAGCAATACGCAAATGCCCGATCCAACAATTGAGGCATCAATGGGTGTAGGAAATACACCAGCATATCGTGGAGTTTGTTATACAGTTATTAAGGATTTTCCTATCGGATATTTTTCTACGATTCCGACGTTTGAAGCTGAAATTGTAAAGACAGGAACTACTACAACCGCAACTGCCAGCATCAGTGCCGCTTCTGCTAAAAATAGAACTGGAAATATGGTTCCATCTTCTACACCATGGACAATTGATGGAAATTATGTATTTGCTTTCAATGGCTATACTGCATTAAATGTTCAGACTGGCTCTGAATTGATAATGATGAATAAATTTTCAGATGTAGTTATTGGAAGAATGAATGTTCCAATGCCATGGGTTCCGAAAGAAATAAGGCATACTGTTGGAGATACTTTTAATCAAAAAGGAACAATAACTGGGTGGGGAATAAATCCAGTCACTGGCGAAATCAATATATCTTCTTCAATGCAGTGGGGAACTTCTTATGGAATGTATATCAGAAGAGAAATGATATACGATTCTTTTGGAGGAAATCTTACTTTTGATCAATTAAAGGTAGTTGATCCATATTATTCTCCTGTTTTAACTTGGAAGAATTTTTGGTGGACTAAGGGAAAAAAATATGCACAATCTGGTTCTTATGCTGGTGGTTGGAAAACTGTTGGCGGATTCATGAGAATAAATGAGGATTTTACTTATCCTGGAATGGTTACATATCAACAGTTGTATGGGTATTCATACTATGAAGGTTATCCTGTAATTGCTCAAGGTAGTGGTTGGACTGGTTACTACATGTATCTTCAAGCCTACAATGGAACATGGTATTGGATTGATGATTATTATGGTGGACATGCAGATAGTGGTGATATGGATCATGTTTATTTTTGCTCTGAAAGCAATATTTATCCAATTTTTAGTGCTACAAATGAATACTTCACAATCAGGGTAGATCCTGAAGCGATCACATGGCAAGATGGTGGTATGAGATTTTATGTCCCATGGGGTTCTTTTGAAAGAATAAGATCAGCCTGGGAAGATCCATACCCATTTGCATTTTCAAATGGAATTACTTTTCCAACTACAGCTTGGCATACTGGGTCTGTAGATCCTACTGTCACAATGATGGAGAATGTGACAAACAATGTAACTTATAAAAGGATCTGGCAGAATAAAACAACTGCTCCTCTTTCGCTTCTTGTAACTGAAGTATGTGAAGCTGCTGGAATTGCAGCTTCAAAAATAGATGTAACAGATTTGACAGATGAAATAGAGGGATATGCTCTAACACGCCAGATGCCAGCCCGTACTGTTCTTGAACCTTTACTTCCATCATTTATTTTTGATGTGTCAGAGGTAGATTGGAAACTTCATTTTGTAAAAAGAGGTAGTGCTTCAGTTGCAACTATTTTAAATAGTGAACTTGGAGCAGTTTTAAATGGGGAAGAATATGCAAAAAATAAAATGATTGAATATCGCGGTATGGATTCTGAGTTACCTACTCATATATCACTTAACTATGAATCAATCAACAGAGACTATGATGTTACGGTTCAAAGGGCTACAAGAATTGATAGGCGACATATTCTTCCAATGGATATAAGTACACCTGTTGTAATGACAGACCAGGCTGCATTGAGGCAAGCTGAAATTATTTTAAAGGCTCTTTGGATTGCCAGGACAAAATATCGATTTTCTACACTGATGAAATACCTTTATCTTGCACCTTCAAGAGTTATTACTGTTGGTGGAAAAGTAATGAGAATTTTGGAAATGCAAGATAGAAATGGAGTCATAGAATTTTTCTGCGAATCAGAAGCTGTTGGAGGTTATTCGAGTACAGCAGTTACTGGAACTCTTGCATATACTCAACCAAATTTAAATAATGATCCAGTGTTTCCTACTGCATTTCTTGCAGATTTACCTTTGATTCAAATTTCAGATTTAGATACTCCATTTGGATTTTATTCAGGTATGTCGGGAATTGGTAGCAATTATTCTGGAGGAGTTTTACGAACATTTGATATTACTAATGGTGAAGAATTAGAGTTTCAAGAAATCTTTACAGCTCCTAAAGATCCTTTTGG
>Ga0315284_10008259_pt1 | contig 14856 bp, 10 predicted proteins | sample YL17G09_16_MG_FD_203696 | JGI IMG/M metagenome (GOLD analysis project Ga0315284, IMG submission 203696) | Sediment microbial communities from Yellowstone Lake, YNP, Wyoming, USA - YL17G09_16 | ecosystem: Environmental > Aquatic > Freshwater > Lake > Sediment | place: USA: Wyoming | collected... | reverse complement strand
CCCGTCATCCCGCGCATACAAGCAGGAGTACCAAGAGACCATTAAGAAGAGTAATTCGATGATGTGCGATGTGCGACGCAAAGGCGGAGAAAGCCTGTGCATCCGGTCCATAACAGGTGCCGGCTGTGGAATAGAGCGAGTCTTCAGAAAAACAGTTTCTCATTTTTTCAGATGAAAACATGAATCGAACGCCTTTGCATGCTGTCAATATACACTATCGGTGAATTGTTTGAAAAGATAAGGTTTTTTTACCATAAATGTCAAGTAAAAATAATACGGTAAACGGCTTAATGTGAAAAATTTTACCTGTAGGATTACTCCTGCTCCGTATGCCCGGGCTGTCGACAGTATACAGTCACATTTCCTCACCTGTTAAAGCGTGGATATAATCGTGCGGTGTGAGAATATTGTCGACTTCCTCGGGATCATGAATTTTCACCCGGATCATCCATCCTTCGCCATAAGGATCGGTATTCACCAGTCGCGGCTCGGATTCGAGTGTTTCGTTGATCTCGATTATCTCTCCCGAAACCGGGGCGATCAGCTCAGCGACTGTTTTCATCGCCTCGATTGTTCCGAATGTCAACCCCTGAAGAATTTCGGTGCCCACATCAAGTAGTTCGATATAGACAATCTCGCCCAATTCATGTTGCGCATAATCAGTCAGTCCGATCGTACCCTCGTCTTCTTCCACAAGAATCCAGGTATGATCTTCGGAATAAAACAAATCCATCGGAACTTTCAGGCTGTTCATAATTAACCGTGCCACCTCACCTGTTAATGGTAAACAACAGAAAAAAGCTACTCCTCTACAGCGCTTTCAACGAAGCATTCACACACTCATTAAGCAGGTACTATTCCGGAGAAGCCGGGAGCGTTCGGACATCGCGTTTACGGTGAAAGGTTACTTGCTCACCCGTTCAACGTACTCACCGGTCCGGGTGTCGACCTTTACAATAGTCCCTACTTCGATGAAAAGCGGCACATTGATTTCAGCGCCGCAGTTCAGGATTGCGGGTTTTGTGGCATTCTGGGCAGTATTGCCGCGGAAACCGGGATCGGTTTGCACAATCTCGAGCTCCATGAACGTCGGGATTTCGACTTCTATGGGCGTATCGCCGTGAAAAAGAATTTCACAGGGGGTATTTTCAACGAGAAACCGCACATTATCACCGATCATGTCTTCATCAATCTGAATCTGGTCATACGTTTCCGTGTCCATGAATACAAAAAACGAACCATCGTGATACAGATATTCGTAGGGTTTGCGTTCGAGGCGGACCTCATCGATCCGTTCGCCGGCCCTGAATGTCCGCTCGATTACTGCTTTGGTTTTCACATTCTTGAGTTTCGTTCTGACAAATGCCCCGCCTTTGCCGGGTTTTACATGCTGAAACTCGACAATAACATACAGATCGCCGTTATCGGTGAAGGTAAACCCGTTCCTGAAATCCGCAGTCGAAGCCATGTATGATTCCTCTGCTTTCCGTCACTATCAATTAATAAGAAACTTGCATAAAGTAGCAAAGATATTTTTAATGTCAAGAATAAAAAAACGAAAAAATGAATTTTTTACAAAAAAGGAAATAATTGGTCGATTTCGGGGATTGTCGAGAGACCCGGCTAATTTAATCTTAAATTACCTGATGATTGCGTAGAGGATATTTAGTTTTTGTCAATTAAAGCTAATATTTTATATGTAGTTATCTGATTAATATATGCCCCACTCATGTTCTTTGTCTCGACGTTCTTCTATCTCTATTCTTTTTAAAAGATATTCAATCCTTTGATTAGCCCATTCCCTGACTTTCTTATTTTCATGAGTTTTTAATGTTATTAAAGCATCCAATTCTTTTTTGTAATAAGGAACCAATGATCCAGACCATCCAAAGGTTCCTAAATTTTCTGATAGATATGATAATACTTGCTTATTATCCCCAAAGTTATCAATTAAGAATTTTGCTCTTGGGGAAATTTCGTAATTTTTATTAATTTCATCTAATATATCAGTTGCTTGGGCTACAAATAAAGGTGCAATTTCAGGTTCTTGTATGCACCATTCCCTTAAAAGATCATCAGGAAGATCTCCAAGTACACTAACCTTCTTATTATTAAACATATCTTCAGACTGAAGAAGCCTGACTAATCTATGTTCGTATACGGTATCAATATTTTTAATTGTTTCAGAGAAGATTGGCCACACTTCTCTTCCATATTGTTGAAATATTTTTCTTAAAATAGGTTTTATGGAAAAACGTAAGACGCTATAATCTATTTCATCTAAACAACTCTCAATAATTTTTTTTGATATTGCTTTTGCAAACTCTTCTCCTTCCGAACCCAACAACTTCTCTACGACATCATGCCATTGATACATTGCAGAATTAACATATTTATTGGGACGAACCAAAGATAAATTTATTACAAGATTATTAAAAGTAGGTCTACATAATTCCCATTTGTCTTGTTTTCCATAACAATACATTGATAAGATATCAAAGGCTACCCATGCTGCATTATCCGATATTGCTGCAAGCTGATGGACAAAATTACATACAATTTCATAAGATAAATGCTCTAAAGATTTACCATATACAAAAATATTTACATTAATAGGGTCTATCTTCTTTTCGATAATTAAATGTATTAGACAGTCAAGTTGATGGGATGTAACATCACCTGAATTAATGACATTTGGATAATAAGGAATCAAAGATTCTGTTTCAGAAAATTTTTTTATAATATATTCCCACTGAGATGCATTACAGTTGAATACTCCATTTAAAAGGCCTATTAAAAAACTAATATTGGGACTTTCAATTGTAGTTATTTTATCAATAACTTTTTCTAATAGAAGCTCCCATTTACACGATGATTGTACCAGATTTTTCCCAAACCAATAAGCCTGACGTTGTTCACCAATTAATAAATCATCTAAAAAAGGTAATATAGAATTCAAATCCGATGCCACTTCTTCAGCTAGTGATTTTGCATTTTTTGCTGCTATATCAATGTAATGTCCACTTTCACCTTTTTCATGTTCATACGGCGGATTAGATATATATAGCTTTAATCGGTCTCCGATTTTATCAGGAGTTAAAAGATTAATCCATTCTTTTAGCGTTTCTCTTATTTTTTCAGGCATTTTCTCACTATCATAACGTAAGCTATCTTTAATGCTATCTATTGCTTCTGGCCATAGTTGACCTTCGGATTCCACAATTTTTTTAATAACAGTATCGATCTCATTGACTCGCCCGTATTGTAAAAGGCCTCTAATATGCCTACCAATTGAAGATTTCGCTTCGTTTGATAGTATATTACCTTCTAAAACTAAGTTACACAGACGATCTAAAGCTTGTTCTAAATATTCAAAAGCCTCCCCCCAGACTTTGGGACGCCATTCCTCAAGCGGTGCACCACTTCCTTGATATTCTGCTCCTATCATTCTAGAACCGCTGTATGTATCAATTATCTGATCTAAAGCTACAAATGCCATCTTTCTAATAGAATTTCTTTCATTGTTTAATATACTGTCAATAACCTTAATTCGCTGACTGGGAGGAGCTTCTGTACCTGACAAAAAAATCTTAAAAAGTTGTTTGAATTGTCCTGTAGCATTGTTACTCCAACTTTCGTTTTCAGCAGAAGCCAGCAACAAAAGAGAATTAGCAGACTCCTCAAAACAAGATTTATGAAAACACAGCTTTTCTAACGCCCAAACAAGATTACGTCGAACATCACCACTTATTGCTAATAACTCTTTTTCTGTCATAGGATTTAAAATATTTGCTAATGCTTTACTTGTAATGTCGGGGTTCACTTCCACAAAATAGCGGAAGAGCAATGAACCCCGATTAGATAGGATCACTTCCGCTTGTCCAAAAGGGCCTTGTGGACCACAAAGTTCTTCTGTAAGGTTTTTGACCTCTGGAAGGAAATCAAGATAAGAAATTTGATTACAGAAACTTTCAATCAAACCACCAGGCATTGCAGATTGTATAAGTTCCATCTGTTTTTCTGGACGAGTTCTACTCCACCACTCAGCAGCTAATCTAATAGCTAAAGGTTTTGGTACTAATCTTCCATAGCGGCCTCGTCTATCTATAAGTCCTCGTTTTTCAAACTTTTTAACACAATCGTAAAAATCATCTAAACTTACATCAACAATTTTTTCTGCAATAAACTCATATTCATTCGATACTTCATTCTCTAACCCAAATCGATCAAAAAGAGCACATCCTTTTAAAATCTTTACTTCTCTTTCAACAGGATTTTGACCTCCCCACAACATTTTTTGTGCCAGATTGTCGTCATTAAGCCTTCCAATATCTGGTTCTTTATCAAGCCTTGCATCTGCCAATAAAACGGCCATCTGAGGAAATCCTTGCGCGAACGAAATGATACGATCTAAATCGGATATTTTTTTACCATAGAATGGTTCAAGTATTTGTTTTATGTGACTATCTGACAACTTATTGAGCTGCACAATTTGCGTCTGCTGTGCACGTTCAAAATTATAATCAAGAGTGAGTAGGGACAGTTTGCTGTCAATATGTTGTACTTCTTGTCTTAATCTGTCATGAATAGAAATATCACAGTTATCTGCAACAATAACACCTTCTAATCCATATCGCACCCAATCGCTCACTAAACCTGAAATCGAATTGTCCGCTCCTACATCGATATACACAGCTCTCTTACTGTAATCATCGTTCTCTTCTACATCCATAAATACTTCTAATGCTAACCTTGTTTTCCCTAATCCGGAAAGACCAATAATACGAGCGCACTTTCTAGACTCTTTAAACAATTTTCTTAGTTCTTTCAAATCATTTCGTCGACTTTCATCTGCTATAAAAGGGAAACGCGTGTATTCATATTGACTCCATTCACTCCATGTTTTTAGGCCATGCGCCAATGGTCTTCCAACCCAGTTTAGAACAGCAACAATTGCAGATAGATATTTATTAACCCATCCTTCAATTTTTGATGCATCATAAATATCAATTATTGCTGTATTGGCATTAATCTTTCCTAGCTCAGTCAATTTCTTTCTAATTTTTTTAATTCTTTCTTTTTTCTGGCTTTTGTTCAACTCCTTAAAGTAGAATAGGATATAAGCGCCATCATTATCAAGAACCTCTTCAATCATACTTTTAATTGATTTATCTTTATTTATTATTTCTTCGGCGCATTTGGCAGGCGTCATATCTTTAGCCTTAATTTGGAACTGGACGAGCCTACATGGAAGATAGTCTGTATTTAACGGGCCATCATTCCATTCAATCCTCCCATCTTCTCCACCATCAGGTACATTGATGTTTAAGGCAACTTCTACTGCTCTTTCTTTAATACCATAACTTTTTGCCTCAGAATGAAGTAATATTTTAAGGAGTTTCGTAAGTTGGAGAGCATCTAAATCATTTATATCACGAGATTCTACACGAAAAAATGTTGACATATTTTTCCCCCCTTTTTTGACTAATAAAATGTAAATTCATGTTTCCAGCAAGCTATATTTCGTTATATTTGAAATATTGCATATATGAAAATATCCGGTTATGCTATTAGTTCAGCAAAGCATCTTATCTTGTTGAAATTACTCATATGAAACCACAATTTCTTGTGTTTTGCTTAATAAACTACATAACCGGATAAAAATATTTAAAAAAACTTTCGGCAATAATAGTTTATCGTATCATTAAAATAATACAATCGAATAAAAAGATTGCAACATCTTTTATTGATATATGAAGGATATTGAGGGGAGATTATTCATTTTCACTGCGGCGAAATTCGGAACATTAAGGAAAAATATAAAACGGGACAGCACCGGAACATGGTTTTCCCGACCTGCAATTATACTCTCCCTATTAGATAAAAACAACAAAAACCATTTCCCGGCGCCATCCCCGTCCCTTTATACGACGAATGATGCCCTTCGAGCTATTTCACCTTTTGCCAGGAGCCCGATTTCGCGGATTTGATCGCCGCATCCATGACGCACATCTCCACATGGCCTGCGAGGAAGTCCGGACAGCGGTTTATGACTTCCCTCCCTGCACGTTTCGCTTCGACTGCATCGTAGAAGTCGCGGAACAGGTTGAACACGGCATCGTGGTAGCCCATGGGATGCCCCGTGGGGAGTTTCGCATACTTACGGGTTTCCTCGTCCTGCAGGAGTGGTGATTCGAAGAACGTCTCGTTGCCGCGTTCACGGTGTCCGATCCAGAGCGAATTCGGGTAAACATGATTCCATGCGAGGGATTCCTTCGAGCCGAAAATCTGGACATCGATATCGACCTTCCTCCCCGCGGCGACCTGACAGGTCGTGAAATTCCCCCGCGCGCCGTTGTCAAGCCGGATAAACAGTGACGCGTAATCCTCAAGCTCGACTTCGACCTCGTCGTACTCGACATCACGGGCGATGGTGAAGGTCAATGGTCCCGATCTGGGTTTCTTACGTTTCGGGATGCAGGTATGGAATTCAGCCATGACTTCGACAATCTTCCTGCCCGTTATGAAATGAATGAGGTCGCACCAGTGACTCCCGAGATCGGCCATCACATTCGATTTGCCGGAAAACTGCGGTTCGAGCCGCCATGAAAAATCGGTCTCGTAGAAAAGCCAGTCCTGGAGAAAATGCCCCATCACCGCGCGCACATCGCCGAGTTCGCCCTTGCGCACCCGTGCGGCGGCTTCCTGAACCACCGGGTAATACCGGTAGCAGAAGTTGATGCCGGTCACTGTGCCGTGCTTCTCCGCGAGCCTGACGAGTTTTTCGGATTCCTTCGATGTTAGCGCGAGGGGTTTTTCCGACATGACCTCTTTCCCGGCTTCGAGAGCCCGCGTGTTCATGTCAAAATGGTAGAGATTTGGCGTACAGTTGTGAACCACATCAACCGCTTTGTCATCGATGAGGTCGTTTCCGTTATCGTACACCTTCGGAATCCCGAATTTTTCTCCGGCAGTGGCTGCCAGTTTGGCATTGCTTTCGGCGACAGCCACAACCTCGACACCGGTCATCAGCCGCAGAATCTCGAGATGCACCATACCGATATATCCGGCTCCGATTACGCCGACTTTCAGCTTTTCCATGATATTGCTCCTTTTGAGAGAATTTCATTAACCCGTCTGTCAGCGCATCCGCCCGACCGTCGTCAGGACTGTGCCTGCGGCGGCCAGACAAGCGCAGACGCGTCAGTATTCGATTTTCCCGGAACGTATCGCTTCGATTTCCTGTTCCTGGAAAGCTTTCGCCATCCGGTCGATTTCTTCCGCCATTTTCGGATCGATGTGCCGGGGATGGTATTCGTCGAGAATTTTCTGAGCCTTCACTTTCGCACGCTCACGCATGTCTTTGCCGCCCGCCGCCATCCATGTTTCCCACTGGTGGCGGTTTGTGACTTTCGGAAACCAGGTCACATCGCGCAAGTATTTAACAGTGTGTTCCTCCGCAAGGTAATTCCCGCCGATGCCGACCTGTTTGATGAGATCGAGCGCGATGGTGTCCTGGTTGACCTCGAAGCCCCTCACTATCCTGAAGGCGGCGCTGAGAATTTCATCGTCTATGACGCATTGCTCATAGCTTGTCAGAAGCATCTGTTCCATCATGCCGATCGACAGGTGAATGAAATCGGCTCCGGCGAAGGCGCAGGTGAGCACCTGGAGGGCGCGCTCGTAACCGGCCTGTGCGTCCGGCAGGGTCGATTCTATGCCGGTTCCCGCCTGACAGGGAAGGTTGTAGTAATGCGCCATCTGGGTGGTCGCCGCATGGAGTATCTGCGTCTCGGGAGCACCCCCCGCATACTGGCTCGTCGACATGTCCATGATGCCGGAGGCAATCGCAAAAATGCTCGGCAGCCCCGGCCGTATCATCTGTCCGAGGCAGATACCGGTCAGCACATTGGCACATTCTTCAACGAGCGTTCCCGCTGTGGTGATCGGCGTCGTGGCGCCGCACATGGCATCGACTTCCACATAGATCGGAATACCGAACTTCGCACACTCCATGAGTTCCTCGACACGGAGCCGCGGCTGAACGAGCGGGCTGATCATACAGAGCACCATGGTAAAAATGGGCCGTTTCTGAAATTCCTCCAGACCGCCGCAGACGACTTTCGCCATCTCGACCTGGTCCCTCACCCCCTGTTTCCCGAGCGCCTGGGAATAATAATTACGCGAGGTATGTTTCATCGCCGAGGCGAACAGGATACGATCGAATCCTTCCTGGGGGATGTCCTGAGGAACGACGATTGCGTGCATGATGTGGAGGTTTTCGAGGGAATCCTCGAGGCGCATGAGATCGTCGAGGTCCCTGAGAGTCGCCGGCCTGCGGACACCATCGAGCCCCAGAACGTACAATGCGGACGAACCGCCGATGGTATAAACATTCCGCTGGTTGACACGCACATCGAACGCAGGATCTTTCGCGTGGAGCGTAAACTGTGACGGCGCCGTGGAAAGGCATTTCCTGAGTACATGCTCGGGCGTTTTGACAATACGTTTCTCGAAATCGACTGTGCAGCCATTGTCGTGCATGATCTCGAGCGCAGGCTTGTAATCGACCTTCACACCGACATCACCCATTATTTCGAGCACCGCCAGGTGAATACGGTCCATGTCCCCGTCGCTCAGGTATTTCAACTGCCCACCATGTAATTCTCTGATTGCCATAGTATTATCTCCATTTCTTGATAATTATTATTAAGTATGTGAGACTTTTCGACAGTTTTCAGCACCCTGTTACCAAAAAAACGCGTACAGAAACACAATGCATGCCGTTGCGCACCCCCACCATAACCAGACGTTTTTATACCAGACATAGGGTTGAGGCGTCTCCCCCGCCGGCAGGGGGACCAGACCGGGTGTCCATACCGCAGGGGCGGTCATCTCGTAATCCGGCGGTTTCGTCACGAGGCTTGCGACAATCATCCAGATAAAAAGTAAAATGGTGACAATACCGACAAGGTTATAGAAATTGAACGACTCGGGCACAATTCCACTACCCTTCAGCCAGAACACAACGGGAATCGCCGCGATGCCGAGTATCATGGTGCTGATCGCACCGGGGTTGTTCGCACGCCGCCACATAACGCCAAGGAAAAACACCACGGCGAACGGTGCGGCCATGATTGCCCAGCTCTGCTGAAAGTAATCGAAAATTGTGGGAAACGTCCCCACGACCGGCGCCCACAGAGTGCCCAGGGCAAGCAACGTCGCCCCGGTGATCCTGCCGATTGTAATGAGGTGCTTTTCCGATGACGAGGGCCTGATATATTTCCCGTAGAAATCCATGGAAAACAACGTGGCGATCGAATTAATCAGCGCGCTCAATGAGGACATGATCGCGGCGACCAGTCCGGCGAATACGATCCCGCGTAAGCCCGTAGGAATGAGGGAGCGCAGCATGACCGGATATATGGCGTTCGATTCCGGCGGCACGGGTATTTTGCCGAGCTCGACAAGGCGGTATCCGACGACACCGGAAAACTCGACGGTGAAGCCGAGCACTATTCCGATGAAAATCGCGCAGACGACTCCCATCCTCGCATGCCATTCATTTTTCGCGCCGAGGCAGCTCTGCACATAGAACTGGTTGGTGCAGCTATACCAGAGGTTGGTTGAAAACGCCAGGACGATGATAGCGGTCCATGGGAGCTCGGGATGGTCAATCGGCAGCATGAGATGGGCACGTTCGCCGGTCCCGACCGCACCCATGAGTCCCCCGGGAATCTTGAGAAGCCCGCTGATGACCACGATCGCACCGCCCACAATCAAAAGAACACACTGGAGCGCCTCGGTCCATGCCACCGAGGAAAGACCGCCGTATATCGTATAGACACCGGTCATGACCGCGAGGAGCCAGATACTCGCCATCAATGGCATGTTGAAAATGATGTGGAAGGTGTATCCACCCGAATACAGGACACCGGCGAGGTTGATGACGAAATAGCTGGCGATGGTAATGAACGAGAAAATCGAGCGCGCCGAACCCCCGAACCGTATCCCGAGGTATTCCGGTATGGTGAATATCTTACGGCGCAGGTAAATCGGCAGAAATACAAACATGAGAAGCGAATATGCCGGAACAATGCACCATTCCCAGTTCACTACTGCCATGCCGACATCATAGGCTTTCGCACCGGCTCCGACAAACTGCTCCGTACTGATGCTCGTGGCGATCATAGCGAATCCGACGACATACCAGGGTATAGTTCTTCTGGCGAGAAAGAAATCGCCGGTATGTTCGCTCTTTTTTCTGCCGAACCAGAACCCGGTGACGAGAACCAACACAATATATATGACGAAAATGATTGTATCGAATGTGGTTATCTGAAACATGGCGGTTTCGGACAATCCCTCACAACAGGTGTGATTACCAGTACTTGATATAGATACCGAGCGTCAATACCGTGGCGATACCCCACCACAGCCAGACATTCTTGAACCATGAGTACGGCTGGGGTGTCTCCTCCGGTGACAGTGCCACCATCTTCCTGAACCAGAGGAAATCGGCAATTTTCGCTCTTAATTGCGGCTGTGTCATCACGCTGGCGATGATCATCCACGCCAGGAAGAAGATGAGAAAAATCCCGACGAGATTATAGAAGCTGAATCCGGGCGGCAGGACAGTCCGCTGAAGAATAAACGAGAGCGGTATAATGAATATGCCGAGAATCATGGTGCTGACCGCGGCGAAATTGTTGGCGCGTTTCCAGAGTATTCCCAGAACAAAAATTACCGAGAACGGCGCAGCCATGATGGCCCAGCTTTGCTGAAAAAAATCGAAAATTGTCGGGAATGTTCCCACGACCGGCGACCACAGGGTTCCGGCAAACAGAAGCAGCGCACCTGCCGACTGGCCGATGAAAATGATATGCTTCTCGGAGGATTGCGGCCGGATGAATTTCTGGTAAATATCCAGGGTAAACAGGGTCGCAATGGAATTGATGAGCGCACTCAGGGTGGACATGATAGCGGCGACAAGTCCCGCAAAAACGATACCCCGTATTCCCGCGGGAACGAGATACCGGATCAGGAGCGGGTACACCGCGTTCGATTCAGGAGGAACGGGGATGATCCCCAGTTCGACGAGTTTGTAGGCGATCACACCAGGAAAATCGACCGTAAAACCGAGGATGATGGCAAGGAACGCAGCGAAAATCACCCCCATTCGTGCGTTCCATTCATTTTTCGCGCCCAGGCACCGCTGGATGTAAAACTGGTTTGCGCAGGCATACCAGACGTTTGTCGAGAATAAAAGGACGAGAATACCGGTCCACGGCAGTTCGGGATGGTTCATCGGGAGAAAGAGGTGGGCACGTTCGCCCGTACCAACCGCAGCGCTCAGACCACCGGGTATTTTCATCAGACCGGCGATGGTGATATACCCACCGCCAGCAAGCAGAAGGATGCATTGAAGGGTATCGGTCCAGACAACTGAAGCCAGACCACCGTAGATCGTGTATATACCCGTAAGAATAGCCAGCAGCCAGATACTGAGCATCAGGGGAAGGTTGAAAATCTTGTGAAGCGTGTAGCCTCCCGAATAGAGGACTCCGGCGAGGTTGATGATAAGGTAACTAAGGAGGGTCATGACCGAAAAGATCGTCCGGGCTGTGGAGCTGAACCTGCGTTCGAGGTATTCCGGGATAGTGTAGATTTTCCGGCGGAAATAAATCGGGAGAAATACGAAAGCCAGAAGGGTGAACGAGGGTATCATCCCCCATTCCCAGTGGAGGACCGCCATTCCGACATCGTAGGACTTGGCCCCGGCCCCGATGAACTGCTCCGTACTGATGCTCGTCGCGACCATCGAGAACCCGATGGCATACCAGGGAAGTGTTCTGCCGGCAAGGAAATAGCCCATTGCATTGGTGTGTTCCTTGCGGCCGACCCTGAAACCGATATACATAACAGCAATAATATAAATGACGAAAATCGCCATATCCAGGAATGTTACCTGAAGCATGTCACCTCCTCAAACAGTGATCCGCCGGATGTTATTATATTATAAAACAAACGCAGTGGATATTCATGACACTGCGTTTGCCAGCCGTCAGGGACTTTCCAGGCTGTCGAGCACTTTCACAAGCGATTCGACCGGATCCATCGTCGGGAAGTATTCGAGTCCGAAAGCGCCGTCATACCCCAGTTCCCCGATTCTCCGGATTATGTTACGGTAATTGAGCTCACCCTGATAGAGTTCGTGACGGCCCGGCACACCAGCGGAATGGAAATGCCCGATGATGTCGATATGCTTTTCTATATGGGCAAGGATATTTCCTTCCATTATCTGCATATGATATACATCGAAGAGCATTCTGATATTGGGGTGATTGATTTCACGGATGATTTCGGCGGCGAAATCAGAAGAATCGAGAAAATAACCGGCATGATTTACATAGGTGTTGAGCGGTTCAAGCACCACAGTGATGCCGTGGGATACGATTTTCGGTATTGCCGCTTTAAGCGTTGTGATGATCGCTTTTTTCTGCTCCTCGATGCTTTTTCCCGGTTGGATGTTGCCGGTGCAGGCAATCAGCTTTGAACAGTTCAGCATATCGGCGATCGGTATCACCTCGTCGAGCCGCTTCATCGCACGGTCGAAATCCCCGGGTTTGATGAGCGAGGCGTTATCGATGGCGCCGTCGGGCGAGAGCCAGACGAAATCGGTACAGACAACGCCGGTTTCGTCGAGTGCCTTTTTGAGGCTGTCGAGATCACGTTTACGCGGCACCAGTTCCGTGCCTGTGAAAACGTAGTTGTGATACCAGAATTCGATACCGTCATAACCGATATCCCTGATCTTCCTTACGCTGTCATAAAGCGGGGCATCGAGAAACAGCGCATCGACACATACTCCGTATTTCATCGTTCAATGCTCCTTATCGTTATAAAATCACTTCCGCCACTTTTCTGATCGCACGGGCGATGAGATTGGCATCCTCGTCGGTCATCTGGGGTGGAATGTCGAGATGAATCGTCCGCGCGAGATATCTATTAGTGTTGGGGCAGTCCTGCGGAGAGTATTTCGGCTCGGAACCCTCGTGGTAAGGGCAGGTATACGGGCATCCTTCCTTCGTCGCTGTCACCTTGTCCTGAATATGCTTCCAGTGTGCATACACATGCCAGTCGGGAACACCTTCATCGTAAATTGTACCGGCTTCGACACCTTCAGCACGGAGCGCCTGGGCGAACAATTTCGACTTCCCGGGATCGTCGAGCATCATGATAAGACAGATCGCCGTATCGCCCTCTTCATCGTTGAGACGCCTGAAACCGATGCCCCTGATATCCTGTATCTGGTTCTTGATACGCTTTTTCAGGAACCGCATTCGTGAAAGGAGCCGGTCGAGTTTCCCGAGCTGGACAAGGAGAATTGCGCCGGTGATTTCGCTCATCCGGAAGTTCATGCCGGGAAAGAGTTCGCCGGGAAATTCCTCGGGAGCGAATCGGTCCTTGCGCCAGCATGCCGCGACATCGTGCATCTGCTGGGCGCGCATGTAATAGAGGTCGTTGTCGGTCACCAGCGCTCCGCCTTCACCCGCAGTAATGATCTTGTGATACTGGAAGCTGAAACACCCCACATCTCCCATCGAGCCGAGGGGTCTGCCCTTGTACGACCCGCCCATCGCCTGAGCGACATCCTCGACGACTGCGACAGTGTGCTTCTGTGCTATTTCCATGATACGATCCATGCTGCAGGGAGCGCCGCGCATGTGGACGGGAATAATCGCTCTGGTGCTTTTGGTAATTTTCTTCTCGATGTCGGCCGGATCCATGGTGAGCGAATCGTCGACTTCACAGATGACCGGTATCGCCTTGACCGCGAGGATAGAGGCGCACGAGGCGAAGAAAGTATAGGAGGGAACGATCACCTCGCAGCCGGGACCAACGCCAACCGCGACGAGTGCGGACATGAGCGAGGAGGTACAGTTGGTCACACCGAGAGCGTGCTTCTTTCCAATGCGCCTGGCGAGCACCTTTTCGAATTCCTTAACTTTCGAGGGATACTCCTTCGGGCCGTAATACCGGAAAAGATATTTTCTGTCGAGAACCTCCATCACCGCCTGTTTTTCCTCGTCACCGATTTCCATACCGCCCGGATACATGGGAAGAGACGGTGTCGTTTTTACCGGTGTTCCGCCATATAAGGCGAGTTTCTCATTCATGTCTCACCTCCGTTTGATAGTGTTGTTAATCAATGGATTATTATTATCACTTCATATAAGATATAAGCCTGATCTGGCGCGTGAAAAAAATACTTTTTCACCGCCCTCATAATTACTTGCGGCAGGGCCCCGCATAGACAGTCACACGGGTCGTGAGCTTTTCTTTCGGGCCCAGAGAAAATGAACGGTTGAGCCTCACCGCCTCGGCGACGCTGTACGGCATCATGGTGGCCGGCTCGAGGACGGCGGTATAATGACCGTTCAAGCCTCCATAGGAGGCGAAATAATGGACACAGGGGAAAACAGCCGTATCGAACAGATATGTGAATTCCAGCCCGTTCTTCCGGCAGAGCGACAGGATTCCCTCACGGAGACCGTACAGATACATATAATCGCAGGAATCTCCTTTTTCAGGGATGATGTCGGTTCGCTCACCACCATAGAGAGGCCATGAAAACGGTTCGTTTGATTTCCAGCGCGACCACTCCCTGTCGGCAACCTGTGCATGTTCCGCGGGGCATTCGATCCTGTCCCCCGCTCCGATTACCAGGGCAGCATGCAACTTCCATAAAAAATGTTTTGTCTCACCCGTTGTATTTTCGATTACATAATCGCTGTCAACACAGGGGATATCATCACGCAGGGACATGTGCCTCGTATATGCAAGACCGGTCAT